>Ga0334722_10007778_pt1 | contig 10335 bp, 6 predicted proteins | sample C3_bottom_MG_FD_207210 | JGI IMG/M metagenome (GOLD analysis project Ga0334722, IMG submission 207210) | Sediment microbial communities from Yellowstone Lake, YNP, Wyoming, USA - C3_bottom | ecosystem: Environmental > Aquatic > Freshwater > Lake > Sediment | place: USA: Wyoming | collected... | reverse complement strand
CCAAAGACGCTGTAAAGCGCATAGGTCAGGCCGGCGGCCATGGCCGCCGCCGTTCCCAGGGCGTTCAGGCGCAGGGCGGTCGGGTCGTAAGCCCCCGATACGAAAACGCTGCCGCCCAGGGCCAAACCCAGGGCAAGCCACTTCACCCTGGTCATTGGCTCGTCGAAGAAAACGGCTGAGAAGAGGGACACCCAGGCCGGCGCGGTGTAGAGCAAGAGGACGGCGGTGGTCACCGAGGTTTTCTCGACCGCGTAAAACCACGTGGAGAAGAAGATGGCCACGCTCACCAGCCCATAGAGGGCGAAGAACCCCAGGTCGCGCGCTTTGACCCGGAGGAGCTGCGGGCGCACGGCGGCGATCGCCGCGAACAGGATGGCCGCGGCGACCAGCGGTCGCGAGGTGGCCACCGTCAGGGGGGTGGCCCCGCGGTCGTAGAGAAGCCGGCCGAAGATCCCGAGGGTGGACCAGAACAGGGCGGCCAGGGTCACGAAGGCATAACCGAGCGCGGGGGAACGGGGCATCGCGGGGGAACGGGGCATTGACTGGGTGGCCTCCGTTTGGCTATAGTTATTTGGGACTTGCCGAACCCCTGACGAAAGGACGATCACCGGCTCATGGACATTGTTTCCCGCTTGGCCAAGGAGCTGTCCCTTGGCGTGACGCAGGTCGCCAACGCGGTCAAACTGTTCGACGAGGGTAATACCATTCCCTTTGTCGCCCGTTACCGCAAGGAACTGACCGGCGAGATGGACGAGAACGTCCTCCGCGATCTCCAGGAGCGGTTGACTTACCTGCGCAAGCTCGAGGAGCGCAAGGAGGAAGTCGTTCGGCTCATCGGCGAGCAGGGTAAACTGACCCCGGAGCTGGAGGCGAGGATCGCCGCGGCCGAATCGCTCCAGGAGGTCGAGGACCTCTACCTGCCCTTCCGGCCGAAGCGACGGACCCGGGCCATGATCGCCCGAGAGCGCGGCCTCGAACCTTTGGCCGCTCTGCTCAAGGCCCAGGCCGCGGACATGCCGTCGCCCGAAGAATGCGCCGCGCCCTATGTCGACCCGGAGAAGGGCGTGGCGACGCCCGAAGCGGCCCTGGCCGGGGCGATGGATATCATCGCCGAGGAGGTCTCAGACGATGCCGAGGTCCGCAAGGAGGTTCGCGGGCGGACATCGGCCGAGGGCGTCCTGGCCGTGGGCGTCGCCGACCCGGCCAAAGCCGACGAGGCCGCCGTCTACCAGATGTACTTTGACTATCGCGAGCCCCTCTCGAAGCTGCCGCCGCATCGTGTCCTGGCCATCAACCGCGGCGAGCGCGAGGGCGTCCTCAGGGTGAAGCTAGAGGCACCGCGCGAGACCATCGTCCACGACCTCCAGCGCCGGGTGGTCAGGGAGCCCCGCTCGCCGGCCGCGCCGTACCTTCAGAAGGCGGCCGAGGACGCATACGACCGTCTCATCTCCCCGTCGATCGAACGCGAGGTCCGGGCCGAGTTGACGATCCGCGCCGAGGAGCAGGCGATCAAGGTTTTCTCCCTCAACCTGCGCAACCTGCTCCTTCAGCCGCCCATCCGCGGCCGCGTCGTCCTGGGCATCGACCCGGCCTACCGGACCGGCTGCAAGTGGGCCGTCGTGAGCGAGACCGGCCGGCTCCTCGAGACCGGGGTCATCTACCCGACCGCGCCCCAAAACGACATCGCCGGTTCGGCCGCCGTGGTCAAGCGGCTCATCAAGAAGTACAATATCGGGGCCATCGCCATCGGCAACGGGACGGGCTCGCGGGAAACCGAGGCCTTCGTCGCCGACACCCTGCGCGAGCTGCCCGGCCCGGCTGGGCTCGGCTATGTCATCGTCAGCGAGGCCGGGGCATCCGTTTACTCGGCTTCGAAACTGGCCGGACAAGAGTTCCCGGACCTCGATGTCTCGGTCCGCGGGGCGGTCTCCATCGCCCGCCGTCTCCAGGACCCGCTGGCCGAGCTGGTCAAGATCGAACCCAGGGCCATCGGCGTCGGCCAGTACCAGCACGATGTGGACCAGGGTCGACTCGAGGATACCCTGGGGGGCGTGGTTGAGTCGGTGGTCAACGCCGTCGGCGTCGACCTCAATACGGCCTCCCCTTCCCTGCTCGCCTACGTCGCCGGAATCACCCCGACGGTGGCCCGGAATATCGTCGCTTACCGGGATAAGGCGGGGCGTTTCACGTCCCGCGAGGAACTCAAGGAGGTCCCTCGCCTCGGTGATGCCACCTTCACTCAATGCGCCGGCTTCCTCCGCATTCCCGACGCGCGCCACCCCCTCGACAACACCCCCATCCACCCCGAATCCTACGCGGCGGCCGAAAAGTTCCTCCGCAAGTTTGGGTTCGCCCTCGAGGACGTCGGCACCCCCAAAATGGGCCTCCTGAAGCTCAAGCTCAAGGGCGCCGACCTCGCCAAGGTGGCCGCTGAGCTGGGCATCGGCCTGCCGACCCTGCGCGACATCATCGAGGCCCTCGAGAAGCCCGGCCGCGACCCCCGTGACGAGCTGCCCAAGCCCCTCTTCCGCACCGATGTCCTGACCATCGAGGACCTGAAGCCGGGGATGGTCCTGCGCGGGACAGTCCGCAACGTCGTCGACTTCGGAGCCTTCATCGACATCGGGGTCAAGCACGACGGGCTGGCCCACGTGTCCGAGCTGGCCGACCATTTCGTCAAGCACCCCGCCGACGTCCTCGCCGTCGGGGACGTCGTCCGCGTCCGGGTCCTTGGGGTGGACCTGCAGCGCAACCGAATCTCGCTGAGTCTCAAGGGGCTCCCGCCCGAGCAGTGAGGCCGAAAACGCCGGTCGGCCCGACGGACCCCCGGCGGGCCTACGGAATTCCCCTCTCCAGCGCCCTCTTGGCATATTCCCCTCATGGCCGGCATCTATTGTAGGGACGAGGCCCATGAGGGGGTTTTTGCCTTGGTCCGCAAAATCGCGGTGGTCCTGCTGGTGGTGGCCATGTTCTTCGCCGCCGGGTACCTCCAGGAGAACGCCGGCAACCTGGCCGACATCGGTCGCTCGGCCCTGACAAGGATCGGACTTGATCGGGTCATCCCGTCGCTGAGCGCGAGCCCGCCGCAACCGGTCAAGCTGACTTACATTCCGGCGACTTCCTCAACCCCTGCCGGCAAAGAACGGGTCACGGTCTACTTTTCCGATCCGGATGCCATGTTCCTCGTCCCAGTCTCGCGGGTCATCGATAAGACCGAGTACCCCGTCCGGGCGGCCCTCGACGAGTTCCTGAAGGGACCCCGGGCCGACAGCGGGCTGATGAAGGCCGCCCCACCGATGTCCATCAACCGGGTGACCATCGCCAACGGCGTCCTCAGCGTGGATCTCCCGTCCGAGGTCATTGAGGTCAGCGCGAAGTGGGGATCGACCGGGGCGACGATGGCCCTCGACGGGATCCTGTCCACCTGCGCCGAGCAGTCCTGGGTCAGGTCCGTTCGTTTCCTGGTCAACGGGATGACCGCCCCGGTCCTGTTCCACGGCATCTCCGGGTCGGAGCCGTTCAAGGTCGTCCACAAGACCAGCGATGGCCAGCAGGTCTGGCTGTATCTGGCGCTCTATGTCGGCAACCGGGCCTACCTTGTCCCCGAGCAGGTGGCCCTGAAATCACAGGGACCGGCGGACGCCGTCAAGCAATCGCTCGAACTTCTCAAGCAGGATCTCCTCCGCGGCGACTTCAGGCTGCGGGCCACGGTCGACCCCGCGGTCAAGGTCAGGTCGGTCCGCATCGAGAACAGGACCGCCTACATCGACGTGTCCTCCCGCTTCCGGGAGGCCTTCGGAAAGGACCCGGTCCGGCAGTCGTTGATGATCGACTCGATTGTCCTCACCGCCACCTCGTTCAGCGGCATCGAGAAGGTCCAGTTCACCGTCGACGGCAAGACGATCGCCGAAACCTTCGGCCACATCAACCTCGGCGCCGCCATCGCCCGCCCACGCTGGATCAACCCCGAGCCCTGAACCGGCCGGACAGTCCCTATCCCTCGAGTACCCCCAGGCCCATCAACGTCCCGTTGCGCATCACCGCCGGGCTGGTCGTGACGAACATGACCAGCCCGTTTACTGGAGCATGGACCGGTTTGATGAGGTTGCCGAAGTAGTCGTGGAGGGTGCCGATGACCGTCCCGGCCCGGATCCTTTCTCCGACCTTGACATGCGGGTAGAAGATACCGTCGACGTCGGACTGCGGCCAGATCATGTCGGAGACGATCGTCGGGGCCGTCGTCAGGGTTGGCCAGCCGGCGACCACGCCCATGTGGCGCAGGACGTTCATCACGCCGTGGCGATGTCGCTCGACGTCCTCCTCGAGGAGCCTTCCCTGCCCGCCGACCTCGGCGATGATGGCCGGTACGCCCCGGGCCGCCGCGGCGGCTACGAGGGTCCCGCCGGCGCTCCAGCCGCCCGGGCGGCCGTGAATGACGCCGATCACCGGGAGGTCGAAGAGGCGCGCCAGGTCCAGCGAGCGGCGGTCGACATCGGCCTTCCCGGACTCTTCACACAGGCAGAACGGGGTCAGGTCCTCGACCAGGTCGCCGCCATGCAGATCCATCAGGCAATCGGCGCGGGCGACGATCTCCTCCATCAGCATCGCCGCCAGGACCTCGCTGAATGACCCGTCGATCCGGCCGGGGAAAACGCGATTCAGGTTCTTTTCGTCGAGCGGGCAGACGAAGGCTCGACGGGCTTGAAAGGCCGGCATATTGACGATGGGAACGAAGACGACCGTCCCGGCGAGCTCAGCCGGTTTGAGGTCCCGGGAGAGGCGGAACAGGGTTTCGATGCCGACGTACTCCGCTCCGTGAATCCCCGCCACAACGGCCACCGTTGGGCCCGGTCTGGTTCCCTGGATGATGACCAGCGGGAGAAAGGATTGCCCGATGGTCTGGTCCCCGACGGGAATGAGCCTCTCGATCTTGCCGCCGGGTGGCGCGGACAGACCAAAGAACGTCTTCACCGGGCCGACCGGCCCGGGTGAGTCACCCACGCTCGCACCTCCTCAACTCTGGGCTGGCAATGCCCTTGGTTGGGATTTTTCCACCATCATGGAACTGGAAAAAGGGGGCGGGAGTCTTTTGCGGCCATTGATCAGCCTGCATCCATGCGGCCGCCTGGCCTTGGCCATTCTCCTGGCCCTGGCCGTCGCCGGCTGCTCGATGGTGGGAACCGGCTCGTCGGGCCCGCTGGTCCGACCGGGGGTGACCCTTGAGGGCCAGGAGATTGGCGGCTTGGACCAGGCCGCGCTCCGCCGACTGATCCTGGAGATGGCCTCCGACCGTGAGATCAGGCCGGTCAACGCGGCCGTTGATCCGCGTGATCAGTCCGCCATCCCGGGCCTGCCGGGCCGACGGGTGGACGTCGGGGCGACGGAGAGGGCGGTCATGGCCGCCCGCCCGCGTCAAGCCGTCTCACTGGTGGTCCAACCCCTGGCCCCGGAGGTCGGCCTGGATCGCTTTGCCGACCTGCCGATAAGGCACGGCCATCCGGCGAGGCGTGAGATCGCCCTGACCTTCAACGTCGCCTGGGGGGAAGAGCCGCTCGCCGATATCCTCCTGATCCTTGAACGAACGAAGGTGCGGGCGACCTTTTTCCTCGTTGGAACCTGGGCCGAGGAGCATCCGGATCTGGTCGCGGCCATCGTCCGTGGGGGGCACGAGGTCGCCAGCCACGGCTATGCCCACCGTCACATCACCCGGCTACCCGCTGCGGAGATCGCCGCCGAAATCAAAAGGGGTGCGGAAACGATCGCCCGGCTGACCGGAACCCGGTCGCGGATTTTCTCCCCGCCGTACGGAGAAATCGACGGACGCGGCCTCGACGTGGCCGCCCAGCTCGGCATGAGAGCCATCCTCTGGAGCGCTGACACCATCGACTGGCAGCGACCGGGGCCCGGGGTCATCCTGGACCGGGTCAGGAAACGGGTCGGCAACGGCGGCATCGTCTTAATGCACCCGGTTGACCAGACCGCCCAGGCCCTCGAGGGGATCATTCAGTACCTGACCGGCGAGGGATACCGCCTGGTGACCGTCTCCGAGCTGATCGACGAGAGCCGTCCGCTGGGGCCTGACGAGCGGATTGGCAGCAGTCGGTTCTTTTCGGCGTTTCCCCCGTTGACTCCTGTAGGACGGGATTGAAGGATTCGCCCGTCGCCAGGTCGAAGCGTAGCTTGCGACAAGCGAGGCCGGCGGCAATGGTTCGGCCGGCCGCCGCAGCGGACCTCCATGAGCCTGGAAAAGGGGGGAATGCCGTCCTTCCTCCCCGGAACAACGCCGGGGCCTCCGGACGGCGCGTTCTGTGACCGCCCTGTTCGATTTTGCATGGCACGGCGCGGCCAGCGTGAGCCTTCGCCTGGCCGGACGCGGCAATCCGGTGCTGACCGTCGACCCGGTCTTTTCGCCCCACGGTACCTACGGATCGTGGTACATCCCGAACCCGCACGCGCCCTCCCTCGCCGATTATCTCGCCGGCTTCGCCCCCGACGTGGTCCTCGTTACCCACGGCCACTTCGACCACTTCGATCCGGAAACGATCAGGGCCATCGCCGCGGCCCGACCGGGCTGTCGCTTCGGCGGCTCGGCCGAGGCCGTTGAGGCCATGCGTTCGCTCTGTGACGTCGCCCCGGAGAAAAGTTTCGTCCTTGAAGATGGGGCCGTGTATACCCTGCCCTCGCTGGCACCGGCCACCTCCCCGGCCACGTCCCCGGCCACCTCCCCGGCCACGTCCCCGGGCGCGTCCCCGGCCACGTCCCCGGGAATGGGTTCCCCGAGGAACGACGGTCTTCCGCACCTCAGACCTCGCGCTGGCGAACACTGGCTGACCGGCGAAGAAGGTTCGAAGGCCGCCGCCAAGCTCGCTGGACGGCCGGACCGGTACGGCGTGATGCCCTGCGGAGGGCCGATGCTCGGCTTCTTCATCGACCTTCCGGGACCCGGCGGTGAATTGATCACTATCTACATTAGTGGTGATAATCGTCTACATGCATTCCCCCGGGGGCCGGTGGACGTGGCCATTGTCAACTTCGCCGGCCTCCTGACCCATCCCGTGAGCAAGGAGCCAACGAAAGAGATAACCGGGCCGGAGGACGCGGCCGCGGTCATCGACGATTACCTGAGGCCCCGGATCCTCATCCCGGTCCACTGGGACCACGACATCTTCCTCAACAAGGTCGACCCGGCCGACCTCCGGGCTTCGGCCGAGGCCGCGGTCCACCGGACCAAGCTGGTTTTCGCCCCGTACAACCGATGGCTGGCCGTGGAATGATGCCTCCCGGCGATCTGATGCCGTCAGGCGACCCGGCCAGGTGAATCCCGTCAGGCGAGCCCGGCCAGGTGTCTGGCCAGGGCTTTCTTATCCTCAATCGCGGAGAGGGCGCGGACCATTATCTTCGCTGCCGCCGGAGAACCGGCCCCGTGCATGCACAGGGAACCGAGGCGACCGGGCCCGGCGACCATGTTCTCGACCAGCCGGATGGCCCGCATCCGCGCCTCCACCGGGTACCCGGCCGCTCCCTGCAGGTACTTCCTGACCGCCGGGCCCACGGCCTCGCTCTCCAGGTCGGCCTGGGAGGGCATGCAGGCGACGGAGCCCCCCACGACCTCCTCGGCAACCTTCTGGATCTCGTACGGCATCCAGGAGACGTGCCATTTCGAAACGTTGGCCAGGAGCGGGTCCGGGAAGACGGCCCCGGACGCCGTCCTGACCGGCTGGCTGCAGGCCCCGAGGGCGCCCGCGTAGAGGGCTTCCGAATAGTAGGTCATCTCGGCGAGCTTGTCGCGCATCGGCTTGGCCAAGCCGTTGGCCTCGGCGACGAGAGCCGTGGCCCCGGTCAGGACGTCCCCGCACCCGGCCAGGCAACCGGCCAATACCACCCGATGGAGGAGGGCGAAACGGCTGACGACCTCGCCGGCGAACTCGGCCTCGCCGGCCATGAAGACGCGCTCGCTTGGGACGAAGACGTCGTCGAAGACGATGAGGGCCTCGAGGGAACCGTAGCGAACGTTGCCCTTATCCCACGACTCCGAGTTCTTGCGCTCATCGGCCGATTGCCGGTCGATCACGTGATACAGGCCCGGGGTGCCGTTGGGCACGGCAAAGGCCACGGCATAATCGCTTTCCTCAGGGGCCAAGCCGGTCCCCGGATGGACGAGGATCTCGTGGGCGGCGGTGGCTCCGGCGATCATCGCCTTGGCCCCGCGGACGACGATGCCGTCGGGCCGACGCTCGACGATGCGAACGTACATGTCCTTGTCGGGCTGCTGGCTCGGGCGGAGGCTGCGGTCGCCCTTGGGGTCGGTCAGGGCCAGGGTGGTCACCAGGTCCTCGTCCTGCACGCGTCGCAGGAAAGCCTTGAAACGCTGGTGGTACTCGGTCCCAAGCTTCTGATCCAGGTCGAAGGTCGTGGCCCAAAGGGCGTTGAGCGAGTCGGCCCCGCACCGCCCGAGGCAGACGCCGGTCCTCCGGCAGACCTGGCGAGCCACCTTGATCCTTGCCATGAGGTCCTCGGCCGAGGTATTGATGTGGGTGTAGCGGCTTATCTCCCGGCCGGTGATGGGCGACCTGGTCACGAAAAGCGGTTCAAGGCTCGGGTCCTTCGCCATGTCATAAGTTTCGGCGACCCCGTTCAGGTTGGCCGCGGTGAACCCATCGGCGGCGAGGTCCTGGATCTCTTTTCCGAACATGAAGGCCTTGGGCTTGAGCTTCAAGAGGGATTGGCGGTAGTCCTGGCCGGTCATCATCCGGATGGGCCCCCTTTCGAACGATGTTCGGGTCGACTCGAGACGCTCCGATCGATGAATTAGGCGGACGGACCGAACTTTCCTGCGCTTGAACCCAGAAGCCGGGCCCTCAAGCGATGAACCGGTGGACCAGCTCGTCGAGACGGGCGGCGGCGGCCGAGAGCTGGCCGGCCATGGCCGCGATCGCCTGCAGTGATTGAGCCTGCTGGTCGACGGAGGCGGCAACCTCCTCGGAGCTGGCCGCGTTCTCCTGGCTAACGCTGGCGATGCGCTGGATGGCGTCGGCGAAGCCGGTGGTCGCCCTGAGAACCTCCTGCGTCGAGGAGGTGTGGGCGGCGGACCTTGAAGCGAAGCCGGCGACGCTCTCACCGACCTCCCGACCGCGGGCGGCAATCTCCTCGATGCCCGCGCGGATGACCTGAACCAACCGGTCCGCCTCGGCCACCGCCTGGCCGATGGTGGCCAGGGCGTCACCGGCCTCCCCGGCCACCCGGGCCCCCACCTCGGCCTGCTCGCTGCCAGCCTCGATGGCCCTCACGACCTCTGCCGCCCCGGCCTGGATTTCGGCGACCAGGACGCCGATCTCGTGGGCCGCACCGCCCGACTTCTCGGCCAGTTTACGAACCTCGTCAGCGACTACGGCGAAGCCCTTGCCCTGCTCCCCCGCCCTGGCCGCCTCGATGGCCGCATTCAGGGCGAGGAGGTTGGTCTGGCGGGCGATTTCATCGATGAGGGCGACGATCTCCCCGATCCGCGCGGAGGCCTCGCCGAACCGGCGGACCCGCTCGGCGGCGGTGGCCACCGTATCTCGGACCTTCTCCATGCCCTCGACGACCCGGACCACGGTCTCCCCGCCCTCCTGGGCGGCCCTGGCCGCAGCCGACGAGGCCTGAACGACCTCCTGGGTCCTGGCCCCGATGGCCTCGAGGTCGGCGCTCATCCGGATCACCGCCTCGTTGGTCTGCCTGGCCTGGGCAGCCTGCTCCCCGGCGCCCTGGGCCAGCTCCTGGGCCAGCCCGGCGACCCGATCGATGGACTCGGCCGCCTGGGCAACGTCCCTGGTCTGCTCCCCGACGCCCCGGGCGACCTGGTCGACCGCCGCGGCCACCTGGCCGCTGGTGACTCCGGTCTGCTCGGCGGTACGGGCGATGGCGATCCCGGACTCTCGAACCTGGGTCGCGGCCCCGGCTATCTGCTGGACCATCGACCTTATCGAGGCCATCAGGCGGTTGAATGCCTCGGCCAGTTCCTCGAGCTCGTCGCCGGTGTGCACCTCGAGCTGGGCCCGCAGGTCGGCGTCGCCGTCGGCGAGGCGGACGAGCTGGCGGGCCACCTGACTGACCGGCCTGGCGACATAGTTCCCGACAAAGACGGATAGAGGCACCAGGAGCGCGGCCGCCACGACGATCCCGAGGATGGTCAGGACAGCCATCTGGTTGGTCGATCCGAAGACCTCGGCCTTATCTTGCTCGACGACCAGGCCCCAGCGTCGCTCCGGGAGCCACCGATAGCTTCCGAGGACGGGGCGGCCCCGGTAATCCCGATAGACCGCCGTTCCACTGCGGCCGGCCATGATTTCGCGGATG
>Ga0334722_10007777_pt1 | contig 10335 bp, 7 predicted proteins | sample C3_bottom_MG_FD_207210 | JGI IMG/M metagenome (GOLD analysis project Ga0334722, IMG submission 207210) | Sediment microbial communities from Yellowstone Lake, YNP, Wyoming, USA - C3_bottom | ecosystem: Environmental > Aquatic > Freshwater > Lake > Sediment | place: USA: Wyoming | collected... | reverse complement strand
AGGGGCCCATGGAGCGTAGGTTAGCGACGCCGGGTTCAACGCGTACCTCCTTCGGCCGAGCGCTCTGGGAGTTGGGCCCTCCGGCGCGACCCGCCCTTACCAGACGGTAGCTGGTCGCCCGCTGACGTGCCTCGCCTCCTGCCGTGGTGCGGTGCCCGGCCGCGGCGGGGCGATACTGAATTGCGGCTCAGCTGGTCCGCTCCCCACTCCGGCGAGCACGCCGATCAGGCCCTGATGACTCTGGAGCGGACGAGAGTGACCGTGTCCATAGCCGCGACAATCTCGTACAGGAGCGCCGAGTCGAGCACCCACCGAGCGCCGACCAGACCCGCCGCATTGCCAACCCGATCGGCGGGCAGTTCGGAGCTGTTCGGCGAAGGGCCAGACTGGCACGGCACAGTGGGCCCTCGTGGCAACTGCCCAGCTCTCCTTCCGGGCGGCTCGAGACGCGTCCAGCCGGACAGCGATCATGTCCGATCCAGAAACCCCCAGATAACGGCTCATTAGGGGATCGGCTGACCGCCGAGTCCACGCACAATCGATGCCGCTCCGCCCGAGTGAGTCGCGTCAGTTAGGGGACTTATCGGCTTGAGCCAGCGCCACACGGCGCCGACGGGCGCACCACGCTCGTGGGAGCATCACGACGGATCGCTCAATTCCCACCACTCCAGGGGGCGCGGCCGAGCCGTATCTTGAGATGTTCGACTGCAAGACTGGGCAGTAGCTCCACGCCGCCCCCAGCGCGATCCGGAGGTTCGTCGGTCCGGTTTCGGTCATAGTTGTGGCGCGATGATTGGGATTATCGGACCGGGCGATTCTGTCGCCCTCGCGCTCCAGGTCGCGACGGACCTCGGCATGCGCGACAGTGTTCTCTCGCGGGTGTACGAGCGCGTCGAGGAGGTGCCGGCGATCGCGCGCGAGCTCGACGTCGCTTGCCAGGTCCTGCTGTTTACGGGTCGCGTCCCGCATGCGCTCGCGAGGCAGGACCAGGAACTGCACGCGATCCTCGAGTTCGTACCGCACGGCGAGATTGACCTGTACCGTGCCATCTCGCTCGCCCTGCGCGACCGCGGAGGACGCCTACCGACCATGAGCATAGACACCATCGAGCGGGTGGCCGTCGACGAGGTCTTTCTCGACCTCGGCTCTGAGCCACCGGCCGCGGTGCTGACGCTCGAGATCGACGAGGAAGGCAACGCCCGCAGCGCCGCCGAAATCGCGGCGTTCCACATCGAGGCGTACCGTCGAGGCGACGTTGAACTCTGTCTCACCTGCCTAGGTGCCGTCCGCGACCGACTCGTTGAGGCAGGGGTGCCAGTGATCCGGGTGGAGCACACACGCGCGTCGCTGCGGGGGGCTCTCAATCGCGCGCGCCTCGCCGACCGACTCGCACGCAGCAAGGCAAGCCACATCGCTGTCGCGGTCGTCGACACTGCGCTCCTGCGCGAGCGGATGGTCGCGGAGGGGGAGCCGAACGATGTCTCCCAGCTTGAGCGTGACGTCGCACGGCAGCTGGAGGACTTTGCGGCTCGCCTGCACGGGACGGTCACGGTACGCGATGACCGGTACATCATGATCCATACCACACGAGGCGCGCTTGAGCGAGAGCTCGAACGTCTGGGCCGTGGCAGATTACAGGTGCGGGGAAGGGATGGGGCCGCCGTTTTGCTCCCGGTCGGCTTCGGGACTGGCGAGACCGCTGCGAGCGCGGAGCAGAACGCTCGTCGGGCGCTCTCACTCGCGGACGAGAGCCCGGGCTCGCCCGCCCTGCTGGTCGACGGCACCAGTGTTCACGAGTTGGGCCATCCACGCCTCGTCCACCATCTCCGCGAGACGGACGGCCCGACCCTCGCTCGCGCCCGGTCTCTGGGCATCGGATCCCTCACGCTTGCGCGGCTCATGGCTGCATTGCGGCAACTCGATGCCGAGTCGGTCACCGCGCGCGACCTCGCGATCGCCTACGGCGTGTCATCGAGGTCCGCGCTCCGGATCCTCAGGCGACTCGAAAAGGCCGGCTGTGCCTCTGCGCTTGGACGCCAGGTAGCGCCGCGGGCGGGCCGCCCGCAGACCGTCTTCCGCGTGGACGTCGACCGGGTGCTGCCTGGGCGCTGAGGCAAGCCCTGGGCATCTCTCACCGAACGGCTCCAGGCGCAGACTCGGCCGGCGGATCTGGCCGTCCACATCCAGCCAGTGCAGCCTTGACAACAGACTGATCCAGCGGCTACGGTTTCGGCGTCAATATCCGACCCATTTTGGACATTCGTACCACATTGCAGACCCCTCTGACCGACGCGGCATCCTTGGTCGCGCTCCGGCGCGACCTGCATCGCCACCCCGAACTCCGGTTCGCTGAGCAGCGGACGGCTGCGGTGATCGCACGGCGCATGGAGGACGCCGGTTTTGAGGTTCGCACGGGCGTGGCGGGGACCGGCGTCGTTGCGAGTCTCGGTGACCGGTCGGCGCGGCCTCATGTCTTGCTCCGAGCGGACATGGATGCGCTACCGGTCGCCGATCTCAAGACCGTCGACTACCGATCGACAACGCCCGGCGTGACCCATGCTTGCGGTCACGATGTCCACATGGCTGCCGTCGTCGGCGCGGCCGAGCGGCTGGCCGCTAGCGGGTTGCCTGCCGGGCGGCTCACCGTCGTGTTTCAGCCCGCAGAGGAGATCCCCTTCGGCGAGGCGAGCGGCGGTCGAGCGCTGATCGAGACGGGCGTGCTCGAGGACCCGCCCGTCGACGTCGCCCTGGGCCTGCACTGCTGGCCGCGCCTGCCGGTGGGGACGATCGGGCTCGATCCGTCGGTCGCGATGGGGGCCAAGGATGCCTTCCGGGTGCGGATCGATGGCAACGGCGCCCACGCGGCCACGCCGAGTCGCGGGCGGGACGCGATCCTCGCCGCCTCGTTGATGGTCGTCGCACTCCACCATCTGCTCGCGCGGGAAGTCAACGCGGACGAGGGGGCCGCCTTGAACGTTGGGACGATCCGGGGCGGTGCCTCCCAGAGCGTCGTGCCGTCGAGCGCGGAGATCACCGGGACGATCCGCACGCTCGATGCGGACGTCAGGTCGAGGCTCCGCACCGCCGTCGGCCGGACGGTCAACGGGACCTCAGCGATGTCCGGGACCGCCGTCGTCTTGGAGTGGGCCAACGAGATGCCGCCCGTCGTGAACGACCCGCGCCTTGTCCGTCGCGCCCAGCAGGTGCTCGCCGACGTCCCCAGCGTCCAAGCCGTTCGGCTCCTAGACCATCCGCCGATGACGGCCGACGACTTTGCGCTCTATGCAGAGCGGGTGCCGGCGCTGTACATGAAGCTCGGGGTCTGCGGCGGCGAGGATCCGGAAGCATGCCCGTCGCTGCACAACGGCCGGTTCGACGTCGACGAGCGGGCGATCGTGATCGCGGCCGACGCGATGGCATCGCTCGTCCGTGACCTGCTGATGCATCCGATCGAGGAAGGGTGATGGACGAGCAAGCGTTCCGTGGTCTCCTGATCGGCGGCACCTGGCGCACGGACAGCACGGGCGGCATCCACGAGGTGCGCGCCCCGTACGACCGCCGGGTCGTTGGCCGAGTCCCGCACGCGGGGCTGGTTGAGGTCGGCGAGGCACTGGACAGCGCGGCGGTGGCCTTCGCACGCGAAGCGTTGAGCCCGTCGCGCCGCTCCGAGATCTTGCGTGCGGCCGCCGCTCGGATTCGGGTCCGCGCCGACGAGCTCTCGTCGCTCAACGCACGCGAATCCGGCAAGCCGATGCGCGAGGCCCGGGGCGAGGTGGCCCGCACCGCGCTCGTCCTCGAGGAGGCCGCCGAGGAGGCAAGGCGGATCGCCGGGCACATGGTCCCGGTCGACGCCGTCCCGGGCTCCGAGGATCGGATCGCGTTCACGATGCGGTTCCCCGTCGGAATCGTTGCAGCGATCACGCCATTCAATGGCGCCCTGCTCTCGCCCGCCCACAAGGTCGGCGCAGCGATCGCGGCTGGGAACACGGTCATCCTCAAGCCGGCCAGCGCGACCCCGCTCTCGGCGCTGGAGTTCGCGGCTGAGCTGCTCGCCGCGGGCCTGCCGCCGGACTTTCTCCAGGTCATCGTTGGCTCGGGCGAAACCATCGGCGACGCCCTCGTCGACGACCCCCGTGTCGCAATGGTCTCGTTCACCGGGAGCACGCCGGTGGGGATGCGGATCCGCGCCAGATTGGGCCTCCGCCGCGCGACCCTGGAGCTCGGGGGAAACGCCCCGCTGATCGTCCACGAGGACGCCGACGTCGCGGCCGCGGCATCGGCCGTGATCGCCGGTGCCTTCGGGTACGCCGGCCAGGTGTGCATCTCGATCCAGCGGATCCTCGTGCATCGGCGGGTCCGCGAGCGCTTCCTGGACGAGCTCCTGCCGCGCGTTGAGGCGATGCGCGTGGGCGACCCCCTCGACCCTGCGACCGATGTGGGCCCGATGCTCGGCGAGGAGAAGGCGCAGGCCGCAGAGGCGGACATCGCGGCCGCTGTGGCGGCGGGCGCGCGTCTCCTGGCCGGTGGGCGCCGGGACGGCGCGCTTCTCTGGCCGACCGTCCTTGCCGACGCCGACCCGTCCCAGCCGATCGTGTGTCGGGAGGCGTTCGCGCCGGTCGTGAACGTCCACACCTATGACGACCTCGATGAGGCGATCCGGATGGCCAACTCGACGGAGTACGGCCTCCAGGCGGGCATCTACACCGCGAGCCTCGCCGTTGCCCTCGAGGCGGCCCGGCGACTGGAGTTCGGCGGAGTGATCGTCAACGACACGTCACGTTACCGGGTTGACCGGATGCCCTACGGCGGCGTGAAGTCGTCGGGAATGGGCAAGGAAGGGTCGCGCTACTCGATCGCGGAGATGACCGAGGAGCGGCTGATCGTGCTGAGAGGAGTCCCGTCATGAGCGAGTCCATCGCTGCTGATGAGCGGCGCCCGGCCGCGCTGAAGGGCCAGTTCCGTTATCTGCCGATGGACCTCGTCCACTTCGGGCCCGGAACCCTCGAGCACCTTCCCGAGGAGGTGGATCGTCTCGGCGGACGGCGGGCCTTCCTGATCACCGTTCCATCGCTAGCCGGCGGTCCCACCGCCCGGCGGATCGCGGAGCTGCTCGGCGAGCGGCTGGCTGGCGTCTTCGACGGCGTCCGGGCGCACGTTCCGTACCCGATCGTCATGGAGGCGCTCGGTGCGGCGCGTGGCGCTGGGGCGGATCTGCTCATCAGCCTCGGCGGCGGAAGCGCGATCGACACCACCCGCGCGGTCGCGCTCTCGCTGGGCGAAGGGGTGACCTCGATCGAGGGGCTCGAGGCATTCCGTGCCCGGTACGAACCCGGCGCCGGCTCGACCATCCCGCGGACCTCGGGCCGGGCACCCGCCCACATCGCGATCCCGACGACGCTGTCGGCCGCAGAGTTCGCGAACGCCGGTGCGGTGACGAGTCCGACGCGCCGGGTGAAGGATCTGCTCATCGCGGACGAGATCACGCCGCGCGTTGTCATCCACGACGCTGAGGTCGGACTAACCACGCCGATCGAGCTTTGGGTCTCGACCGGGATGCGCTCGCTGGATCACGCGATCGAGACGGTCTACTCGCCCTACCACCAGCCGGTGACCGACGTCCTGAGCCTCGAGTCCATCCGGCTCCTCGGCCGGGCCCTCCGGGCCGCGAGGCAGGACCCCCAGGATGTCAGCGCCCGTGCCGACGGTCAGATGGGTGCCTGGCTTTCCTACTTCGGGGAGATGAATCTCAGCTTGGGCCTTTCCCACGCCATCGGCCACCAGCTCGGCCCGAAGGGGGGCGTGCCACACGGGGTGACGTCGTGCATCATCCTGCCGCAGGTCATGCGCTTTCTTGCCCCGGCGACGGCCGACCGGCAGACCCTCGTCGCCGCCGCGCTGGGGGTCGACGTAGCCGGGCTCTCCGACCGCGAGGCCGCAGAAGCTGCGGCGGTCGCCGTAGAGCAGCTGGTCGCCGATCTTGGCCTCCCGAGGCGCCTGCGCGATGTCGGCGTCGGGCCCGACCTCTTTGCCGAGATCGCCGCCGGGGTCCTTCAGGACCTCGTGGTCGCGGGCAGCCCGATCCGTATCGAGTCCGCCACACAGGTCCTCTCGATCCTCGAGGCTTCGGCCTGAGATGGACCCGTTCCTCGTCGCACGCGGCGTGACGAAGCGCTTCCCGGGCGTAGTCGCGCTCGACGGCGTCGACTTCGATCTGGTCCCAGGCGAGACCCACGCGCTCTTGGGCGAGAACGGGGCCGGCAAGTCCACGCTGGTCAAGATCCTGTCGGGCGTGATCCGCCCGGACGAGGGCGAGTTACTCATCGACGGCGGGCACGTTCGCCTGAACCCACCCTCGGTCGCCCGTGCGCTTGGCATCAGCACCGTGTACCAGGAGCTCGCGCTCGTGCCCGACATGACCGTGATGCAGAACATCTTCCTCGGCCGGGAGAGCACCGCGACGCGCCTCTCCTTCCTCGACGATGCGTCGATGCGTCACGAAACCCATCGCCTGCTGCGACTGCTCGCGGTCGACCTCGACCCAGACCTGCCCGTCCGGCGGCTTAGCCTCGCCACCCGTCAGGTCATCGAGATCGTCCGAGCGCTCGCCTGGCGATCGAGGGCCCTGATCATGGATGAGCCGACCTCCTCGCTCTCGCGCCACGAGACCGAGGAGCTGTTCGAGCGGATCGGGCGACTCAAGGCCGAGGGCGTCGGGATCATCTACATCTCGCACCGGCTGGAGGAGGTCGACCGCCTCGCCGACCGGATCACGGTCATGCGCGATGGAAAGGTCGTGGCGACCCGCGCTCGCCGGGAGGCGTCGTCCACTGAGCTGATCCGCCTCATGGTGGGCCGTGAGATCGCGGACACCTTTCCACGAACGGAGCGGGCGCGCGGCCGGGAGCTCCTGCGGGTCCAGGCGCTCTGCGTGCCCGGGCGCGTCCGCGACGTCTCGTTCGCGGTCCACGCGGGCGAGGTGCTCGGGATCGCCGGACTCGTCGGGGCGGGCCGCACGGAGGCGATGCGCGCCCTCATGGGGCTGGAGCCCGGTGCAAGCGGCACGATCACGGCCGGCGGACGTCCGGCCCGGATCGTCTCCCCGCGCGATGCCATCCGGGAGCGGATCGGACTGGTCCCGGAGGACCGCCACGGGCAGGGGCTCGTGCTGGACATGAGCGTCCAGGAGAACGTGGGCCTGGCTTCGCTCGAGGCGTGCTCGCGGCACGGCTTCCTCCTTCGCAACCGCCTGGCCAAGCTGGCGCGACGCTACATCAACCGGCTCCGGATCAAGGTTCGGAACGTCGATGTCCGGGTGTCGACCCTCTCTGGCGGAAACCAGCAAAAGGTCGTCCTCGCGCGGGCGCTGGCCGCCGGCTCGGACGTGCTGCTGCTCGACGAGCCGACACGAGGGATCGATGTCGGGACGAAGTACGAGATCTACGAGCTGATCGACGAGCTGGCCCGGGAGGGCAAGGGGATCGTGCTCGTCTCCTCCGAGCTCCCGGAGGTCCTCGGGATGGCCGACCGGGTGGTCGTGATGCGCGAGGGCCAGGTGTCCGCTGTGTTCGAGCGCGCGGACGCGACCCAGGAGGCTGTCCTCGCGGCCGCGCTGCCGATCGAGGCGCCGGCCGCATGACGACGCTGGTTGCGCGGGCCCGGAGCGGGCGGCCCCCGGCCCTGTCCTGGGAAACAGCCGGCCTGCCGCTCGTGGTCGTGGTGATGGCCGCGATCTTCGCGCTCTACGCACCCAACTTCTGGGCGGTCTCGAACGCCGCCAATGTCGCGCGCCAAGTTGCGGTCCTCGGGATGATCGGCGCAGTCCAGACGGCGGTGATCATCAGCGGCGGGATCGACCTTTCGGTCGGGTCGGTCCTAGCGGTGGCGAATGTCCTGATGGCCATGGGACTGGCCCAGGGGAACCTGCTCCTCGGCCTGTTGCTTGCGCTCGGGTCGGGCTTGGGCTTCGGGCTCATCAACGGGATTCTCATCGGCCGGACGCGGCTCGCCCCGTTCATCGTGACCCTCGGGATGCTATCGATCGGACGGGGGTCGGCCCTGACGATCACGAACGGGGTACCCATCTTCGGCCTCCCGGAGTCCGGGTTCGCGTGGATCGGACAAGGGTACCTGGGCCCGATCCCGGCGCCGGTCATTGTTGCCGTAGCCACCTTCTCGGCGATCTGGGTGGTCCTGACCCGAACCCGCTTCGGCACCGCCCTGTACGCGATTGGGGGCAACGAGCAGGCGGCAATCCTCGCTGGGATCAACACCGCGCGGACCAAGATCGCGATCTACACGCTCAGCGGGCTCACCGCCGCCCTCGGCGGTGTCATCCTCACGGCTCGTGTCAACTCCGGGCAGCCACTCCTCGGACAGGGTCTCGAGCTCGACTCGGTCGCCACCGTCGTGATCGGCGGGACGTACCTGTTCGGCGGTCGAGGCCGGCTGGTCGGAACCATCTTCGGGGTCATGTTCGTCGGGATCCTCCAGAACGGGCTGAACCTGCTCGGGATCTCGACGTTTGTCCAGCAGGTCGTGATCGGTGCCAGCATCATCGTTGCCGTCCTGCTGACCGTTTGGCGGGGTCGCGGATGAACCGCCACATGACCGTCCAGGCGCGGGCCGGGCCTGCGCCTGGACGAGAGACCGGGGGTGTTGGGGGTCAGCGGAGGAGGTCGTGATGAAACAGACAGCAGGAGAGCGAAGGCGTGTGACCGGTGCGCTCGTCGCGCTTGGCATCGTCCTTGCCGCGTGCACGAGCGGCGGTACGGGCGGAACACCGGCCGCAACGAGCGGCGGGACGAGTGCAAGCGAGGTTCCGGGGGCGACGACGGTCCCCGGCCTGAAGGCAAACAAGCCGTACCGGATCGCGGTGCTATTCCCCAATGCGGGCGATCCGTACTTCCAGCAGAAGCGATACGGCTACGAGGACGAGGCGAAGAAGGTCGGCGTGGAGGTCACGTTCTTCGATGCGGGCGGCTACGCGAACATCGACAAGCAGATCGCCCAGATCGAGGATGCCGCGCAGCAGAAGTTCGATGCTATCGCGATCGCAGTCACGAGCAGCACAGCGACAGTGCCGGCCCTTGAGGCAGCCGTCGCGGCCGGGATCCTCGTCGTAGGCGACGGCGTCTTCCCCGAATCCGACAAGGTCCTCAAGCGCGGCGAGGACTCCGAGATGGCCGGCTACAACGCCGGACGGTACCTCGGCAATGCGCTCAAAGACGGCGGCTCGGTCGGCCTTCTGCTCGGACCGCCAGGCATCGACCTGATCCGACTCCGTGAGGTCGGCGTCAAGAAGGGGCTCGCCGAGTTCCCCAAGGTGACGATCGCGCAAGGTCTCAACAACCTGAGCGACCTCGTGAGCTCGACCAAGGCCGCAGAGGACATTCTCCAGGCTCACCCCGACGTCAAAGGGTTCTACGCTTTCAACAGCGTCGTCGCTCAGGCGATCGTCTCTGCCCTCAAATCAGCGGGCAAGAAGCCGGGCGAGGTGGTAGTCGCCACGGTCGACATGGACCCCGACCTCGAGCAAATGATCCGCGACGGGTGGGTCCAGGAGACGAACGTCGCAGGCTCCGTGCTCCTCGGCCGTGTCGTCATCGATACGATCGTGCAGAAGCTCAACGGCGTGGACGTCCCCAAGGAAGGCTACCTGAAGCCATTCGAGATCACGAAGTCCAACCTCGACAGTTTCGATCGAACCATCCTCTACCCGCCCAGCTGAGCGATCCGCCCCGCACGGGAACCGCGAAGCCCCGCCGGATCACCGGTGGGGCTTCGCGATGTGCGCCCGGAATGGGCAGCAGCTTGGAGGTGCAAGTCATCTGGAGGCAGCGGTGGTGCTCACTCCCGGCCGACGGCAACGGCGTCACCGCGAGGTGGGGTCGGAAGGAAGTCCGAGGCAAAGCTCCGACCCGAGGAACACGAACCGCATACGAGGCCGGGCGGTGTGGGTGAGCCGGCATGGTACGGCGACGCCCGTCACCACCAAGACGTCGGCGGTCAAGTCCCGCGACGTGGTGTAACAGCAGGCGCAACGCATCGCTCGCGCCAAGGTCTGATCAGCTGGCGATGAGCAGGGCCGGGGTCACCTCCTCTCGGTCGCCGGGGGCGTCGATCGCGGCCATCGTCTCGGGCCGGAAGTAGCGCCGGCCGTCCTGCCACTCGTCGTCCTGCTCGGCGAGGATCATCCCGACGAGCCGGAGCACGGCGGCGCGGTTGGGGAAGATGCCGACGACCGCGGTCCGGCGCTTGATCTCCTTGTTCAGGCGCTCGAGCGGGTTCGTGCTCCGGATCTGGCGGCGGTGGCTCTCGGGGAACGCGAAGTGGGCG
>Ga0334722_10007776_pt1 | contig 10336 bp, 13 predicted proteins | sample C3_bottom_MG_FD_207210 | JGI IMG/M metagenome (GOLD analysis project Ga0334722, IMG submission 207210) | Sediment microbial communities from Yellowstone Lake, YNP, Wyoming, USA - C3_bottom | ecosystem: Environmental > Aquatic > Freshwater > Lake > Sediment | place: USA: Wyoming | collected... | reverse complement strand
GCGTGGAAAACCCTTTTGGATTCTGGATTCGGCGGGGGGAATGCATTAGTGTCGCGCCTTCGGCGCGACCCCGCTTTGTCCGTTTCTTCTGATTCCGAATTTTGGCGGAGGAGGTGAGATTCGAACTCACGATCCAGTTTCCCAGATTCCACTTTTCAAGAGTGGTGCCTTAAACCTCTCGAGCCACTCCTCCAGAGGTTTATCAAACCATAGTGAGAGTTATAAATCAAACTTAGTTGTGTTACAATTTTTGTATGGTAAAGGAAACTTTCAAGATTGAATGGGATGCTCATGAATATGAACACAAAGAACGTTCTTCTGATTGGTTCTGGGCGGTAGGCATTATCACCGTAGCTGTCGCCCTCACTTCAATTATTTTAGGCAATATCATCTTCGCTATACTCATTATCGTCTCGGCCTTCGCCCTTCTTCTCTTCATCAATCGACCACCTGAAACTTTGCATATCATTGTGGACGAGAAAGGCATCACCAAGGGCCGTGTTCGCTATCCATTCGACACTCTGCATTCTTTCTATATAGACACTAACCATTCGCACAAAAAAATCCTTCTGCGTTCAAATAAAATGTTCATGCCCCTCATCGTGGTACCTTTAGGAGAAAAGACAGATATAGAAAATGTAGAAACAAACCTTCTGAAATTTACACCCCAAGAATCTCTCACTCTCCCATTCGTAGAACAAATTCTGGAATACTTGGGGTTTTAAAATATCTGTGGTCACGAATAAATTATTCGCCGTCGCTCATAATTTTTCTCGACCCCGGCTCACGGTTTCTCGTACTCTCGAAACATCGCTCCGCCCAGCACAAAAGCAGAAAATCTCGCGCAAGCGAGATGTTTCTGTCTTTTGTGCTCCCAGTAGGAATCGAACCTACATTTTAACTTCCGCAAAGTCATGTCCTATCCATTGAACGATGGGAGCGTCTTTCTATTCTACCCTATCTTCTTCACCATCTTTGAGAGGCGGGATTTCTTGCGAGAGGCGGTGTTCTTGTCCAAGGTGTGGCCCTTCACTGCTTTGTCCAAAGCTTTCTGAACTTCACGCATGACGAGCAAGGCTTCTTTGTGCTTCTTTTCTACAATTAACTTCTTTAGAGATTTCACCGCTTTAGAAACCTTCTCCTTGCGAACAAGATTAAAAACACGCTTCTTCTTGGAAGCTCTTAGGGCCTTTTTGGCTCCACGAGTTATAGGCATAGAGAGCATATTATCTGAACTACCCCCGAAAGGCAAGAGTTTGCTATGATAGCTCTATGATTAATTCACTACGAGGCACAGTAATCCACAAGGATCTACATATGATAGTGGTCGATGTGAATGGGGTGGGTTACCGGGTTTTTACCCCCACAGAGACCGCCCTAGACGCAGTTTTGGATAAACCTATCACCCTGTGGACACACCTTTCGGTTAGAGAAAATGCTCTGGATTTGTTTGGGTTTAAAGACAAGGAAAGTTTAGACGTTTTCGGACTTTTAATCACTATTTCTGGTATAGGACCGAAGACCGCTCTCGGAATAATAAATGTGGCCAGTGTAGAAATGTTGGAGCAAGCTGTGTCAGAGAATGACACGTCCTATCTCACTCGTGTCTCTGGTATTGGGAAGAAAAATGCAGAGAAAATTGTTTTAGAACTTCAAGGCAAATTGATCTCATCATCCAAAGATAGAGGTCTCAATCTTCGCGCCGAGGGAGACGCCCTCGAGGCCTTGGTCTCCCTCGGCTACAGCGAACGCGATGCTCGTGAGGCGTTGAAAAAAGTGGGCAAAGAAGTAGTGAACACCAGCGAACGGGTGAAGCAGGCACTCAAAATACTTTCAAAATGATAGACGAAATTCTTCGACAAACCAAAAAACTAATACCCAAAAAGCTATTCAATGCTCTCGCCCCTATTTATCATTACAAACTTGCTCTTCTCGGCGCATTAATTTACCGATTCCCTTCTAGACACATGAGGGTCATCGCAGTGACTGGGACAAAAGGAAAGTCTTCTACAACCGAGATGCTCAATTCGATTTTTGAAGCCGCAGGACAGAAAACTGCTGTTCTGAATACTATTAGATTTAAGGTCGGAGAAGAATCTAAGCCTAATCTCCGCAAGATGACCGTACCCGGACGATTCTTTGTCCAACACTTTATCCGTCGGGCTGTAGAGGCACACTGTGATGTGGTCATCCTCGAACTCTCAAGTGAAGCAGCCAAACAGTTTAGACACAAATTCATAGACCTCGATGCTCTCATCTTCACCAACCTTTCTCCAGAGCACATAGAATCCCACGGTTCATTCGAGAAATACCGTTCGGCCAAACTTTCTTTGGCCAAGGCCTTGGCCAAGAGTCACAAGAAACGCACAGTACTCGTGGCGAACGCAGATGATAAAGCTTCAGAATACTTCCTCGCCTGTGGAGCTGATGAAAACTATACCTTCTCTCTTCGAGATGTAGGAGGATATACAACCAACGAATATTCTATCTCGTTTATTTTCAAAAATATAAAGATAACCTCCCCCCTCCTTGGACTTTTTAATTTGTACAATTTATTAGGAGCAGCAACCTGTGCTTCGGCCTTCGGAATTTCTCCTGAGAAGATTAAGGAAGGGTTAGAAAAATTAGAAACAATAAAGGGTCGTGTGGAATTTATAAAAACTAATAATCCCAAGCAGAATTTCGACGTAGTCGTAGACTATGCGCACACTTCTGGCTCGCTCGAAGCACTTTATAAAACCTTTGAAGGACGAAGAAAAATTTGTGTGCTGGGGAACACCGGAGGAGGGAGGGATAAGTGGAAGCGTCCAGAGATGGCCTCGGTGGCCGATATGTATTGCGACGACGTCATCCTCACCAACGAAGATCCATACGACGAAGATCCAAAGAAAATTATCGATGATATGCTTCCGGGATTCAAAAACCGCAAGGTTACTATGATTATGGACCGACGCGCTGCCATCAACGAAGCCCTTCGACAGGCTCAAACCAAACCAAATTCAGTAGTACTTATTACTGGGAAGGGCACAGATCCATTCATCATGGGCGCTGACGGAGAGAAAATCCCATGGAGCGACGAGAGGGTGGCAAAGGAGGAATTAGAAAAAATCCTAAAATAACCCTTATTTAAAGAGTTTCTGATGAACTGGGCAAAAATGGGCACTGCGGGAACCAACAACGATTCTTTTTATAATCCCCTTGCATTTTGGTTTCTGACACTTTAATCCATTCCTTTTATACGCTCGATGATAGTCTTGAAACTTCCCTTTCTCTCCATTGATATTTCTATAGTCGGACATTGAATCTCCACCAAAGTCAATTCCCTTTTTCAAAGTCTCCTTCATCGCTCTGTACATACTTTTCAAATTTTTTTCTGAAATAGTTTCTACAGTGGAAAGAGGATGAACACCTGCTCGCCAGAGTATTTCATCCGAATAAATATTTCCGATTCCGACAACAACTTCTTGATCCATCAAAACTGTTTTTATTTTTCCTTTTGGTTTTTTTAATAATCTCTGTTTGAAAATATCAAAAGTAAATTTTTTGTCGAGTGGTTCTGGCCCCAAATGAAAAACGTGGATAGATTCGCTGAGTTTGTCTGTTGAGATGAGTGTAACCTTTGCAAATTTGCGCATATCAGAAAACGCGAGGTGCTTCTGATTATCCAAAGTGAAATCGAGATGCACGAACGGCGCATCTTTCGGTGGATTATAGAAGAAATATCCAGTCATTTTCATATGAACCAGAATAGTTCGATTGTTCGAGAGATGAATCAAAATATTTTTTCCTCTCCGTTCGGCCTTGAGGATTTTCTCACCAGTGATTTGTTTTTTAAAATTTGTGAAAAACTTCGGTTCCTTCACACTTCCCTTGTGCATCTTATGAGCACTTTTATAATCAGTCCAAACATCTACAATTCGTCGACCCTTCACCGTTCGATTCAAACCGTTCACTGTTGTTTGGACTTCTGGAAGTTCAGGCATATTAAATGAGGTTAAACAAAGCAATGCCCGTAGCTACGGAAACATTCATGGATTCCTTCTGTCCTTTCATATCTATCTCTATTATCTCATCACATTTTCCAAGGGTAACCCTTGGAATTCCATCCACTTCATTCCCCACTATCAATACGAACTTGCCGAGCTTGTTAACCTCGCAGGTCGACAAGTTTTTAGCTTTTTTATCCTGCTCCAATGCGACAATTTTATATCCTTCTTTCTTCAATTCATTTAACTTTTCATCTATAGAAATTATTTGTTCCCAAGGGACAAATTCCTCTGCCCCAAGAGAAACTTTACTAAAATCCTTGCGCTTCCTGCCGAATCTATCAATCGGTGCGGGCGTAGTGCCCACCAGGATAATCTTGGAAACACCTAAACAATCAGCCGTACGAAATATAGAACCCGTATTCTCTACACTTCGAATATTGTCCAAGATGAGTATGCATTTCTTCATTTAAACGTATGCTATCATAAATACATGCTTAATCCATTCCCAGAATTGCTTGCTTATTCACTCATGGGCCCGTTCATCTTGCGCGTGGTGCTAGGAGTAATTTTCTTAGATCTCGGTATTTTAAAGTTTAGAAGTGAGAAAATGCGTTGGATTGCTTCATTTCAAGCTATGCATTTGAGCCCTGCTGATATCCTCGTCTCTATCTATGCCACCTTGGAAGTAGTGGGCGCTCTTATGCTCGGCTTTGGGCTCTACACACAGATCGCTGCTCTCGCCTTCATTATCTTCACCGCTCTGGAGTTTTATATCGAATACAAAGATGCTTCTATTCTAAAGAGAAACATTGTTTTCTATCTGCTTGTCCTCGCCATTTCTGTTTCCCTTCTCCTCACAGGTGCCGGCGCCTTCGCCTTCGACATACCGTTATAAATTTCTTTGTTGTCAGAAATAGTTTTGTGTTTGTGCGCCCGATAGGAATCGAACCTATGACCATCTCCTTAAAAGGGAGCTGCTCTACCGACTGAGCTACGGGCGCATTTATGCTTAGAAAATATACCTCAATAAAGCCTAATTGTCACTAATCGACGGAGAAAGTTGACGATTCACTAGAACAAAAGTGGTACGACGAGGAAGCTCTTTGAGTCTCTTCGCCCCCACATAAGTACAAGCACTACGGAGTCCGCCGAGGATATCTCCAACCGTATCTAAAACCTTGCCTCTATACGGAATTTTTATTTTTTTACCCTCTGGAGCTTTGTAATGTGCTTTACCTCCATTATGTTTTTCCATCGCGTCTATTGAACTTGAACCATAGTGATATATAAATTTTTTCCCATTCTCTTCAATAATTTCTTCTTCACTCTCATCGTGCCCAGCGAGCATTCCCCCTGTCATCACAAAGTCTGCACCAGCACCAAAAGCTTTGGCTATATCTCCTGAAGTTCTGCAGCCACTATCAGCACAAATAAGTCCTCCAAGTCCATGGGCCGAGTCAGCACACTCAATAATCGCTGAGAGTTGAGGATATCCAACACCAGCAACCAACCTGGTAGTACAAACCGTTCCTGCACCAATACCAATCTTCACAATATCTGCTCCAGAAAGGATGAGCTGTTCAGTCATATCTCCTGTCACCACGTTTCCTGCCATGATTATGCTTCCCTTGCATAATCCCCTTACATCTTTCACAAAACCCACAAACCTTTCTGTATAACCATTGGCCACATCTATACAAAGCAAATATGGTTCTCCGTATTTTTTAATATATTTTTTTAAAAATTCTTTATCTTCTGTGCGAACGCCTATAGTTATAAAACTAAACTTTTTATCTACATTTTCAAAATCTTTCAGGTCATGAAATTTATGAAGCGCTGTAAGTAACTTTTCTTTCTTCAAGGACTTCACCATAGACACTGTGCCCACACCATCCATATTGGCCGCAATGATAGGCACACCCGTCCAAATCTTTTTTGTATGAGGAAATTTAAATTCTCTCTCCAGATTTACTTCTTTTCTACTCGAAAGAGTGCTTCGTTTGGGGCGAATTAAAACATCTGCATAATCAAGCTTCACTTCGTTTTCTATTCTCATGCCGGATGAATTATATACCTTATAAAGACAAAAGCACCTTCTCTATTAGACCATCAATTTCCCCCTTTCCACGACGGGCGTTGTGATAACCAATCACCAGGTTCTCTGAAATCTTTTCTAATTCGCCTTCTTTAAAATTTTTTAAATTGCCCTTGGCTTTGTTATAGGGGAAAGTTTTCATCTCGGCTTCTTCTGCAGTCTTCGTTTTCTTCGCAAGGAGCATCGTCTTAATTGACCACATCACTTTCCAGAAAATTTCTTCAGACACCATCCCACTGGCCAATGCTTTCTGATACAGCACCCACGCGTCTTTTTTATTCCTCGCTCCTATCGCATCAGTGAGAGAGAAAATATTAAAGTCGGATTTAGATTTCGTCCCAATATCAAATTCTTCAACTTCTGCATTTACTTCTATCTCATCACCAAATATATCTATCTGAAAATCGCTCATATTATTTTATTGATTCCATCTCTCCCCAACTTTTACCGACCGCCGCCTCGGCTACTATCGGCACACCGAGAGTCTTATCCGAGGGCAGAGCTTCTTCCATAATCTTTTTAAACTCACCCACAACCTTATCAACTAAATTTTCCTTCACCTCATAAACAATTTCATCGTGCACACTAAGCACCGGATAAACATCCTGACTCAAATTTTTGTCGTTTATATAATCATCAATTCTCTTCATAGAAATTTTTATGATGTCTGCTTCGGTGCCTTGAATCGGCGCGTTTATAGCCATTCTCTCTGCAGAAGCTCGAATAAATGGAAGTGAGGAGCGTAGCCCTTCGAAGTAGCGTCTACGGCCGAAAATGGTCTCTGTATAGCCCTTTCGGCTGGCCTCGGCCTTCACTTGATCCAGGTATTTGGCCAATCCAGAGAAGGTTTCAAAATAATTATTATAAAATTCCTGCGCTTCTTTCCTGTCCGTTCCCAAATTAGTTTTCAAGGCATTCACTCCCATACCGAAGAGTACTCCAAAGTTAATGGTCTTGGCTTTCGCCCGCATACTTTTATCTACCTTATCAATAGAAACTTTGAAAACTCTCGAGGCCACACCTGTGTGTACATCTTCTCCTCGTTTGAATATGTCCATCAACTTCTCATCCTTAGAAAGAATGGCCGCGATGCGAAGTTCAATTTGAGAATAATCTAATGAGAGGAGAGTAAATCCTTTCTCCGCGATAAAAGCGTGTCTAATAGCTTGTCCGAGTTTAGATCTGATAGGAATATTTTGAAGATTAGGACTTTCTGAAGACATCCGTCCGGTGGTTGTTCCCGCTTGGAGAAAAGTTGAATGTAGACGATTATTTTTATCCAGAAGTGGAGGAATAGCATCAATATAAGTCGAGAGGAGTTTCTGAAGCTCTCGATACTCAAGGATTTTTGTGATGATTGGATGTTTGTCTTTTATCTTCTCCAGTTCAGATTCCTTGGTGGAGAAATTGCCCGTGGAAGTTTTCTTTTGCCTTGTCCCACCGAGATTCATATTCACAAACAAAACTTCACCAAGCTGTTTAGGAGAATTAACATTGAATTCATTACCAGCCATCCCCCAAATCTCTTTCTCCAATTTAGATAGTTCTGTGTGATAGGTCTCCGAAAGTTTTTTCAAAGCATCTGCATCAATCTTCACTCCATGTTCATTCATCTTTTGAACTACGGGCTCTAGAGGTTTTTCTATTTCTTCAAAAACTTTTTTCACTCCACGCTTCTCAAGCTCTGTATTAATAACTTTCCAAGCATCCTGCTCATTATCTGTTTTAGTAAAATCAAATATATCTTGCGGAGTTGGAGTGGTGAGGTTTGAATCTACAACCCACAAGGCCAGGGCTAATTCTGGATCATTTTTACCTACAGAAGGAGGCGAATCGGGCAAATTCGAGTCGCGTCGGAGCCCCCGTAGAGAGGGTAAAGCGCGAGAATTTGTCTGATTCGCTGAATTTACCAACATCCTCACCCTCTCCCCCATTGTTCTAAATTCAAGTTGTTTGAAAAGTTCAATCAAATTTTCTAGAACTAAACTTTCTTTCCATGGTTTTGGTAGGACAAACTTTATTGGTGCATCTCGGCGAATAGTGGCCAAAGTTTTAGAGAAGAGAGCTTCTTCTTCGTTCGCGATTAACAATTCTGCAATGCGGTCTGTTATCCCGGCTTTCTTCCATTCGTCTTTACCCTTCTTCAGTGCTTTGTAAATTTTCTCAACACTACCAAAGGCGGTGATGAGCGAAGTGGCCGTTTTCTCTCCAATTCCCTTCACTCCAATGATGTTGTCCGAAGGATCACCGCGGAGACCCTTGAAGTCTGGTAGGAGTTCTGGCCCAAACCCAAACCTAGCGATAACTCCCTTCTCGTCATACAAAATTGTATCTTTTATCCCCTTCTTCAAGGTATAAACCATCACTCTTCTATCATCAACGAGTTGAAGTGTGTCCATATCCCCTGAAGCAATAATAATTTCCAAATCTTTATTTTTCTTTTCTAATTCAACAATCGTTCCGAGAATATCATCAGCTTCAAATCCGGGTTCAGAATAAATTGGAATACCCCACGCAATGAAAATATCTTTGGACCTTTCAAGCTGAAGAACCAGGTTGTCGTCCGTCTTCGCTCGGCCAGCTTTGTAAGCCTCATATGCCTCGTGTCGATGAGTCGGTTGTGGAAGGTCAAAACAAGCGGTGATGTATTCAGGATTAAGTTCTTCAATAATCTTTATGAGCATGGCTATCACACCATAGAGAGCACCCGTTGGTTCGCCCTTGGATGTAGCAAACTCTGGAAGAGCATGATATGCCCGATGAATAATCGCATGGGCATCGAGTAACACCAATCTCTTTTTGGTTCCTAATTCTTTTTTCATGATTCGTATATTTCTATCTCCCTCGTAGTTTCATCCACAAATTTAAAATTAATTAACCTCACATCTTTTGGAATAATTTCAGAAACTCTGTCTGGCCATTCTATAAGAATTAAATTTTCTGGTTCCTTACAAATTTCTGTCCAACCAAGGTGCAGAAGTTCTGTATGTTTCTCTAATCTATACGCATCAATATGAATCAAATGTTTGAATCCGCGATAATCAATCGGATAAATTTTTTCTATCACAAAGGTTGGACTGCTCATCCCACTCACACCGAGCACCTCCCCCACCGCCTGACTGAAAGCGGTTTTTCCCGAACCCAAGTTTCCACGGAGAGCAATGATTGTGGCTTCCTCGCCCAAATCTAGTCCCCTCACCAGAGCTTCGGCTATTTCCTTGGTTTCTTCAAGGCTTTTGGAGATATGTCGCATATAGGCATTCTAACAAATTTTGGTATGAAAAAGGGGCGAGGATAAAATCTCCTCACCCCACAACACTGTCAACTACGTAGAGGTACAAGACGGAGATCCACGGCCGTAGAAATCCAACTTGTACCAAACACTGGTCACCACCTTGGCTCCTGCCGAACAGGTTGTGACATCGGTCAGGATACCGGTTCGCGAGTTGCGAAAGGCAACCGTTACGGTCGTTCTCTCGTTAACCGGTTCCGTGGAGAACGATCCACTCGACGATGGCACGAGAACCGTAACCTTGAACGTTTTCGAACTGTTCGCGGGTATCTCCGGACCTGCCCCATGGCCAGACACGATCAGTTGAACGGGATCGCCGGACATGTTGTATACGGCAAACCGCGCATCCTGCTCCACGAGAGGCCGACAGGCCGTCGCGAACATCACAAGAACCAAAAAGATCCTCCGCATAACCCACCCCCTTCAGTTGAGGCCGTGATTGCTTCTGCCAGTATTATATCATACCTTGCATACAAAAGTCAATAGGTGAAATAGCCCCATATTTTCAGGGTTTTAGAGTATAATTAAAAAATGATAACTTTCGATGAAGAGCGCTCCGACGACAAAATAGACGAGCTACGCCAGCATGAAGAAGAGGAACTGGCCTCTACCCTCTCGGCCAAATACGGCGTGCCTTATATTGATTTATCTGCTCACCCTATCAACATTGACGCTCTGCGTGTAATAAAAGAGGCAGATGCTCGCAAGGCAGAGATTGCTGTTTTCAACATTACAGACAAGAAGATAGACGTGGCCGTACTCTCCCCACAGAAAGAAAGCGTAATTGCAGCCATAGAAGAAATAAAAAGCCGTGGGTACATTCCAGAAATTTATATGGCTTCGCACGCCAGTCTGAACAAAGTTTGGGACAGATACAAAGACCTTTCATATTCATCAGAGACGACTTCTGGTGCCTTAGATATATCAAATGAAGAAATCCTTGGTATGTCGAAGAAAGTA
>Ga0334722_10007775_pt1 | contig 10337 bp, 6 predicted proteins | sample C3_bottom_MG_FD_207210 | JGI IMG/M metagenome (GOLD analysis project Ga0334722, IMG submission 207210) | Sediment microbial communities from Yellowstone Lake, YNP, Wyoming, USA - C3_bottom | ecosystem: Environmental > Aquatic > Freshwater > Lake > Sediment | place: USA: Wyoming | collected... | reverse complement strand
GCCTCAAGTGCGACCTTGGCTTTGAACTGACTGCTGAAATTCTTACGCTTTCTTTCACTCATCACCTGCTCCTTTTAACGGCAGGTTACCATCTTATACTATTGTCCGATTTTTGGGGTCCACTATATCATGACCGCAGAAATTCCCTTTTGACCGCTCTTAAACAGGATATGAACGTGATTGCTCATGAGGACCCATGCGTAAACTGAGCACTTGGCTTCGGTGATGTTTTCTCCCAAGCGCTGCAAGAACTTGTTCCTGTCCTGATCATCGCTGAAGATGTTCGTCTTGTTATTGCCCCGGACCATGATATGGTGCAACGCTCCGGGGACGTCCAGTCTTGGTTGTCGTGGCATATGCTCTTCCTATTAACGAATGCTACAATTTCAACTCAAATACCGTTATGCACCGTAAGAACCAACGTCCCTAAAGCTCCCGTCAATGCCAATGAGGTTCTTTACCCGTTCAATTGGCTTTCCATCGCTTGCAAAGAATTCTATGGTCCCGCGCACAAACCGCGTCGGGTAGCCGGACGCCCGAAGAAGCGGTGCGAGTTCGTCTTCCGCCTTGTTCCAACGCACAAGAATTCTAAGGATCAAGTACAGTTTGAGTGGGTAAAAATGAGAAGTGAAACTCACAGAACCCGCTCTGGCTAAGTGTTTTATTCTTGTTTTCGTTTGGGAAAACGTGTTATGAATCGTGCATGAGAAAGAAGACCCTCAGCGATTCATATCGGTTCCCTGGTTTTAAGCCACATCGCACCGTTGTTGGTATCTTCGGTGATTCCTACGCTCGAGTGATCCGACTCACTCGGCGGGGGAAAAAACAGTTTGTGGTGTCTGTGGCACAGTTCACTGGACCTTTTACGATCAGAAGATCAAACGAGTCCGTGACCTTTCCTCTGGCGATGTCCGCATTTATCTGGAACTACTGGTACGACGAGTCCAGTGCCGAAGGTGCGGTAAGGTGAAACAAGAGAAGCTGTCGTTTCTGGCGGACAGTCCGTTCTATACTAAACGCTTTGCCTTCTATATTGGCAAGCGGTGCAGCACCTCAACGATCAAGGATGTTGCCAAAGAGTTTCACCTCGACCGAAGGGCCGTCAAAGAACTCGAAATGCAGTACATGCGGGAGAAACTTCGTCGGGCCGGGAACCCAAGACCGAAAGTTATCGGTATCGACGAGATCTCAATCCGCAAGGGCCACACGTATCGGATCGTGGTCAGCGACCTGGAGCGGCGTCGGCCCATCTGGTTCGGAGGAGAAGACCGCTCGGAAGAAAGCCTAAACTGCTTTTTCGACGAGTTGGGCTCCCAAAAGGCTTGTAAAATACGGCTCGCGGTCATGGACATGTGGAAGCCTTTTGAAAAGTCCACGCGTCAGAAAGCTCCACAGACGGCCATCCTCTACGATAAGTTCCATATCATAAGGCATCTGAATGATGCCTTGGACAAAATTAGAAAGAGCGAATATGCCAGACTGACCGGCAACAGTCGTAAGTTCATCAAGGGTCAGAAATATACACTCCTCTCGCATCGTGAGAACCTTACTACGGATGGGAGAAGATCATTAAAGACGCTCTTAGCTGCTAACAAGCGGCTTAATACTGCCTATATCCTCAAGGAGGAGTTTGGGCAGCTCTGGGACTATCAGTCGGAAGCCTGGTCCAGAAAGTTCTTCGACAACTGGAAGGCTTCGTTAAAATGGCAACGTCTTGCTCCCTACGAAAAGTTCGCCAAGATGGTCGAACGTCATTGGGACGGCATCTCCGCTTTCTGCAAGCCCGAGAACAAAGTCGCGCTCGGCTTTGTCGAAGGCTTAAACAACAAGATCAGGGTCATTCAGCGTCGTGCTTATGGTCTTCGAGATGAAGAATATCTTCGTCTCAAGGTACTGACCTCTATGCTTCCTGAAATCTGAAAAACGGCTCAAAGTACCCACTCAATTTGTACTTGAGCCAATTCTAATATGCTGTAGAACTGCAGCCAGATAGCACAACTGATATCCGGTTATATGCTGCAATCAAATATTGTTTTCGTGAGTAACAATCCACAGCTTTCTCCGGTTATGGCAGTGATATCGACGCGCTCGTATTAACTGTCCACCAGTTTTTATACTCCGCGAGCTTTATTTTGATGTTCGTGCCGTCGCTCTTGTTCAGATAACCAGCGAGGAGGTTCTTTTCGTCAGCTGCCTTCATACCATAGTATTTCTCTCGGTAATCTAGAAATTCGTTCATGCTCTTGACGGATTCTTGATAAACCTGTTTCTCTTCGGCTTTTTTGAGCGTGATTTGCAGAAACCACCTGTCGCACAACCACAAACGGCGATCCATTTCGTCTTTGATCCATTTCTCATTGTGTGCTTTTGCTTTGAATTCAACATCACTCAGGATAATCGATGAAGGTAATTTAATAAGATAAGCCTTTACGATTTCCAGAGGTTCGGGTTTTGGACCGCTTAAATTACTATATTGAATATTTATGACGGTTTTGTTACTGAGCCATCTATAACCAATAACTCCACCGCCGTAAAAGAATATCTTATTATTATTTATTTCTCTTATTATGCTGTCTTCATCAGGCCAGGACTCCAACTTGTCTGTATCTCTAAAACCCCTCTCCACCTCATGTAGCAGCCATTTGTCGGAATCAGAACCAGCGTGTTTGGTGACTTCTACACTAATACCAATTTCATCATTCTGATATGTTGTTTCATATGTCATATCTGAATGGTCTGCAATAAAATGATCGACTCCGGCAAGTACACCTGCACCAGGGTTGCTCGTATAGCCTGGTATTGTTCTAAGTTTCTTGGTATGCGTATCTTTTGTTTGTGTTAATCTCTGGTATGGTGGAATATCATTCAATATCAAATATGTCGATACATCCTCTGCCGCATTTGTTTTTGTTCCCTGTAAAACCAAGATAGCAGTGAGAACCAACCCCATACATGACTTTATTGTTTTCATCAAACCCTCCTATTGAGCCCCAAATTCTTTGTGAATGATTGTCATTATTATATCTGTTACTCGCCTATTGCCGTCGCAACCCGTATTCGTATTACACCCTTGTGTACTGTCAATTAGCGTCTTAAGTTCGTTTATATTCCCACCTGGATATGCAATGATAAGTGGGACATAAGAATCACTTCGGTTCAAACTACCATGCCATGATTTGCAGGCCACGCCTGTAGTGTAGCGATAGTTTTGCATTGTCTCTCCCTCTGGAATGTCGACTACATCTTTCATGATAAGAACAATATCACCACTGCGTTTTAAATGATTCATTCCCTTAATTCGATCGAACGCATTCACATGGGTGGTCAATCCGAAAGTTGTATCTATTATCGCTTCAGCATTCGGGCCGATCACGTTATCATTAGCATCAAGAAGTTCACCGTTGTATAATTTGTATTTACCATCTACTCTAATTAAGATACTATCAACGGAAGTAAGCAGGTTTTTGAATTTTCGCTTTATGTCTTTTTCTTCTATGTCGGCACCATTGTCTTTCAAATACTTTTTCAATTCTTCTGCTAGCTTTGTCAAATTCACTAAATCCGGGTTCTCATCCGACCAGTCGTTTGCACCTTTCAAATAAATGTGCGCCATAGGACCATTGAGCGCGGCAATAACGTTTGCTTTATCTATGGTTGCAGTTGCACCATAAGGGAGTTCATACTTCAATCCGGTAGCGGTTGTTCCCGTAAATAGATTGGATATAGGCTGAGGCGCAAGTACCTTGTATTGGGTACCACCTGATTTGCCAATTGCCTTAAATACCTCCCCCAACTCCCAGATGTGAAGGTTGTTGTTGGCTTGCTCGGGCGCCTGAACTTTAAATGCGTCGAATTTATCGAGCTTAAGCTCACACGATGTTTCCGGTGTCACACTCGTAACCTTTCCCGTCACTGGATTATTTATATCAACTTTGTAATCCCAAGGCATCGCCGTATGCCCATGGTCCGCTACGACAATGAATATCTTATTGTCAAACTCATCGTTACTTTTTAGCCACTTAGTCAGATTCATAATATAATCATCGGTCGTGCCGGTAAAATAGCTTTTGTACGCACCCATACCGGATATGTGCGCTTTGTGGTCGAGGCCAGCAAGATACCACACAGTTAGAGGAGAGAATGGCACGGTATTTCTCGATTTGTTCGTGAGATATTTCCCGTTCAGATATTCCTCGAACCGGTTCCAACTAGCTTTGTCGATAGTATTCGCATCTCTAAAAGTCCAGGAATACGACGCGAGACCATACTTAAACGTCAGCCAGTTGGTCGCCCCGCGCGCATAATGACTATACGCAACAACTGTCGCGTCTGTTTGTGTTCTCCCAGCATATTCCCTAACACCCGGCATCATCCCGATGCTCTCGAACAACGTTTTTTCTGCTGTCAAAATATTCTTATCGTTCTGCGGCGTACTCTCCGCATTAGCCGATGGTTCCCAGTTTTTTTGCGAAGGGATGAAGAAATTCGGAGAATTAACATCAACCTTGTCGTACCCCTTGAAGGCCCCGCTGTCGAACGATACTACGCCTATTGGATTATACCCATCCAACGGCGGTATGGCAGTTGTAGTTGTGATCTTAGGACTCGGCGCTCCCATGCCTTTTGCGTATAGATCTCTGGCGAAGAATTCGTTACCGACGATTCCTGTGCCTTTGTTGCCCGTTATCTTTCCATCAGTATCATATACCGGTTCTGACGGCATTTTCCCAGTGAAGATGCTCGCCCAGCTTGCGAGCGTGATCGACGGAAATATTGCGGTCACGTTAGGAATCTTGATGTGTTTCTTGTCCCAGCCGGTGGTGTCACATTTATCCGTATACATACCGCCCATCACACTACAGAGACCCTTTAGATCAGTTTGCTCGACATGGCAACTTTCAGTAACACAACCCTTATCATCTGTGTACGTAGCTTTGACGTCGGTACTGTTATCATCCCGCTTAGCATACAGCACATCCTGCCGGAGCCCGTCAATCCCCAGCACAATCACGCCCTCCGGCTCGATAAGTATAAACACTTCCGCTCCGTTTATCTCTATCTTGAGCGTATTCCCGATCCCGCCGTAAAGAACCGCCTTATCCTCCAGGATGCTGCTGGTAAAGGACATTCGAGCTTGGTTGCAAACGATGAAGTTCGGCTTTTTCGTTCCGCTGCTTGCAGTGTCTTCTATGGCTACGTTACATGTATTCCCAACTGGGGTAAACTTAAGCTGATATGTAGATGAATAATATTCATTCTGCTCTCCCGGAACGGTGACTGTCTGACCGTTATTGTTTATCGAGCTAATTCTGCCTGTTAGCGTAAGACAGGATTTAAAGAGGGATCGTGATGCAAGCTCAATGTGGTACGTTTTATCGGGTTTGCTTCCAGAACTGAACTTGATCTCATCGACAGATGTGTTGTCATTTTTACTTACCTTTATCTGCGCAAGGGTTAGTTCCTTTCTAGCGCTCCTTACTTCAGCGTCGGTACCTCTGTTCAACACGACTTCCGCCGTGTAGAGGTTGGCAATATCAAAAGAGGTCCCGTTCACGAGAGCGGTCGTCCCTTGCCCCTGGGTCTCATCTCCTGGCAGCCAGCCATCCCAACTTTCGACTTTGTTCTGGTCAGCCTTGAATAAATCTATATCCGCATTGATGGCGTTGTACTCCCGCGGCAGGATGGTGTAGTTGAACGTGATATCCGTTGTCGAATATCCCTTGTCGGAGAGGAGTATGACGCCCGGTTCTATGGTGAGCTGGGCGTCCACGCCGTAGACAGTGTAAGAGACCATCGAAGCCGCTGTCGTTGTAGGTGGTATAAGTTCAAGGCTGTTGGTGTTGAACAAAGCCTCCTGGCCTGTCTGCAAGGTGACTATCCTCGTGGGAATCGTGTTCTGTTGGTTATCTCTGACATATCCTGCAGACCCGGAGAGCGAATCAAATACCTCGGGTACCGTGACGATCGCCGTGCCATTCGCTTGAATGAGATTGACGGTCGGAGTTGGGCCGGTTGTGAACGCTGCCTGGTAACGTCCGTTTCCGACCGATTTTACTGGGCCAACTGCGCCATTTCCGGCTTTAGTGGTGTAGACGACAACCCCGTCGGATATTTTTCTGGTTTTGATGGTTCCGGTGGATGATATATGCCGGCACTGGGTCTGCTGGCCTCCCAAAACGCAGGGAAAAGACGCTCCCAAAATAGCATCATCTTCATTCAACAAAAGAGTTGATGCAAGAGGGGCCTTGAGCGCCGTTCTAACTTTGGCGGCATCGATGGACTGGCCGCTGTCATTAACAGTACGAAGTGCAATGATTTCTAAGAAATCAGGTATATAGGTATCCACCTGGTTCCGATACCCTGCGCTGTAGAGAGTAAATGTGGCCGTAGGATTCGTTGCCAGTCCCAGAAGAGCTGTCACTTCTACCGTATACTTTGTGCCGACGGTGTTCCCAAGAATGGTTTCTGCCTGTGTGCCGAAGTACTGGGTCGTGCGCTCCAACGGATCATAGGTTGTGCAGTCTTCGATAAGAGGTGCGGATACCATGCACTCCTCGTGAGTATAAAAACGAATATTCCGAAGTCCCGAAGGAAGCAGATCGCCAGGATGAAGGACCGGTGGATATTGCACAGCCGCTGGAAGGGGCGCTGGTGGATCGGCCCCTGACTCCGCAGGTTTGACAGTGAACTTAAGTTTGACATTGGATATGGGATTTTCGTATTGGTCCACGACCGATGCCTTTATCGTTCCAGCTGGCGCGTTTGCGAATGATGATGCGCCATCTCCCATGATTTTTACAATATTTTTCGGTTCATCAGGCGCTCCGTATTCTTCAAACGGCTGGGTAAGGGGGATGTCGCCGGAATAGCCTGTTACCGACGCGGTGACAAGGTTCAGGCCTACCTGGGTGTAGTATGTATCCGCTTCTTTCAGCTTGAGATAAAAGGGATTGTCGTTGGTTTTCTTTCCAAGTGTAAGCTTTGCCCTTGCGAATCCTGTATGCGAAGTCGGCGCAACGCAGGTCGGCCCCGCCTGACCAACGGGATTTCCATTTGCATCAAGGCACTGCAGCTTCCCGAAATCACCACCTCCGGCAATGATTTCAAACGTAACACTTGCACCTTCTACCGGTATTTTTTTCACGTCTGATACAAATACGGAAAGAGGCTGCGGCAATATATTGCCCACAACGCCGCCTGGTTGCATATCCGTAGCCGCTATCTTGAAGATGGCGGCTGCCATTTTTGGATCAGGATTTGTTGGGCCGGTGAAGGGCGTGCTGAGCGTGTTTGCAAAGAACTGGTTTAACCACTCCGCTGGTATTTCCACCGGCATCCCGCCTGCGATCATCCCCGTAAGCATCCAGCCGGATTCGCCGGTCTCAGGTTTTTCCTTGATGTAACCTGTGCCAATCCAGTGTTTATAGCTTATTTCGAAATTTGGAATGCGTACAATATAGTTCTGATTAACTGTGTTGACAATGTCTTCTTTAATATTCTCGTCGAATGGTAATGTCGGCAGAACGGAATCGATGTTGGTTTTGTTGATCGTCAGCAGTTGGTTACTTGACCCCAGATATAGTTGCATCAGTTTGGCTGTTGAGATGGATTCAACTTTGAAATCATCCTCAAATATCCGATTTTCGAGTATAGACCCTTGAAGCGACGACAATTGCATGAATAGTTTTTGTCTGTCATCTGTAGTTTTTGTCCCGGTCACTGTCTCTATTCTTCTCAGGTCCGCGTCCACATACACGCCTTTCCACGTGAAGCCGTGTGGCTGGTCGAGTAAATAGGTTATGTCGACTACCCCGCCAAGAGTAACTACGGATGGTACTGGTCTGGTGATTGACACATGAAACAATGAGGCCAGCTCGTCTTCCGCCTTGTTCCAGCGGTCGTTGTAGTTCATAACTTCTTCGTATAGGAGGCGTGCAGCGTCCTTTGCGCCCTCACCCCCGCCCTCTCCCGCAAGGGGCGAGGGAGTCAAAACGGCTTTCTGGGCTGTAATACCGATGACGGAAAGGTTGCCGACAATATGCCTATTTGTGATACTCTGCGTGCCATTTGGTGAAATGAGATCGATGGTTAAATTAAACTCATTGCCCATAGGAACGCCACCCTGAGCAACGACGATCCTTTCTCCGTTGACCTTGAGCACCGGCCTCAAGTGGACCAAGTACGCCGGGGTATTGTCCAATCCACCATACGAGTCGATAATCTCCTGGTCCTGAACGGTTTCCGGCTCGTAAGTTATCGCTATCTGCTGATTGCTGAGCTTATAAAGCGGCAAGGTGATTTCGAGGAGTTTATCGCTGTTCGCTGACAGCTGATCGCTGACTGCCGACAGCTTTACCTTGTGAATCAGTTCATCAGGAATCCGGGTATATTCATTCGTTGCCTTGATCAGCGTGAACTGCATGCTTCCGGGAAGAATGTTCATGTGCTCCGGTGTGAGGACCCGTGTACGCAGAAAATCAGCGTACGTGAGTTGTGAATTCTGATTGACGAGTTCGGTGTTTATACGAGATTGCAAATATTCCAGTGGTGTTTGCGTCAGAACAACGGTCAGATAGTCGTCTCTGACTGCTGAAAGCTGTCCACTGAACACCGGCAACTCGAAAAGGTCCTTGGGAGCATTATAAACATAATCCTTGACCTTGATGCTGGTGTCGAGCCCGATCCAGGTCTTGCCGTGTTCGTCTAGGACCACTCCACGGTAATTGGACATGGGAATATAGCTTTCGACGTAGATGTGCTCTATCTGGAAATTGGATATGACCCCGCCTGCGATAATCGGTTTGTTCGGGATGCCCGCCTTCTGGAAAAACGCAGCGATCTTTGCAGGGTCGTCTATACCCGTGAGGTTCTTTACCCGTTCAATCGGCTTTCCATCGCTGGCAAAGAACTCGATGGTCCCGCGCACATATCGTGTAGGAAAACCCGAGGCCCGAAGAAGAGCCGTAAGCAGCGTCGCCTGGTCGCAATCGTTTCCGCTCTTTTGGCGCCACGTCTCTTCCGCGCCTTTCTGGCAACCCCAGTACCACTCGGTCTCGATATTATTCTTTACGTATTCATAGATGGCCACGGGCTGCCAGTTCAAGCTCTGGGCCACTGACGCAATCTCTTTTGATATGGGCGCTTCGGGTGAAGTTGTAGTGTCGTTGGGACTTACGCTCTTGTTTCCGCCTTTATAGGCAGGGGTGATCGCGTCCGCGGTGCCCGGTTCTTGCGCGGGATAGTTCAGATGCTTGTACGGGAGGCTGCCAATGATGGGACGCTTCTTTTGGTGAATTATAATGCCGAGAACTTTGCCGAGTTTGTCAATGATTTTAAGCTGAGTGCTGACATCTGATGGCAGATTACCTGATGGCAGGCTGTCAACGAGACTCAGATACTCCGTCAGCGCCTTACGGTACGCTTCAACCATATTGTTGTGCCGCTCCACGGCTTTAAAGCCCAGCGCCTTGACCTTCTCCTCCCGAAGCTTGAACCGTTCATCAAGAAGCAAATTGGCAACCTTGATGTTATCAGTATTTGCTTTAAGCCTGGTAATTTCAGAAACAGCCGACAAACCCTGATGTAACTTCGATCTGATGGCATTCACAAGAGACATGCTTTGAATCAAGCTCTGCTCAAGATCCGCTTCAATACTAAGCTCTGCTGAGTGACCTGTAGTGGGGATGAACATCATGGAGAAGGCCAAAGTAATGATAAGCGAATGGCTCGCGACGCAGGTTAAATAGTAACGCACTAAGGTTATAACTCTTCTCATCAACGCCCCCTGTATCCATGAGCAAGTGAATCCAGCAAAAGAGTTATGAAAATACCAATTCTTTGTTTTTCCGTCAATCTCAATTTCCAATTTGAGCTGAGAATATCATAAATAGATCATTTAATACTTTGAAATATATATGTATTGTTGGGTCAGGGTATATTTAGGGTATGCGCAGATTATGGCGGAATATTGCACGATTTTTAGTCGTTAAGCACTCGAGTATGCTGAAATGTAGCGCTATTTATAACAGGAGACCGAAGGAAAGAAGTTGGATAATCTGTTTACAAACTGTTTAGTTTGCATACTCACCGCACTTTGATTTTTTTCTTCAGGGCATCAAGCTTTGCGATGATCGTCTGTGTGGGTGGCAGGTTCCTGATCGGATTACCAGGGGCCTTGATGCCGGTAAATATCGTGGCGCTGTAAAGATTGTAATATTGATGGTCTCGTAAGAAGTCACGCAGCATAAAACGCTGCAAACCGTATAATCGGCCATTGGAGACTGCTCCAACGTCGGATGGCCGCTGAAACGCGCTGCAATCGCTCTTTGATAGCACAA
>Ga0334722_10007773_pt1 | contig 10338 bp, 10 predicted proteins | sample C3_bottom_MG_FD_207210 | JGI IMG/M metagenome (GOLD analysis project Ga0334722, IMG submission 207210) | Sediment microbial communities from Yellowstone Lake, YNP, Wyoming, USA - C3_bottom | ecosystem: Environmental > Aquatic > Freshwater > Lake > Sediment | place: USA: Wyoming | collected... | reverse complement strand
CTGTGTCTATTTTATGATATTTACCTCACCACTTTCGAGATTGTATATAGCTGTAACCACCTGAAGCTCTCCTGTCCTGGCAAGTTCCCTTATAACAGGGCTCTTTTTGAACATATATTCCTTCTGTAAAATGACATTTTTTGCGATTGCACTATTCAGCAAATCGCCTCCTGTCTTTCCTTCCTTTTTTGCCTTTTTTACCGCTGGTAAGATCCTTTTTACGATTGCTCCAATATTGCCTTCCGGTCTTCCTTTCGCCTCGATTGCGGCTGTAACAGCGCCGCAGTATGTATGACCGAGGATGATGACGATGGACGATTTGAGATGCTCCGCAGCATATTCAATACTACCGAGAGATACTGGGTCGAGAACATTCCCTGCTACCCGTATGACAAAGATATCACCAAGGCCCTGGTCAAATATTATCTCAGGGGCAACTCGAGAATCGGAACAGGTTACCACAATGGCAAAGGGTTTCTGACCCTTCAATAAATCCTTTCTTCTGGTATCACTGAGGTCCTTTTTTTCGAGATTGCCAGAGATAAATCGATTATTACCATCCATAAGCCTGCTCACAGGGTTGACCTGTTGACCCCATGTAATTCCAGAGATGAAAAAGACCAAGATGCTAACGAAAGTGATTAACTTTTTCATATATCCCCTCCAAAAAAAATTTTTTTGAAATATTAGCATAAACATTTCGAAAAGGCAATAAATGGTGTAAAATCTAAGGCAAAAGGTTGTTGACTTTTGGGATGTCGATGAAGACTTATTCGGGAACACTTCGGGAATCTAACATTCCTATATTTTGAACTATAGAAATGACCTTTCAGCCAGGGTTCTTTATGTGTTAATATAATAAAGTTCAGCTGACCTGAAGAAATATTTAGGAGGTCATATGATAATAAGAGGAAGAGTATGGCGTTTTGGTGACGATATTGACACCGATGCAATTATACCTGCGAGGTATCTGAATACCTCAGACCCTTCTGAACTTGCCAGGCATGTCATGGAGGATGCTGATAGGGAATTCCCGTCAAAGGTTAAGAAGGGTGATATAATAGTGGCAGGAAAGAACTTTGGTTGTGGTTCTTCGAGAGAACATGCCCCGATAGCAATCAAGGCAGCAGGTATCCAGGCAGTTATTGCGAAGACCTTTGCAAGGATATTCTATCGTAACGCCTTTAATATAGGTCTACCCATATTCGAATCTCCCGAGGCATCAGAGGGTATCAAGGAAGGAGATACGATCGAGATAGATGCCGATGCCGGTGTCATAAGGAATATCACAAGGGCTGAGGAATATAAGGCACGGCCTATACCGAGCTTCATGCAGGAATTAATAGAGGCAGGTGGTCTTATTGAATGGACCAGAAGGAGATTATATAAGGAGGCAAGGTTATAATGAAGACCTATAAGATAGCAGTTATCCCTGGTGATGGAACAGGCCCTGAGGTGATCAGGGAAGGCGTTAAGGTTATTGATTCAGTCTCTACAAGATATGGATTTAAGGTCGAGTTCAATTATTATGACTTTGGGGGAGATAGGTACCTGAGGACTGGCGAAACCCTTCCTGATAGTGCCATAGAGGAACTGAGGAGATACGATGCGATATACCTGGGTGCGATAGGACATCCTGATGTAAAGCCAGGTATACTTGAGAAGGGGATACTCCTTAGACTGAGGTTTGAGCTTGATCAGTATATCAATCTCAGGCCTGTGAAACTCTATCCAGGTGTAGACTGTCCATTGAAGGATAAAAGACCCGAGGACATAGATTTTGTGGTCGTGAGGGAGAATACAGAGGGTCTCTATGCTGGCGCAGGTGGGGTTTTAAGAAAGGGAACGCCTGATGAGGTGGCTATACAGGAGTCGATAAATACGAGGAGAGGAGTGGAGAGATGCATAAGGTATGCCTTTGAATATTGTCGAAAGAGGAATAAAGACAGAAAGCTCACTCTCTGTGGGAAGACAAATGTCCTTACATACGCCTTCGATCTATGGGAGAGGACATTCTATGAGGTTGCGAAGGAATATCAGGACATAAAAGTTGATTATGCCCATGTTGATGCTATAACGATGTGGTTTGTGAAGAATCCTGAATGGTTCGATGTTATTGTGACGGATAACATGTTCGGCGACATCATAACCGATCTTGGAGCTATGATTCAAGGAGGTATGGGTATAGCAGCAGGCGGCAATATTAATCCTGAAGGCGTTTCGATGTTCGAGCCTATTGGTGGTTCGGCCCCCAAGTATAAGGGGCTTAATGTGATTAATCCCCTTGCTGCCATCTGTGCGGGAGGGATGATGCTCGAGCACCTTGGTGAGGAAAGGGCAGGCAATGCGGTCGAGAAGGCTGTCATTGAAGTCACCTCAAGACATATAAAGAGTCTTGCAGCAGGCAAGATGGGATACACGACGAGCGAGGTTGGTGATCTCGTGGCAAAATATGTTATGGAGGTTTAGATAAATTATGATTAAGAGAAAAGAGAGATATGTTGTAGCTGTTGTTGGTGCAACAGGCGCTGTCGGCAATGAGATGATAGCTGTTCTGGATGAAAGGGATTTCCCAGTGGATAACCTTAGACTCTTTGCCTCGGAGAGGTCAGAGGGCGTAAAACTCGAGTTTCAGGGCAGTGAGATACCTGTCGAGACCCTTAAGGAGGATTCCTTCAAAGGTATAGATATTGCTCTCTTTTCGGCAGGTGCTGAACGTTCGAAGATATGGGCTCCTGTTGCTGCAGCCTCAGGCTGTGTGGTAATTGATAATTCGAGTCAATGGAGGATGGATCCTGAGGTGCCCCTTGTCGTTCCAGAGGTGAATCCTCAGGATATAAAGAAGCATAAAGGGATAATAGCAAATCCGAACTGTTCGACTATACAGATGGTAGTTGTCCTTAAGCCCCTTCATGATGTGGCAAGGATTAAGAGGGTTGTTGTGACCACCTTTCAGTCTGTCTCTGGCACAGGTAAGAAGGCCATGGACGAACTCCTTCAACAGACATCTGACCTCCTGAATTTCAGGGAGATAAAGTGCAATGTCTATCCCCATCAGATAGCCTTTAACTGTCTTCCTCATATAGATAAGTTCCTCGAAAATGGCTATACAAAGGAGGAGATGAAGATGGTCAATGAGACGAGGAAGATAATGGGTGATGACTCGATCCGTGTCACAGCAACAACTGTGAGGGTGCCTGTCTTCAGGGGTCATTCTGAAAGCGTGAATATAGAGACGGAAAAGAAGCTTACAGCAAATGAGGCAAGGGCGATCCTTTCGACTGCTCCAGGGGTTGTTGTCTATGATGCGCCTGAGAAGAATATCTATCCCCTTGCTATCTATGCGGCAGGCAGGGATGAGACCTTTGTGGGAAGGATAAGGGAGGATGAATCCATCGAGAAGGGACTGAATATGTGGATAGTTGCCGATAATCTCAGGAAGGGTGCCGCCCTTAATGCAGTTCAGATAGCAGAGAAACTCATCGAGATGGCTTAGAAATAAAGACTGTTTGGGTTGATAGTGAAAGAGGTCGATTATATCATAAGGGCTGAGTATCTCCTTCCCATGTCAGATGGCCTTCCTGTGATAGAAGATGGTGCTGTTGCTATAAGTGGAAGCAGGATCATTGACCTCGGAAAATATGACGAAATAATCAGTCAGTATAAGGCTGTTCATGTCATAGGAGGAGAGGGAAGGGCATTGATCCCGGGACTTGTCAATACCCATACCCATGCTGCAATGGTATATTTCAGGGGTCTTGCCGATGACCTGCCTCTCAAGGAATGGCTCGAAGGCCATATATGGCCTGCTGAGCAGAGATGGCTAAGTCACGACTTTGTCTTTGATGCCACACAGCTTGCCTGCCTCGAGATGATCAGGGCAGGAATAACCCTTTACAATGATATGTATTTCTTTGGAGATGCCATTGCTCAAGCCTCTAAGGAGATGGGCATGAGGGCAGTTATAGGTTTAGGCATACTCGATTTCCCGACAGTGGCTGCAAAGACCACAGAGGAGTATTTTGAAAAGGCAATAGCCTTTATAGAGAGATGGCGGGGTGATTATCTCATAAGACCTGCCATCGCACCACATGCCCTCTATACCTGTTGCACAGAGACCCTTCTGAGGGCCAGGGAATTATCCATGAGGTTAGAGGTTCCCCTCCATATCCATCTTTCCGAGACAGAATGGGAGGTTAACGAGATTAAGAAAAGGTATGGTATGTTGCCTGTCCATTACTTAGACTCTACAGGCTTTCTTGATGAAAGGGTCATTGCTGCCCATTGTGTTTGGCTCGAGGATGAGGAGATAGAGGTTTTTGCGAGGAAGAATGTGAGTGTATCTCATTGCCCAGAGAGTAACCTTAAACTTGCCTCAGGCATTGCACCAGTTTCTGCAATGCTCAGAGCAGGTCTGAAGGTGACCTTAGGAACTGACGGTGCTGCAAGCAATAATGACCTGGATGTCCTGAGTGAGGCCTCTACAGCAGCCAAGCTCCATAAGGCTATTGCAAAGGATCCCACGGTCCTCAACTCAAGGACAGTTCTCCTCATGGCTACGAGATGGGGGGCTGAGGCACTCGGTCTTGGAGATATAACAGGCAGTATCGAGCCAGGGAAAGAGGCAGATATGGTCCTCATCAATATCGATAGACCCCATCTATTGCCCATTTATGACATATATTCGCACATCATATACTCTGCAAGGTCTTCAGATGTAGAGACAGTTATAATTGGCGGAAAGATAGTCATGAATCATGGAGAGTTAAAGATTCATGATGAGGAGGAGATAATGGCAAAGGCGAGGCAGTGGGGTGATAGAATAAGAAAGAGTGAAGGAAATTCCCTGGCCTGCTGAGATTAAGTCTGCAAAGACGATTCAGGAAGTCCTCAGAAAAAAGGTACGGATAAGACCCCTCAAAAGAATCCCTGATTATATCGCAGGGGTTGATGCCTCCTTTTCTGGAGATATGGTATATGCTGCAATATCACTCTTTGAATATCAGGATATGAGACATATAGAGGATGCTATTGCTATCCTTAAGACTGCCTTTCCTTATATACCTGGTTATCTCAGCTTCAGAGAAGGGCCTGCCATATTAAGGGCCTTCAAAAAACTTAGTAAAAAGCCTGAACTCATATTGTTTGATGGTCATGGGATCGCCCATCCGAGAAGAATAGGGATAGCCTCCCATATAGGAGTGCTTCTGAACTTACCCACAATAGGCTGTGCAAAATCAATGTTAGTAGGTCAGTATGAAGAGCCCCTGCAGCAAAAGGGGAACTGGACTTATCTATATCATAATGGTGAAAGGGTAGGGGCTGTATTGAGGACAAGGGATGGCGTAAAACCGATCTTTGTCTCTCCAGGACACCTTATAGATATAGAGTCATCGGTTGATATAGTTATGCATACTGTTACGAGATTCAGGATACCTGAACCACTGAGAAAGGCAGATCATATATCGAGGTATTTCAGGATTCTCTAACCTTTTATCCTCTCTTTCAGTTCCCGTATCTTGTATTCCATCAGCGCCACCTTCTGGCTTAATTCCTTATTCCTGCTCTTGAGGTCCGAGACGACGATCGAGAAATAGAACATCGTTAAGACAACGATAAAGAAGAATATGAGGAATATGAGGGCAGGGGGATAACTGATACCGAGCATGAATGCCAGTGGGTCTATGACAAGGTCAGCAACAGAGCCAAGACCGAGGGTTATACTGATTAGAAGCCAGAGGATCGATAGCTCCTCCCTGAATCTCCGCCTTCTCAAGAGCCTGAAGATTATCAGGAACAGGGATAGACCGGAGAGAAATATCAATATTCTCAAGGTCAGGTTCATTTACATTCCTCTCTATAAAAGAAGACCATGATGATCGCAAGGACCATCCTTATTACATAAACTAAAGGTCTAAGACCTGCATGCATCGATTTACTATTCCTCTTCTCGATCATCCTTACAGGCGCCTCAGCCACCTTGAATCTCATCTTGTGAAGTGCCATGATTATATTCACATCAGGATAATCGAGGGGGTAATTGTCTCCAATCGAGAGATAGGAGAAGGCTCTTTTATTATAGATCTGGAATCCTGATGTGGGGTCGGTTATCTTTACACCGGTATAAATATTTGCTACCCACGAAAATAACCATGAACCCATCCTTCTTGCGAACCCCATCCTGTATGTTCCTTCAAGGAAGCGAGAACCTATAACCACATCCGCACCCTCCCTTTCCATCGTATCGATAAGATTCCTTATCGATTCCGGGTCATGCTGTCCATCAGCATCCATCGTAATGACATAGTCATAGTCATAGTCAACAGCAAACCTGAAGCCTGTCTGGATTGCACCTCCATAGCCGATATTATACGGAATATCTATGACCTTAACTCCAGCGAGCATTGCTATCTCTGAAGTCCTGTCGGTTGAACCATCATTGACAACGAGAATATCCATCCCTGGTTCTCTTTCCATGATCTCTCCGAGGACCTCTCCTATCATTGCCTCCTCATTATAGGCAGGGATGACTATCAGATGGGACAACGTCTCCTCCTTTAATTTTGATACCTAATTATAGTATCTTATCTGCATCAAGGTAAAGGGATGTTTAAGGAATTCAAAGAGATAATAAGATACAGAGAACTCTTGAGAAACCTCATAATGAGGGACATAAAGGTGAGGTACAAGAGGTCTGTCCTCGGTTTTATCTGGGTCATGCTTAACCCTCTCCTTATGATGGTGATATTGAATGTCGTCTTTTCGGGCCTCTTCAAGGTCTCTACCCCGAATTATACAGCCTATCTAATCTCCGGAATCATTCTATGGGGTTTCTTCAGTCAAAGTACATCCACATCCATAACGTCCTTTATAGGTAACAGTAATCTCATAAAAAAGATATACCTTCCGAAGGCCATATTTCCATTGTCCATTATACTGTCTGCTACGGTCCATTTCATATTCTCCCTTGTGCCCCTCCTTGCGATCTTTATCTTTACAGGTACAAGGATCAGTCCGAATATCTATCTATTGCCGGTTTTGCTGCTGCTTATGATAATCTTTTCCTATGGAATTACCCTTATACTATCAACTCTCACGGTATTTTTCCATGACACAAAATACATCTATGAAGTCCTGCTCATGGCATTGATGTATATGACGCCTATATTCTATCCTGAGTCGATTATTCCTGAAAGGTTTTCGTTTATCATAAGGATAAATCCGATGTATTATTTTATAAGCATCTTCAGGACAGCCCTTTATATGGATATTACTGCCTTGCATGAAAAATTGTTTTACTGCCTTTTATTCGCCGTTGTTTCCTTTCTGATTGGATGGGTTTTCTATAACTATAATAAAGACAGGGTTGTTTATTATCTGTGAGTAAAATACAGGGTTCTTGAGAACATGAGAAATGGTTTGAATATAACTGTTCAGGTCTTCTGAAAGGATAACAGATGATAAGGATAAGGGATGTCTCTGTCAAGTATCGACTTGCTAAGGAAAGGCCCAGGACCCTTCAGGAATATTTTGTGGGATGGCTTAAGGGTAGGAGGGTTGGTTATGAGGATTTCTGGGCACTGAGGGGTATAAGTGTAGATATCCTGAAGGGAGAGACCCTTGGTATAATCGGCCCGAACGGTGCTGGGAAGAGCACCTTACTCAAGGTAATAGCAGGCGTCCTGAAACCTGGTGAGGGAAGTGTGGAGGTTAACGGGAGTATAGCTCCATTGATTGAACTCGGTGCAGGCTTTGATATGGAACTGACAGGTGAGGAGAATATCTATCTGAATGCATCGATACTCGGGTTGTCGAGAAAGGAGATTAAGAGAAAATTCGAGAGGATAGTAGAGTTTTCCGAACTCGGAGAGTTTATCCATAGCCCATTGAAGAGTTATTCTTCCGGCATGGTCTCGAGACTCGGCTTTTCGATCGCAACCGAGGTGGACCCTGATCTACTGATAATCGATGAGATACTTGCCGTTGGCGACGAGAGATTTAAGAAGAAATGTAACGAAAGGATAATGAGTTTTAAGGAAAGGGGAACGACGATCCTTTTTGTTTCCCACAATATGGTTGAAGTAGAGAGGCTCTGTGATAAGGTTTTATGGCTTGACCGGGGCCATAATAAAATGTATGGGTCACCTTCTGTAGTTGTAAAAGAATATCTTGGAACTATTACCAGCATGAATACAGGTAAGGAAGGAGTTTGATTCATTTAATATTTGATTCTAAATTTTTCTATTTTGATATTCTTTCAAGGCTAAAAATAGTTCCTCGATCAACTCCTCTGTAAGAGTAGCCCTTATCTCTATCATCGAGGATACAGGTCTTCTTGAAGAGATTGTGTTTGAGGGTGCCACATCTCAACAACAACGATTTTTAGTATAATACTAACCATGGGCATATTTAGTGACATAAAAAGGGATTTTAAGGCCGTATTCAGGCATGACCCTGCTGCGAGAAATGCCTTAGAGGTTATCCTTGCCTATCCTGGTTTTCACGCAATAGTGATACACAGGATTAATCACCTTCTCTGGAGGCTCAAGATACCTGTAATACCAAGGATGATCTCTCACATTGCAAGGTTCCTTACGGGCATAGAGATACATCCTGGAGCGAGGATCGGGCCTGGTTTCTTTATCGACCACGGGATGGGTGTTGTTATTGGAGAGACGACGGAGATTGGAAAGGATTGTCTTCTCTATCAGGGGGTTACTCTCGGTGGAACAGGAAAAGAGAAGGGTAAGAGGCATCCCACCCTTGGGAATAACGTAATTGTAGGTGCTGGGGCAAAGATACTTGGTGCTATAAGGATTGGTGATTATGCTAAGATAGGAGCTAATGCCGTTGTCCTCGAATCAGTGCCTGATTACTCAATAGTCGTAGGTGTTCCAGGCAGGGTCATAAAAAAGAGGATAGCGAGGTTTCTCGATGAGGGGGTTGTCGAAGGAATGGCGAGGATTCATTATCCTGACCCCTTTGAGGAAAGGGCGAGGGAGATGGAAAAACATATATATGAACTCGAAAAGAGGATAGAGAGGCTCGAGGGAAAGGGAGAAAAGATGAGAATCTACAACACTATGAGCGGCAAGAAGGAAGAATTCATACCTGTAACACCAGGTAAGGTTGGTATCTATGCCTGTGGTGTTACTGTCTATGACCTCTGCCATCTGGGACATGCCAGGAGTGCCATAGTCTTTGACGTTATCAGGAGGTATCTAATTTTCAAGGGATATGATGTCAGATACGTGAGGAACTTTACTGACATAGATGATAAGATCATAAAGAGGGCAAATGAAGAGGGCATCCCCTGGGATGAGGTAGCAAGGAAGTATACAGAGGAGTATTACAGGGATATGGAGAGTCTTGGTGTGGCAAGGGCAGATATAGAGCCAAAGGCTACTGATCATATAAAGGAGATGATAGATATAATAAAGGTCCTGATAGAAAAGGGATATGCCTATGTAGTTGATAATGATGTTTATTTCGAGGTGAGTAAGTTCAAGGGGTATGGAAAGCTATCGAAGAGGGATATTGAGGAGATGCTTGCTGGAGCAAGGGTTGATGTGGATGAGAGGAAGAGGAATCCGATGGACTTTGCCCTGTGGAAGGGATCAAAGGAGGGTGAGCCTTACTGGGAGAGCCCATGGGGAAAGGGCAGGCCTGGATGGCATATAGAGTGCACTGCAATGGCGATTAAGTATCTTGGGGAGACCTTTGACATCCATGGTGGAGGTGCTGACCTTATATTCCCTCATCATGAGAATGAACTCGCCCAGTCAGAGGCATATACAGGTAAGGACTTTGCCAGATACTGGGTGCATAACGGCTTTATCACGATAGATAAGGAGAAGATGTCGAAGTCTCTCGGTAATTTCTTCACCATCAGGGAGATACTCGATAAGTTTGACCCTGAGGCTGTAAGACTGTTTCTACTTTCCACCCATTACAGAAGTCCCATAGAATTCTCTGACGAACTCCTTGCCGAGGCAGAATCCACCATTGACAGATACTATAGCACTATCATGAGGATCGAGGAATTCCTCAGGATGAAGGCCCTTCGAGATCAGGACCCGGGGAAGGTCAAGGGCCTTTCAAGGTCTCCCCTTGAGGATGCCTTTTCAGAGATGGCCGATGTCTTTATGAAGAGGTTCACAGAGGCGATGGATGATGACTTCAATACCGCTGCTGCCCTTGGCCATGTATTTGAGTTGATCAGGGAGTTAAACAGGTTTCTCGACTCGAGACCATCTGGAGACAGGGCTGAGGATTTAGTTCGCAGGACAGAGGAGAACCTGAATAAGGTGGGGAAGATTCTCAATATATTCAACAGGA
>Ga0334722_10007772_pt1 | contig 10339 bp, 6 predicted proteins | sample C3_bottom_MG_FD_207210 | JGI IMG/M metagenome (GOLD analysis project Ga0334722, IMG submission 207210) | Sediment microbial communities from Yellowstone Lake, YNP, Wyoming, USA - C3_bottom | ecosystem: Environmental > Aquatic > Freshwater > Lake > Sediment | place: USA: Wyoming | collected... | reverse complement strand
AGACCATGATAATCGAGGCCCAGAAAGATCTTGCAGGGCTGATAAGGCTCAATATCTCCGAGGATGAGTTGAATCAGAAGAGGGAGGCTATCCTCTCTCTGGAGATGGTTAAAGAAAGAGGAGATATGGCCAGTATTGAAGAGGCACTGAATGTGATCAGGAGGATACAGAAGGAATACATAGAACTCAGAGAAAAGGCCATCAATGAGGTGAGGGCTGCGATTGAGGAGAATCCCCATCTCAGGGTGAGACCTGTGAGGATGCCTGATGGGAGGACGGTTCTTCAGACAGCCCTGACGGTGGATGAAGCAGTTCAGGAAAGACTGGCGGAATTTCTTGATGAACATGATAAGAGATATGATAGGATGTTTTCGAGGGCTGTCGAGAGATTGAAGAATGAATTTAGATGAGAGGAGGTGATTAACTTGAGGGTGTCGTATTTTATCGATTATTCGGATTTCTAAATTAAAATTTTTAGGGGGGAAAGATGAAAGGAGTAAAATTATTTGTATTTTCATTGGTTGTTCTTACCTTTTCAGCCTTACAGGCAGGAGCGGTTGATCTGAAATATGCAGGTTCAGTAACGATCTTAGAGGGTGTAATGAAAGATGCTGTCCCTGTCTTCGAGAAGAAGAGAGGCCTGAAGGTAGGTCTTAGTGGTGGTGGGTCCAGTGCTGGCATAAAGGCAGTCCTGTCTGGTGCAGTAGATATTGGTGGAGTTTCGAGGGATCTAAAGGATGAGGAAAAGAAACAGGGGCTTGTTCCTTATACGATAGGCTGGGGGGCCGTTGGACTCGTTGCTAATAAGGCCCTGCCTGTTGAGACTCTGACATCGAAACAGGTCAAGGACATCATGACTGGAAAGATCCATAACTGGAAGGAACTGGGTGGCCCTGATCTTCCGATCAAGGTCGTTGTGAGCACTCCTGGATGTGCCTGCAGGGAGGAATTTCAGGAGATGGTGATGGATAAAGAGCCTTATGTCAGCGGGGCTATCATCTCTCCTATGAAGACCCTGAGTGAAACAGTCAGCGTCACCCCTGGTGGTATTGGTCCCCTCGCCACAGCTGTAATAGATTCATCCAAGGTAAAGATAGTCAAGATAGACGGTGTTCTGCCAACGCCCGAAAATGTAAAGACTCGTAAATATAAGGTTTCGAGACAGGTCAATCTCATAACAAAGGGAGAGGCAAAGGGCAAGGCAAAGGAATTTATAGATTTCATGCTATCGAAGGAAGGTCAGGACCTTATGGAGAGGAAGGGTTTTGTGAGGATTAGATAGAGAAAAGGAGAGGGCGAATGAATATATTCAGGGTAAGGAGCATAAAGGCAAAGCTGAATATCACGGTCATATTAATAATGGCTATCGTATTTGCCCTCACGTGGACCTTCATGTACATTGACCATTATAGGAGGTCAATGGAAGATGTGAGGGATAAGGCAACAACAATAGCAAAGATTATTAGCGGCATCGGGGTCTCTACATTCTTAACCCTTGATTACACTCTGCTCGATGAGACTATTCAGAAGACGATGGAACAGCAGGATATCCTGTATATAAAGATAATAGACAAGAATGGAAATGTGATGAGAGAGAATAGGAGGGAAAGGAAATCTGGCCATCTTTTAGAGGTGAAAGAGGATATAATAGTTGCAGGAGAGCCTTCGGGTTCTGTGGTACTTGGTCTTTCTACTGAAGATATATATATGATGCTGAAGAAAAATGCCCTCTCTGCCTTACTCCTTACTTTGATAGGATTGATAACCTCTTCTTTTCTGATGATACTCATCTTCAATCGTCTCATACTAAAGCCTGTAACTGTTATGGATAGAAGTATGAAGGAGATAGAGAAGGGAGACCTTACCCAGGAGATACCTATAGAATCAGAGGATGAGATAGGATATCTATCAAAGGCCTTTAATAATGTAATTAAAAGCATCAGGGATATAGTGGGTCAGACCCTCAGGTCAGCCCATAAGGTGGCCATGACAGGTGATAAGATAGCCGAGAGTTCTCAGAGGCTGGCTCACTCTGCACAGGAGGAGGCATCTGCAACTGATGAGACATCGGCCTCAATGGAAGAGATGGCTGCATCAATCTCAGAGGTCGTAAAAAATGTGGAGAATCTCTCTGCCAGTGTCGAAGAGACGTCGGCAACCATAAACGAGATGGCAGCCTCAATCGAACAGGTGGGCAGGAATGCCGACACAATGGGGGCAGTTGTGGATGAGACCTCGGCAACGATCAAGCAGATGCTTTCCTCGATTGAGCAGAACGCCAATAATTCGGCCATAATGACAGATGCTGTATCTGAGACGTCCCTTTCAATCGAACATCTCCTTACATCAGTAGAGGATGTATCAAAGAATGCCGAGATTCTGAGGAATACGGTGGGCGAGACATCGAGTGTTATAGAGGAGATGACAAGGGCGGTAAGGGAAGTCTCCCACAGGATAGAAGGGGCCAATAATCTGAGTCAAAATGTAGCCAGTAAGGCTGAGGAAGGTGGAAAGGCTGTATATAAGGGGCTTGAAGGCCTCCAGAACATCGGAAAGACGACGGAAAAGACGATGGAGATCATTCAAGGCCTCGGCAAGAGATCAGAAGAGATAGGCTCGATAATAGAGGTCATCGAGGAGATTGCCGATCAGACAAATCTCCTTGCCCTGAATGCAGCGATTGAGGCTGCAAGGGCAGGTGATGCAGGTAGGGGATTCGCTGTTGTAGCCGAAGAGATAAGGAGGCTCGCAGAGAGGTCGATTGATGCCACAAAGGAGATTTCGGCAGTAATTAAGAAGGTTCAGGAAGATACAGTGTTTGCAATTAAGGCCATGGATGAGACCTATATAGAGGGAAAAGCAGGTATAATGCTTGCTAATCAGAGCAGGGATGCCTTTTCCCAGATCATTGATTCTATAAGGGATAATTCAATGGTCATGCAGGAGATAGCAGGCTCAACAGTCGAACTGAATAAGGCAATAGATCAAGCCATGAAATATGTCCTCGATATGAATACTGCAACAGAGGAGGTAACAGAGGCAGTTAAGGAACAGGCCCTAAGAACTGATAGGATAAGGCAATCTTTAGAAAAGATGAATACAGCGGTGAGGGATGTGAATATTGCCACAAAGGAACAGGCAGCAGGTGGTAAGCAGATAAGAGAGGCTGTTGAAAGAATGAAGGCCATTGTCCAGGAAGTGGTAATTGCCGTGAAGGAACAGGTGAAGGGGACGAGACAGATAGCACTGAGTATAGAAAACATGAGAGATATGGCAGAGTCAGTCGCAAGGGCCACGAGGGAGCAGAAACTTGGAAGCGAGGCAGTTGTAAAGGCCATGGATGTTCTCGATAAGATATCAGAAGAGAATCTCAGGCTTTCAGAGGAATTAAAGAGATTTTCTGAAGAATCCACTTATGAAGTCGAGAATCTTCAATATGCAATAAGCAACTTCAGGATACATCCTGATGGTCAGAGGAGGTGCTGGGATATAATGAACTGTGCACAGGAGGTAAGGTATAAGTGTCCTGCCTATGGTTCGGAAGAGGATAGATGCTGGCTCATTGAGGGGACATGGTGTAAAGGGGCCCAGCAGGGAGATTTCAGGTCAAAGCTCAGGAATTGTATAACCTGCGAGGCCTTCAGGGTGATACAGGGAATGGGTGTAGATTAGGGCAGCCTCTTTGCTACCATCTTTCTCGTCTCTTCAGCAATAAATAGTACTATTGCGAAGGGGATAAGGATGAGCCATATCTTGAAGGGAATTGGTTGTGTCGAGAATATCAGATTTCCCCACGGGTGATATACGATAAATAACTGGAGGAGGAGTTCAAAGACTATGCCTATAAGTATCAACCTGTTTGAAAATAATCCGATGCTGAATACAGATTCTCTGAAAGACCTGCATGCAAAGACATTGGCGATCTGTGTGACGATAATTGCAGTAAGGCATGCAGTCGTTGCCTGCATGTACAGGGTATTGTTTGTGGAAAGCATCTCGCCCTGCCATCCTCCTGAGTTCAGGACATAAAAAAAGCCTGCAAGGCCTGCTAAAGCCTCGATAGGACCGAGGAATAGATAGGCACGGCTCAGGATCTTGAGATTGAGTAATCTCTCCCCTGCAGGTCTTGGGGGGCTCTTCATCACCTCTTTTGTTGGCCTCTCGGCACCGAGGGCAAGGGCAGGTAGCATATTTGTACCGAGGTCGACAGCGAGTATCTGCATTATGGTGAGTGGTAGTGGTATCCTGAAGAGGACATAGGCAAGATAAGGGACTATCTCAGGGATGTTCGAAGAAAAAATATAACTTATGAACTTCCTGATATTCTCATAAACTGCCCTTCCCTCTTCAATGGCATTTACTATCGTTGCAAAGTTATCATCCAGCAGGATCATATCTGCTGCCTCTTTTGCCACATCCGTACCAGTGATCCCCATAGCTATTCCTATATCGGCCATCTTCAGGGCAGGAGCATCGTTTACCCCGTCGCCAGTTACGGCTACCCTTTCTCCCTCATCCTTGAGGATGGAAACGACCCTGAGTTTGTGTTTCGGGCTCATCCTTGCAAAGATGACCTCCCTTCCAGAGAGCCTCTCTCTCAAATCCCTATCACTCATCCTTGAGAATTCATGGCCCTCTATTATGAGAGGATTCTCCCTTACAAGGCCAATCTCCCTGGCAATCGATAGGGCTGTCCTGCTTCCATCACCTGTTATCATGATAATCCTTATCCCTGCCTCATGACATCTTCTAATGGCATCAGGAACCTCAGGTCTTGGCGGGTCCTCGAGGCCAATGAGACCGAGAAAGGTCATCTCCTTTTCGACCTCCTCATAACCCTTTATATCTCCGATAGGGATCTCCCTGGAGGCAAAAGAGAGGACCCTCAGGCCTTTATCCATAAGGGAATGAGAGGCCTCTATAATAGATCTCCTGAGGAGATCATTAATGGGTATCCTCTCTCCTTTAATAAGCAGATGACTGCACAGTGGAAGCACACTCTCTATCGCACCCTTTGTGAAGGAATGAAAAAGGTAATCATTCAGCCTGTGGATCGTGGTCATCCTCTTCCTCTCAGAATCAAATGGTATCTCGGATATCCTCTCGAGCTCGAGATCTCCGATATTCTCTCTTGCATATTTAAGGAGTGCAGTCTCTGTGGCGTCTCCTTTATATCTTCCGTCTATAAATCGGGCGTTATTACATAGATATGCTGTCTTCATAAGCATATCCACTGTCGACCTATCACTGTCCGGGGTCCATAATTCCTTTACAACCATCCTGTTCTGGGTAAGGGTGCCTGTCTTATCAGTGCATATAACTGTGACTGAACCGAGGGTCTCTACTGATGTCAGGGTCTTAATAAGGGCCTTCTTCCTTGCCATCCTCTGGCTGCCCATGGCGAGGGAAAGGGTTACCTCGGGAAGGAGTCCCTCAGGGACATTTGCAACGATGATTCCTATGGCAAAGATGAGGTTTTCCCATAAGTCCTTTCCTATAAGGTGTCCGATAAAAAAGAATATAATGCCCATGACTGTCGCTATAAAGGCAATTATCCTTGACACATTTATAATCTCCTTTTGAAGTGGACTCAGCCCTGCCTCTACAGCACTCGTAAGATGGGCAATCCTGCCGAACTCTGTCCTCATGCCTGTTGCAAAGACCACTGCCTTCCCTGAACCACTTACAACCGTCGTCCCGGCAAAGGCGATGTTTCTACTTCCTATCAATTCGCCCTCGCATGGTTCGCTCTGTAAAGGCACAGGCTCTGATTCCCCTGTAAGAGGGGCATTATTAACCATAAGGTATGTGGACTCGATGAGTCTCGAATCAGCCGGAACCTTATCACCCTCTGAAAGGATTATCAAGTCCCCTGGTACAAGATCCCCGGCCATTATCTCCTTTTCCTTCCCCTCTCTTATAACCTTTACCCTGAAAGGTAAAAGGAGCCTCAGCTTCTCGATCGATTTCTCGGCCCTGTATTCCTGTATAAAGGCGAATATGGCATTTATGAAAATAACGCCTGTTATGGCAAAACCCAGGGTAAGCATCCCCTCTCCTGGATGAAGGTATTCTGATACAAAGGCAAGACCAGCAGCTACCCAGAGGAGAACGGCGAGGAAATGGGTGAACTGCTTGAGGAATCTTATCGACAGAGGAGTCTTTTTTACCTCCTTGATCTCATTAGGCCCAAATTCAAGAAGCCTCTTCTTTGCCTCTTCCTCAGAGAGACCATTCTCAGATGTTACGAGATATCGGAATACCTCTTCTTTCCCTATATTATTTATCTTCACGATCGATGAAGCCTCTTATAAGGATTGTCCTGAAGTTCATCCTTTAAAGGATCCTTCCCATGGTGACAGATTGAATAATAAACGATATCAGGGTCAACCACCATCTCTCGGCTTCAGGATAATCAGATCGCAGGGTGTCTCTCTAAGCAACTCTTCCACAGGATTGCCTTTTAATATAGAACTGAAAAGGCTCCGCTCACTTGCTCCCATGATAATAAGATCATGCCTTTTTGAGGCTGCCTCAATAGATATGGTCTTTGCAGTAGAACCTGGTTTGAGCCTTCCCTCATAAAGGATCTCTTTTTTTGAAAGGCATTCCATGAATCTTCTTATATCCTCAGGTAACCTATTTTCCCACTGTGCCGGGGTGAGATGGATCTCGCCATGGAAGAATCTCGTTATAGGCCTTGTGACATGAAATATAGAGACCCTTGAACGAAAGGCCTCGGCCATCTTTGCAATAAAGTAGGCCCTTTCCTTCACATGGTCTATCCTTGCCTTCAATGGGACGAGGATATTCTTTGGATGAACCCTTCCCATGTGGACAACCCTGACAAGGGCTACGGAGCATGGAAGCCTCAGTGACAGATGCCTTGCTATGGTTCCAGCATAGAATCTCTTTTCTACGTCCTCTCTCCTCGTTGCTGCAAAGACGATGTTTACTCGTTCGAGGTTTACGATCCTCTCGATCTCCTTAACAATTTCTCCTGTCTCTGTAATGCCCTCAACAGGGATGTCGAGCAGTTCAGCCTCGATAATCAATCTTTTCATCGCATCCTGGGCCTTCTCGATTGTCGAGACAGGGATATCCTTTTCTGCAATGAAAGAGAGGATCAATCGGGCATTACAAGCCCTTGCAAAATTGAGGGCATAGCGGCCAGCAACCTCTGAATTGATATGTTCATTTATTGCAGCAAGGACCTTTTTATACATAGCTTTATTACAATGGACTACTTTCTGAGCAACTTTGGTTTATCCCTTCTGGAATTAACTATGCAGAAGAAGCCGAAGGGCTCATCAAAGGGATTGCTCAGTTGATGGGGTATATCAGGGGCTATATAGAGCGTGTCAAGGAAATTGAGGGTATGCCTTCTTTTCCCTGTGAGAACCTTCCCTTTTCCCCTGACGCAGATGACAACGTGTTCGTGTCTATGTTTTTCAAAGCTGCTGTAACCACCAGGGGATATCTCGAAGTATCTCAGGTGAAATCGCGTTGTCTCTCCATGATTTCCTATGATTACACGCCTTATTATGTCCGCCCAATCCCCTCCTCTTGGTTTGTATCTCTCTGTCTTGACTCCTCTCCAGGTATAATCCCCCCTGTGTCTGTAAAGCCTGCTTCTATTGTTCTCTACCATTTAAACCTCCTATGCACTGCTGAAATGTTATCTAAATACAATCAGGCACTTGAGAGAATCCCTTGCCTCTGATGTAATACGAAAGGCTACGGCCGTCTCTTCTATGGGAAACCTGTGTGTAACCAATCTTTTCGCATCTACTAAACCCTTCTCGATGAATAACATCGCTTCCCTCGTATCATCAGGGCCACAGGAATAGGTCGTTATGATATTTATATCCCTGAAGTATAAATCATTGGGATCTATACAGAGGACCTCCCCTGGTCGGGCAGGTGTGAATAAGACTACACTCCCACCCCTTGATACAGTCCTGAGGCCTGTCATCATTGCCTCTACACTGTTCGGACCGACGATGACTATCTCAGCACCTCTGCCATCTGTCATCTCCTTAATTTTACTGAAAATATCCTCTTTTTTGACATCTATTACATAATCGGCACCGAATTCTATAGCCTTTCTCAGTCTGAACTCATTCATATCAGCACCTATTATCCTTTCTATTCCGAATTCCCTTGCGAGAAGGATATGGATCTGTCCCATGACACCAAGGCCTATAATCAGGGCCGTATCACCCTTTCTTATCCCTGCCCTTTTCAGGGATTTCACGACACAGGCTGTCGGTTCTATCAGGGCCGCATCTTCATAATTGATTAACTCAGGTAGGCGCAGGGTATCATTCCTGAGATTTATCTCTGGAATCAGGATGAATTCAGAGATACCTCCAGGTATGATCTTTGTTTTTCTCCATGTCTCGCACTGGACATAATCACCACGGAGGCAGTAGCGACAATTCATACAGGGTGCGTGATGATGGATAAAGACCCTGTCGCCGATAGAAATTGGAAGATCAGATCCCTTTAAAGAGTCTCCTATCTCTACTATCTCTCCTGATGGTTCATGGCCGAGGACAAGGGGCGCCTTCTTCTCGATATACCAGGGCATAACATCACCAGAGCAAATACCGCAGGCCTTTGTCCTGACAAGGGCATCACGGGGTCCTATTGGAGGTACAGGGAGCTCTTCTATCCTTATGTGATTATAGCTGTATAACCTCGCTACCTTCACCTGATCCCTGCCTCAATAAGCCTATTCTTTATTGCCTTGATCTTGTCCCTCAATGCAGCAGCCCTCTCAAAGTCGAGTCTTCTGGCAGCTTCTTTCATCTCTTCCTCTAACCTTTTCAGTCTCTCCTCATCATAACCATATTCCTCTATCTCCTCAGCTACAGGTACTGTCCAGTAGTCAGACTCATATATGGATGAGAGTATATCCTTTATCTTTGACCTCACTGTCTCAGGAGTGATACCCATTCTCCTGTTATATTCTTCCTGAATCCGTCTTCTCCTGTTGGTCTCATCAATGGCCTTCTTCATCGAAACTGTTATTGTATCTGCATAAAGTATAACCTCTCCATTCACATTTCTGGCAGCCCTTCCTGCTGTCTGGATCAAGGACCTTTCAGACCTCAGAAAACCCTCTTTATCAGCATCGAGGATTGCAACCAGAGAGACCTCAGGAAGGTCAAGCCCCTCCCTCAGGAGATTCACACCTATTAAGACATCAAACTTATCCTGTCTCAGATCCCTGAGCAATTCTATCCTCTCGAGGGTATCGATGTCAGAATGAAGGTATCTTGCCCTTACACCGAGTTCCCTGTAATAATCAGTGAGGTCCTCTGCCATTCTCTTTGTCAGGGTTGTTACGAGTACCTTTTCCCCCTTTTCGACCCTTTTCCTTATCTCCATGAGGAGGTCTTCCACCTGGCCTGATGCTGGTTTTACCCTCATTAATGGATCGATTAATCCTGTGGGGCGAATTATCTGTTCCACTACCTGTTCTGCCTTTTCGAGTTCATAGGGACCTGGTGTTGCCGATACATATATGGCCTGTCTCACCCTGTGTTCGAACTCCCTGAAGGTTAATGGCCTGTTATCGAGGGCAGAAGGGAGTCTGAAGCCATAATCTACGAGTGTCTGTTTCCTTGATCTATCACCCTCATACATCCCTCCTATCTGTGGCACTGTTACATGGGATTCGTCAATCACAATGAGGAAGTCTTCAGGGAAGTAATCGATCAGAGTGTATGGAGGTTCTCCAGGGGCCCTCCTGCTGAGATGTCTCGAATAATTTTCTATACCATGACAATAGCCGAATTCCCTCAGCATCTCCAGGTCGAAGAGCGTCCTTTCCTCTATCCGCCGTGCCTCTATTGTCTTGCCCTGTCTCAGGAAATATTCGACCCTCTCTCTCATCTCCTCTTCTATGGCCTTCAGGGCAGGTTCGAGCTTTTCACGGGGTGTTATCCAGTGGCTGTTCGGGAAGATGGCGATCTTCTCGATTCGTCTTATCCTTTCCCCTGTCAGGGGATCTACCTCGAAGACCCTGTCTATATCATCACCGAAGAATTCGATCCTTATTGCCCTGTCCTGAGAAAAGGATGGGAAGACCTCAACGATGTCTCCCCTTACCCTGAAGGCCCCCCTTCTGAAATCAAGGTCAGAACGGTTATACTGCATCTGGACAAGCCTTTCGAGGAGCTTATCCCTTTCTGTATGCATACCTTCCTCGATTATGAGATGCATATCCATATAGTCCTGTGGGGATCCTATTCCATATATGCATGATACAGATGCAACCACTATAGTATCAGGCCTTTCAAGGACAGCCCTTGTGGCAGAATGCCTCATC
>Ga0334722_10007771_pt1 | contig 10340 bp, 8 predicted proteins | sample C3_bottom_MG_FD_207210 | JGI IMG/M metagenome (GOLD analysis project Ga0334722, IMG submission 207210) | Sediment microbial communities from Yellowstone Lake, YNP, Wyoming, USA - C3_bottom | ecosystem: Environmental > Aquatic > Freshwater > Lake > Sediment | place: USA: Wyoming | collected... | reverse complement strand
CGATACTGAAAAACACCGACATCCAGGTTACATAGAAGATATATCCGCTGTGCGTAATCACTCCCCCATCCAAAATCGGTTTAGGGATATATCCTAGGAGCAGAACTGCATATGAAAATAAACCGACGGCATAAATTGCATAATTCAATTTTGTTGATTTTAAGATATCTTTCTGCCGGACAAAAAATGTTATGAAATGGATAAAAAAGAATGGGAACAAAGCGTAAAGAAAGAATACAATGTTTTCTATCACCCGGTATACAATTGCGTTGCTTGTTTGCGTTAATATAAACGACAATACCCCCAATGCTACAAGGCAATTAACACAGAAGAAATAAAAACGCGTAATCTGGTTTTTGTGCGACTTGAGATAAATGATAAGTGCAAGCAGGTAATTCGTTGCCGCGTAGGCAACCGAGACCGGAAAATATAACATTTCGATTTCTCCCGAATGGGTTATAATTAATTATGCAAATTTGTATTGATGTAAATAAGCGGCTTTCACTTTTCCTAATTGCTATTTCTGAGATTTTTATATCGTTTGAGTTTCCCCTCAATGGTTGCAACTAACAAATCAGGATCCATCGGCTTAGTTATGTAATCGTCGACCCCGAGCTGAACACCCGATCGTATGATGACCCCGTCTAACAGAGCGCTCATAAATATGAACGGTATCGTGCGCAAAAATGGTTGCTCCTGGACGGCTTTAAAAAATTTGAATCCGTCAAGTTCACCGTTGGCGAATTTAATATCACTTAAAATTAAGTCAAAAGGCGTGGATTTCAACTTTTCCAACGCCATGATAATATCGGAGGCAGTTATAACCTGAAAACCGCTGTCGGTTAGCACGCCATCTAAAGATTGGAGCAACATTTCGTCGTCATCGACAACCAGCAGGCGCCCCTTTGTCGCTATGCGCTCGAAGCTCTGCAGGATATATGGTTCCAGCCGGGTTGATTCTTCCGGCGTGATATTAAACTGCTGTTTAAGAATCTCGAGAGCATTGGCGTTTAATGCGTTTAATTCTCCTGAAAGTATTTTTCTTTCTACTTTTTTTACGTAAAGATCTAATCTTACATCCGATTCGACCGATAGGTGATCGTCAAAAGTAAGTTCGAGCATTTCTTTCAGCCGCATCAGCATCTTGGCATCGTCAACGGACGGCTGGCCATTTTGATAACAATCCAGCATTTTAGCACGATAAAATGCAAAACGGTCTTCTTTGGTGTCCGGCAGTTTTGCCCCGAGCAATTCCATCTTATGGTCGTACTCATGCGCGATTTTTTCCAATCGTGATAGTAATGCCTGCTCCATCTCCGAGCGCATCTCGGAGCGAAACTTTTGGATCTGATCGTTCTGCGCCCGGATCATTTTTTCGTATTCATTCTCAAGACGCACTTTTTCCGCTTCAAGCGCCAGGTCGGCGGCTTGCTGAATTTTCTCTTTCTCCAACCTGAATTGTATCTCATATTTGGTTTGCAGTTCGGTCTCAATCTCGTCTTTTAGCGCGGCACGCCTTTGTTGGAATTTCTTTTCCTCTTTTTGCCGTAAAGCTTCGAGCTGCTCTTCGACGCGCCGCCCTATTTCGGATTCGGCTAATCCTTCCCGCTCACGATATGTTGCTTCGATCTCCGACTTAATTGATGTGAGTTGGGATTGAAGGGATTCCCGCTCGGCAATTAATTTTTTCTCATATTCGTCCCGAAGCTCTTTCTCTATTTGTTCGCGCTCTACCAGCAATTGCTGGCGATTTTGCTCATGAAACATAACTTCTGTTTTTCGAAGCGCATCAAGAAGCTTTTGATTGAATTGATCCCGTAAACCATTCTCCCTTTCCTTGAATTCCTGACGTTCCTTTTCAAGTGTCTCGTCCTGAGATCGCTTCATCTGTTCCCGGAGAGCTTTAATTTCAATCTCATGCTGGTTGCCGATCTGGGCCCGCATATCGCTATCAAGTGAATCACGTTCAGCTTTTTGTTTCTTACCGATGCGTTCTTCCGTTTTTCGCAGCGCCTTCAGAACTTTTTCGTTGAATTGTTCTCTTAATTTACGCTCCCTCTCTTTAAACGCTTCTCGTTCGTGAAGCAGAGTTTCTTCCTCCCGTTTCTTCAATTGCTTCTGCAGATTTTGCAAATCGTTTTCATATTGCCCGGTGAGCTGAATCTTTATCTGTTTCTCTGCCGAAGCGAGTTCCAGCTGATGCTGCTGTTTGAGGTGTTCCTCAGTCCTCAACAACGATTCGTTAAGTTTTCTATCGAACTCGGCTGTTAATCTGTGTTCCCGATCTCTGATTTCCTGTACTTGCTTTTCGGCGGTCTGATTTGTGCCCGGGCTGATTTGCTGCCGCACCGTTTCCAGCTCGCTTTCATATTGCTTGGAAATTTGCAATTTCATTTCATTCTCGATAAACGAAAGCTCGGAACGGTGTTGTTGCCCAAGACGTTCCTCGGCGTTAGCAATTTCTTCGTCTAGTTTTTTCTGGAAGTCGTTCTGAAGCCTTTGACGTGCATCGGCGAGTTGCTGTTCGAATTTGCCATTAAGCTCTATTTGCTGCTGGGCAATCTTCCGACGTTCTTCATCCAGAATTATTGCCGCTTGCTCTTCTGCCTTCCTCAACTCCTGAGTGTAGAGCGCTTTATATTCAACTTCTATTTCCTGCCGCAGTGACTGCTCCAGCTGTTCGCGGGATATTTGTTCGTGTACAGCTAAGGGGTTGGGTGCCTGTGGTGTCTCCGCCTTCTTTTCTGCAGATTCGACAGGCGTTTCTTTCGGTTTCTCAGGTATAGCGGTTATCTTATTTTCAAAGAGAGAAATGCGCTCCTCAAACGCGATAATAAACGGGTTTCTTGAGTCTATCTTCTTCGCTTCAGCTAATTGTTCCTTAGCCAGCTCGAATTTACCCTCTATTATAAACCGGTCGGCTTGTCGTAGGCACTGTCTAAAAATCTCCCGCGCCGAATCAGGTGATTGATCCGGTAAGTTCTTTGAATAATATGCTGTATTTTGCAAGATTTTTCCCCTTAAGTTTACTTCTGATCTTTAAAAAAACCAGCTCGTCAAAACTACCGCACTGCGAGAATTTAATATATGAAAATGGATGAGAAATTCAAACGGTGCGTGATATTGAACGGTTTTATTATTACTCATTCCAAGCGAAATTTGACTATTACCGAAAAAAGGCGTATTTTTTGCCAAATTAAAGATTGCAAATAATAAGGGAATTGAGTAATGACAAAATTATTACTCCGCAATGCCGCTGTCATATCAATTTTATATCTTTTATCTTTTCATACGTTAACCGCACAATTGTACGAGAAAAAAATAATTGAATATGTCAGAATGATATCGGAAGGACGAAGCGATATTGTAAAGAATAAGGTATTGGATTTACAGAAAAAGATTCCACGCGCCGCAGGGCTAATATATATTGAAGGGCTTATTGCCTCGAATGAAAATGAATATATAAAATGCTTTAACGTTATAGTGGATAGTTTTCCGCATAGTGAATGGGCGGATGATGCCCTTGCCCGGTTATTCGAATATCACATGCGCGAGGGGAAACAAGACGATGCTGAAAGAAACTATCAAGTACTTCAATCTGATTTTCCCTCATCTCCCTATCTTACCACCGGCTATTTAATGCAGGAACGTTTATCAACGGAAAATCCCCAATCCGGACCACCGCTGTCTCAAAAAAATGGAGAAGAATGGGCTATTCAGATAGGAGCTTTTTCGATAAGAGATAACGCAGAAAAACTCCGCCAAAGATTTGCTTCGGAGGGATATGCCGTGAACGTTTATGAAAATCTTCTAGATGGAAAAAATTTACTCTATCTGGTTTGGGTTGGCTCGTTCCCGAACGCGGACGAAGCTCGCCCGCTTATCAAAGAGATAAAGATGAAGTACAATATTGATGGAGTGCCTCGCGTGCGAACAAGCTGGAAAAAATGGTAAGGAATCAGGAAGAAATTAAGGAGTAAATTATCGCAGGTAGAAACAGACTGTAGGATCTCCCGTCAAGAACGATTCATACTGTCTAATTCCGCAAGACGAATTTGCTCCAGACTACTCCTGATGCCGTGGGATAGACAATTAGTATGTTAGCACTTTGTACCTTTATACTTTTCTTGGTATCTCACCTGAAAATTATTAAATTAACAGACTAACTAATATCCCACTGTTATTTCAATGATACTCACGGACAGACAGATCATATCGGAAATAAGAAAAAGAACTATCGTAATCAAGCCGTTCGACAGGATCAATCTTGGCTCGAACAGCTACGATGTTCATCTCGGCGACTGGCTGGCGACGTATAAATGTGAAATTCTGGACGCACGAAAACATAACCCTGTTCATTTCTTTAAGATTCCCCTAAAAGGTTTGATCCTTCTGCCTACCAAACTTTATCTTGGTGTAACAAAAGAGTACACGGAAACTCACCGACATGTTCCGTTCCTCGAAGGCAAAAGCAGCATCGGCAGGCTCGGCATAGATATACATGCGACAGCGGGGAAAGGCGACGTAGGTTATTGTAATACATGGACGCTCGAAATCTCAGTCCGGCAACCTGTAAGGATTTATGCCGGCATGCCGATCGGACAATTGATTTATTTCGAAGTCAACGGCGAAGTGGATGTTCCGTATTTCAAAAAGAAAAATGCGAAATATAACAAGAGAACAAGCAAGCCGGTAGAATCGATGATGTGGAAAAATTTTAAATAGGATGATACTTAATATAATGTGATCAAGTTCAGCAAACCATGAAGAAGAAAGGAATTATCAAATGAATAATTTGTTGAGGTCAAAATTTAGAAACAGCGCCGGAACATTGATCGTCGCGTGCTTCTTCCTCTTAGCTCTAAGCTCATCCTTCATTGCTCAAGTCAAGCGGCCTCTCGAAATCGAAGATTTGTTTCGTATAAAAAGAGTAAGCGATCCGCAGCTTTCACCCGACGGCAAACAGATTGCTTATGTAGTTACCGAGGTTGACAAGGCAGCGAACAAAATGAACAGCGATATTTATCTTATTTCTTCCGATGGAAAGGAGACAAAAAAACTTACTTCAAGTCCAACCAGTGACGCGAACCCCCGATGGTCGCCTGACGGCAAAACAATTGCATTTGTTTCTTCGCGGTCGGGAGACGGACAAATTTTGCTCATCAATGTTGGCGGTGGAGAAGCGCGTCAATTCACAACATTATCTACCGGCGCATCTAATCCGGTTTGGTCGCCGGATGGGAAAAAGATTGCCTTTGTTTCGACGGTTTATCCTGAATTTTCCGGCAAACCGTTCAAAGAAAGTGACGAACTGAATCAAAAAAAGGAAAGCGATAAATCGAAGAGTAAAGTTAAAGCTCACGTAATGACGAAACTTTTATACCGTCACTGGAACGCGTGGGTCGACGACAAGCGCCAGCACATATTCGTCCAGTCAATAAGCGGCGGAGAACCAAAAGATATCACACCGGGCGACCGCGATGCAGTACCCACATCTTCTACATTTTCTGCCGGAGATGATTTCGCATTTTCTCCCGACGGAAAAGAAATTGCGTATACCGCAACGCCGACAGAGAACGAAGCGTGGAATACGAATCACGATGTTTACACGGTTTCGATCGACGGATCAAACAGAAAACAAATCACCACCAATCCTGCGGCAGACGGCTTTCCCAGATATTCGAATGATGGAAAATATATCGCATACCGTGCTCAGCGTCGACCCGCGTTTGAGGCTGATAAATGGGAGCTGATGCTTTATAACCGCTCAACCGGAAAAATCGAAAGCATAACGGAACAATTTGATGAATCTGCCGGCGCGTTTCAGTGGACAAGCGACGGCAGCAAAATCTATTTCACCTCAGAAGAAAGAGCGAATCAACAAATTTACTCTCTCTCGGTAAAAGATAGAAAGATTACTAAAATTGTTGAAGGCGGTGTGAACGGCGAGGTCGACGTGTCGGTCGACGGAAAAATGTTGTCTTTTACACGGCAAACGCTTTCAAGACCTGCGGAATTGTACCGTGCTTCGACGGATGGAAAGAACATAAAGAAGCTCACCGGAGTTAACGATGAACTATTTTCAAATATCTCCCTGAACGAAGCGGAAAGCATCTCTTACGTCGGTGCCGAGGGTGCAACTATTCAATCGTGGCTTGTCAAGCCGCCAAACTTCGATGCGGCAAAAAAATATCCTCTCGTTTTTTTAGTACACGGCGGACCACAGGGCGCATGGGAAAACGGCTGGCACTTCCGCTGGAACGCGCAATTGTGGGCAGCACAGGGATACGTCGTTATGGCACCGAATCCGCGTGGGTCAACAGGGTTCGGCCAAAAATTTGTAAATCAAATCAGCAACGACTGGGGTGGAAAAGCGTATGTTGATCTGATGAATGGGGTTGAGTATGCTGAGAACTTACCGTACGTAGATAAAGACAGAATGGCAGCGGCAGGCGCATCTTACGGCGGATATATGATGAACTGGTTTGCTACGCATACGGGAAAATTCAAAACGATAATTTCGCACGCCGGGGTATTTAATTTCTATTCGATGTACGGAACGACGGAAGAAGTATGGTTCGACGAATGGGAACACGGCGGCACACCGTGGGACGCAACCGGGGAGTATAACAAATTCTCTCCCCATGCTCACGCCAAAGATCTGTTGAAATATAAAACTCCAATGCTTATAATCCACAACGAACTTGATTACCGCGTTCCCGTTTCGGAGGGAATGCAGTTATTCACCACGCTTCAGCGGATGGGAATTAAATCGAAATTTTTATCTTTTCCAGATGAAGGACACGGAGTATTAAAACCGCAGAACAGCGAGTTCTGGCATAAAACGGTTTTCGACTGGCTTGCGGAATATTTGAAGAAATAACATTCAATCGGATTTATATGACATTTAAAGAAAAACTCGGTCACGCTCAGAAACGAAACAATTCTCTGCTTTGCATCGGACTGGATACGGACATTTCAAAGATTCCCCGGTCATTAAAGGGTCATAAAAATCCTCAACAGGAATTCAACCGGCAAATCATTGAAGCGACAAAAGATTTAGCATGCGCATATAAGCTCAATCTTGCATTTTACGAATCTGCCGGCGAGCAGGGATATGAGACGATACATGAAACATTGGGTTGTATCCCCGCAGAAATCATTACAATTGCTGACGGGAAACGGGGGGACATCGGAAATACCGCAGAGCAGTACGCCAAAATCATATTCGACGATTGGAAGTTCGATGCAGCAACCGTGAGCCCATACATGGGAAAAGATTCAATCGATCCGTTTATAAAAAGTGAAGATCATTGTGCTTTCATTCTTGCCCTCACATCAAACCCCGGATCGCGCGATTTTCAATATTTAGAAGTCAACGGCCGACCGCTCTATGAGCATGTAACCGCAAAAGCCGCCGGCTGGAACCTGCAAAATAATATCGGTCTTGTTGTCGGCGCTACACATCCGGAAGAACTAAAACGGGTGCGAGCAATGGTGCCGGGAATGCCGCTGCTAATTCCAGGCATCGGAACACAGAAGGGCGATTTGGATGCGACTGTTCAGTATGGGTGCGACAAAACCGGTTATCTCGCGCTCATCAATGTCAGCCGTGGAATTATTTTCGCTTCTGCCGGTGATGATTTTGGGGCGAAAGCTCGCGAATCGGCAGTGAAAATTCAAAATGAAATTAATACGATAAGGGGAAAATATTTCGGATAATAAGATTTCATGAGGAGGAAACATGAGATCAAAAAATCCATCCTGCAGCATTCCGGCGGTAGGCTCTCGATCATGGACATAACTGCCGCTCTATATTTGCCCGCAGATGACCAGGATCCGGGCAATCCTCACCGGGAAAAATCGCGATAGAATTATTTGGTCAGCCGGTCATCACCGGCGCTGCAGGAGTGAAAACCGAATCGGCGAATCTGATGTGGGAATTAGTGAAAGAATTCGAACTCAGCGCGAGAATATCGTGACAAAAGCTCTGAAGCTTATGGAAACTAAAAACAAAATATAGTTATGGATATTACCGTAATATTTCTCATTTGCACTTTATTTTTTCTTGTAGCATTTCTTTATTCTACCGTCGGGCACGGCGGTGCGTCGGGTTATCTGGCGGTGTTATCGCTTTATGCTCTTCCGGCCGATGAGATGGCTTCAACCGCACTGCTGCTTAATATCATAGTTGCCGGAATCGCATTTTACTCTTATTACCGTTCCGGATTCTTCTCTTATAAACTGACGGCACCATTTTTACTTCTTTCCATTCCCCTAGCATTCATCGGCGGTATGATCCATATCCCCAACCATATATACGGGGTGCTCTTAGTAATCGCCCTCGTCGCAGCGGCATTTCGGCTGATAATAAGATTTGAATCCGACACAAATGGAAACTTGACACCGCCCAGTTTGAAAATTGCATTACCTACCGGCGGTGCTATTGGATTTGTATCCGGTGTAGTCGGTGTTGGCGGTGGAATTTTTCTGAGTCCGATAATTCTTTTACGGAAGTGGGCAAATCCGAAATATACGGCGGCAACCTCGGCATTATTCATTTTTGTCAATTCCGTTGCAGGAATATCGGGGAGAATCCTTGACGGCAGATTTTCAACCGGAACACTTTTACCATTTCTCGTTGCCGCTATTTTGGGGGGAGTTATCGGTTCGACGTGGGGGTCAAGGAAATTTTCAAATCTTACACTTCGTAGATTACTCGGCATTGTGTTGATAATTGCCTCAATAAAAGTGCTGATTACGTCGTTTTAACCTCAATTAATCCGCCGATATTCGCCATTCTATCCTCTTTTATTCGGAAAATAGTATATTCTGTAAACTTTCTATCAATCATTCTCGTCTTAAAGAACGAATGAAGGAACAGCAATGAAAGACGAGTGGGAACTCATCAGCCGTGCACAGCGCGGCGATATGGATGCCTTTCGCCAACTCGTTGAACGTGCAAGAGTGAACATATTCCGGCTCGCATACGACCTCACAGGCAACCGGCACGACGCTGAAGATCTTTCGCAGGAAGTCTTTCTGAAAGCGTATCGCTCGCTTCCTCATTTCCGTGGTGATGCAAAATGGAACTCATGGCTTTATCGCATCACGGTGAACACTTGCTACGATCATCATAAATCGGGTGCAACGAAAATAATGAAACGGTATGAAGAAATAGAAAGCGTTGAGAGCAACCATGTAGGTCAGGGTAGCGCCATTCTGCCGGATAAATCTGCAGATGCAGCGATGATTCAGGAAAATATCGAAAAAGCATTGTGCCAACTGACTCTAAGGGAACGCTCCGTATTCGTTCTGCGCCATTATCATGACCTCCCGCTGAAACAAATAGCCGAGACATTGGAGATAAGCGATGGAACGGTGAAGACTCTTCTTTTCCGGGCGATACAAAAATTACGGCAAGATCTGGCATTTTATAAAAATGATTTAGGTTTGGAAGGACGATAATCATGAACTGCAAACAATTTGTATCTAAAATCGTCGAAGCACTTTATGCTGAACTTACACCCGAAATTAAGCAGGAGTTCGATGCGCATATTGCTACTTGCAGTAATTGCCGAACGCGATATAAACAGATGCAGGAGACGCTCAACTTCATGAGCAGGCGCAAGCGTAAGGAGCCGGATAAAACAACATGGGATGACAGTTGGACGGTCATTCAACGCAAAATTGAATCGGAGCCACCGCAGAATGAGCCGATTCCCGCCGAAAAGAGATTTAAATGGCATCCTGCCCGCGTTCCCGCCTGGGCATACGGAATTGCCGCAATGTTTCTTGTTGTTGCCGGAATTTTCATCGGGCGGACATTCTGGTCTGCAAAAACAACAGTACAAGTGGGAGGTAATCGCTCAACTTTTTCCGAACTCTCCGCTGAAGATTCTGTAACAACGCAGGCGCTTGTATACCTCGGCAAGTCAAAGAACTTACTTCTTGGCGTAATGAATGTAAACGATGAGAGTTATTCCGTTATCACGCTGATAAAACAGCAGCAGATATCACGCCGGCTCTTACAGCAGGCAGGCTACTTTAAAAACGCGCTCGACAAGCCGGATCAGCAGCAGTTGAAGCGGCTCATTCACGATCTTGAAATTATTTTGATGCAACTCGCAAACATTGAGATAAAACCCGGTGTGGCCGCCGTCGAAATGGTGAAGCGGGGCGTTGATCAGAAATCGATTCTATTCAAAATTAACGTTGAAGAAATTCGCTCAGCTGTACGCGAATCAGCGCCCGATAAATCCGAAAACAATAAGTTATAATTGGAGATACAACAATGACTAAACAGATATTCAACTCAAAACCTTTTAGGAAGCGGGTAG
>Ga0334722_10007770_pt1 | contig 10341 bp, 11 predicted proteins | sample C3_bottom_MG_FD_207210 | JGI IMG/M metagenome (GOLD analysis project Ga0334722, IMG submission 207210) | Sediment microbial communities from Yellowstone Lake, YNP, Wyoming, USA - C3_bottom | ecosystem: Environmental > Aquatic > Freshwater > Lake > Sediment | place: USA: Wyoming | collected... | reverse complement strand
TAAAGTTGGAAGTAACCTTCGTGCGGAGTGGCCAAAGCGGCGCCGGTCACATCCTTGACGAAGATAATGTAACTATATAGACCGTCTTTTCCGCTCCCATCGATATCAGCAATGGCGCATTTCCAACTGTAAACGCTGTAATTGGCAACACTCACGGTAGTAATCAAAGAATTCCCATGCGCCACCGTATCTCTGAATGCTTCAGTACCACTCGGATAGAACACAATCAAGAAAAGTGAGTCATTGGTGGTAGTAGCAGTCATATTGCCCGCAGAATCCAAAATGAAAAAAGGCAAAGCGATGCTGTCAGCGGCGGTGGAGCCGGAATTATTGACAATTTGCCCCTGCACCATAAACGGCAGTAGCAATAGTACGGCTAACAAAAGTATTTTTTTCACTTATTCAATCCCTCACAATCATTTTGCCAAAGCCACGGGTGATGAGCAAATCCAACAGTCCAATCGGAATTGAAACCACCCATTTCGGCAAAGGCCTCATATCCATCCCTGGCCTTCCCACTCAAAATCAAGAGACGGCGTCGATGCTTTTTTATCGCTCCGCCGCTTTCGGTATAATAAATGGTTACATCAAGGTCGGTGACCCTAGCTTCATGGCCGATTGGCACCAACAGTGAATTTAGCTGAATATTCAGGCTGTCCATTCGGGCGATGGTAAGAGAACCCGCACACGTGCCGGCCGCAGTTGGGGTAGCCGTAAACTTTTCGGGATAGTTTGCCCAGCTTTCAGTCATGTTCTGATTCAGACCATCGCAATAATTGTTATTTCCGTCCATTCTTATGCGGTGCCGATAGCGGGTCGTGCCGGCGCCGGTGGTTTTTTCGCCCCTGGATATCACAATGAAGGAATCGATGGTAGCGGTTCCCGGTATGGAGGATGTGTTTGCTAATACAAACCTTTGTGTTTCACCGGCGCTGGCGCTATAAATGTAGACGCCGTCATTGCCATCGGTAACGGCAGTCAACTTGTCGCCGCTATTGGCCAACCAGTTGTTCTCTGTGGTGACAGTGTCATTTGGTACAATCGTTTCGGTTCCACAGAAGGCAGACAATGGCAGCAACCCTGCCGTGACCAAAATGCATAAGGGATATTGCAGGCGAATAATAAGTGAATCCATTTTACTTGCCTGATTCCTTGCTTTCTTTTGGTCTGTCGGCCGGTGAACCATTCTTCAAACTGTCGCGGCGAATTTTTGACAGCATCGCCCAGAATTTGGCTTGTTCGGGTCCCGAGGGGGCCAGTTTGTGCCGTAGTTCGATCATTTTCAAAAGATCTCCCGGTTTGAGGTTTTCATCGATATCTTCCAGTAGTCGTTCATAGTAACGCTTAATAAGATCATCCAAAATTTCCAGGCCTTCGGCCGGAATGGTCGATTCAGTTGTTTCCAAAGACATTTCACTCGCCCAACTCGGTCACGATCAAATCAACCGTCAGCGGTCCGGCAACTGAAGGATCTCGGGCAATCTTGAAACCAGAATTTGCCTCCGTGCCGACCACAAACACTTGTGATTCGTTGTGTGAACGTGATGTTACCAAAGGCCTGGAAATAGTGGCCGGGAGTGAATTGCCGCGGTTGTCTTTAAGATTCGAGAAAACGACAGATTGAACCGAATCGCCAATGCCGACCGAACCAAAGGCAACAGATTTTATGCTGTCCACTTGTTCAATATCCAAATACTCAATTTCTCCCAAATCCGGCAGCCCCCAGACGACAAAATCGGGCACCACCCACATACGCCTTGAGTTCAACTTACTTAGTCCTTGATTCACTATCTAATCTCCTAACTGTTTGTTGGCGCCGCTGGTCCCTGAAAAGCCGGGCGAAATGATTGAACTAAATCGTCGGCGCCAGCGGCATACTCTTCGGCTAATTTCAGCCAGGCCAACGCCACATTGTATTGCCCACTCCGGCTGGACAATTCTCTGGCCGCTGAAGCACGACATACAATTTCTACGGCGCGGTAAGTCGCAGCTGTTTGCAAAACCGGCTCAACTCCAAACTGCCGGCCCGGATCGACTGTCTTTTCGATTATAGCATTGGCTTCATCAACTGCATTCTGAATGACGACATCATTGTAACTTTGAATAATGGGGGCGTAGTCCAACAGAACTGTTTCGCCTGAAGCTATATCTCCACTGGCAATACGGCGGAGGCTGCCGTCGGCGGCGTTAAGCACGTAATCAGAACTGGCGGAGTATTTGACATAGAGTCCATACCATATTACGACGGCCTGACCTGATGACAAGGCTCCGCCAGTCTTGATGGTTATCACTCCCCGGGCATAATCGACTATGTAATCAACATTTTCAGTGTAAATCGTCCCCAGTGAACTGTCGGAAGCAACTACCACGGAATCACGCATTAATAATTCATCAGGCAATGACGTTGATGAAATTCCCAGAGATACAGAGATTCGTTTCAGATTATTTTGTTGGAACGATTTGACGGCCAGCGATGATTCGTCTATAGAGCCGCCAAAAAAAGTTACAAAATCGGTGTCAGTCAGGATTACCGGCTGGTCGAAAACAACTTCGCGTACCGGAAAAACCGAGATTAAATGCTGTTTAACTTTGTCTACACTGGTGTACAACATCATTTATCTCCTCACTGTCAGGGCCAATAGGTCAGAAAGTGCTGTAATCTGGCTGCCGACCGGCGCCGTGGTATAGGCCACATCGACTTTGAGACGCACCCAAAAGCGAATGTCGTCATCGACCAGATTTTGCTGCCAGTCAATCGGCACGCTTTCGAAATCTGTCCAAAGAATTAATTTTTTGTCGGTGGCATTGAGACTGAAATTCCCGCCCGCCGGTACGAATGCTTTCCAGACCACGCCATCCCAATAACTGTAATTCACCGACCCGCCTACTCCGGCGGTGGAAAGCAGGAATCGTACATAGCGAAACTTTTTAAGCATGCCCAGGAAAAGTGAATCACCGACCGCCTTTACCAGAACGGTAGTAGAAGGATGGACCACATCGGCGGTAGTCGCACTCGCGGCTGCTCCGGTTAGGTCGGCGTAGCTGTTTGAGACAGAATCGTAAAGTGTGACATTGTCCAATTGCTTGGCACGCGCATCCAAAACGGCCGGCGTTGAGAAAGTTCCGGTTTGTTTGGTAGTGTGTTTGAGTTCAATCTGTCCGGAAGCGTACTGGTGCAGATATACCACTACCGGCACGTTGCCAAAAAAAGTAATTTGCGGGAAAATGCCGCCGGTGGAATCAAGAGTCGAGGTGGCGCTCCAATTGATGCCGTCATATTCACGATAGCGCAATTGGTCATTGTCAAAGGCGACTCCCAAAAATCCTTCATTATTCACGGCAACATCAAAGTGTGAATCGAATGTGCCGCTCGAGGAAATGACGCTGGCAGTACTCCAACTGCCGCCGCTAATGGCACGTTTGGTAAAGTACATATCTGTGCCTTGGGCAGTAAAGATTACGAACAAATCGTTGGGACCGATGGTAAATTTTGAGAAGGCCGAAGTATAGCCATTGGATAAAACAGTTCCGGCATCGCCAACTCCACTCCCCCAGGTAGCGCCTGAATCAGTTGAAGATTTGACATAGATGTAATAGAGAGCGCCATTGATTCTGGTGTAGCTGACCCAGATAGTACCGCCAGTTTCAATAGCCACAGTCGGAAAATGAGAAGGATTACCATTGAATATGGTAACCTTGCTGCCGACACTCCAGGTGCCGCCGGAAAAGCTTAGCTTTTTAGTTACCAGAAATTCGGTACTCGTTTCGGTGTAGACAAAATGAATATTGCCGTTGGCATCGATAGCCGCTGCGAAAGTGTCATCGACAGCATCAGACGCAATTGTGATTGGCGCTGACCAGGACGTGTAGGGAGCATCGGCATAATACAGCTTGATTGTCCCGGCAGCAGTCTGAATAAGCGCCGCTATCCGACCGGCATATTGTCCTGACGGAACTTTCAATAGCTTCTTGTTGGGAGCCTGTCCCAATCCATTTTGGGCGGTTGTTTCAGTTATTTTTTTCTGCATCTCTTATTTTTGTTTTGGAAAGAAGGCCCCCAATGAAGTTCGGGGGCCAATTTCCGTTACGGCCACACCGTGTCAAGTACGACTGACGATTCTTTAATTACCTTGGCGTAGGCCACTGATTCTGAAATGACCGCTTCCTCGAAACGCTGTTCGATGATCTTGTCATACTCAACCATCAGCGGCTGGGTGATGACTTCCTCGATGGCAAAGCGATTATCGACGCCGATGATCAAATCCGTGGCAACGTTGTCCGAACGGACCAGCAGTGATCCTAAAGGTGTTACTAGTTCGCCGGTCTTTTGGAAGCGATTTCCGGCCAGAGGATCTTTGAATTCACTCAAATTCAAAATGGTTTTGAGTTGATTGATGTGACAGATAATGGTGTTCATTTCGAAGGGAGCGAATTTTGACCAAAGATTAACCAGATCAGCATAGGTCAAAGTCCCGCTGGCGGCGGTATTGACAACGGTAGCAGCATTGCTATTGCCGTCTCCACTGACGATGGTGTCGACTATCATACCGATTTTGTCCGTCTGAAGCTGGAACCCGACATACCAGAGCAGTACGCGGAATTGCGAAGTTGTTCGGTAACGCAGAGATTTGTAGCTGGTCTTCAGCGCCAGACCATAGTCCACCACAGTAACTGAATGAAGTTGCTCGGTGACCAAAAGCTGCGGCACATCGGCGCCGTCGGCAATCGGGCGGAGTGAAAACTTGGTGCTGGTGCCGGTGTCGATGAAAAACGGGGTGTAACTATTCGATGAAATGTTAGTCGAATTGGCAATCAGCTTGGACAACTCCGGACGCATTGATTGGCCGCGCTTGATTTCGCGAAGCATAAATTCCGGAAGAAGTGTCGGCGCTTTTTGAAAGAACTGTTCGACTGTCGTGGGAGTTTTGCCGCTTAAGCGAATGCCCGCCAACGCCAGTTGTCTTTCAAATGCATCCAGAGGGCAACCGGTCGGAGACGGATCATATTCGTCACATTCCAGAAGCTCGGTCAAAGACATCCCGCGCGACTCGGCTTCATTGTAAAGTTCTTTGTCAATTTTCAGGGCAGCGGCGCGGCTTAGGTCAATGGAACCGGAGGGATTTGCCGATTCACCGACCTGCCGATTCAGATTTGCCAAAGCTGCCGTATTTAAGAAATCATTAAAATTCATCTAAATCTCCTTATTAGTTGAGAAGTACTATGCAATCGGTGCTGCCATTTACGGACAAAACGGTCCCGCGCGCGACATTGCCGCCTGCTGGATCGAAAGCCGCCAGGACCGGTGCTTGCTTAACCGTGCCGGTGGTTCCGCCGACCACTCGATTACCCACCACCGGGGTAGTTGCGGAAGTAGCCAGGCGACAAATGCCGCCGACTTGTACCGTGGCGAGGCGTTTTCCGTTATCCCGGTCGGTCAAAGTCAAATCGACTAATTTTCCCAACAGGATGTCGCCGGCGCCAATCTGACCAATTTCACCGTTGTTGGTCAGTTTCACGGGCTTGCCAATATCTGCGTCTTTTAAATCATCTACACCGGCGGTTTGCTTGATGGTAAATGTTGCCAGTGTCGGCGCTATCGCATCAAGATTTTGATCACGAACTGTCATGGAGTTCTCCTCTATACTTTTTGAATTTCTCGGTAATTGATTGGCCGGGAGTTTATCCCGCATGGCCGGGACCGGGGTCCCTCTATGGCTTATTTATAAACTTCCGGATTCTTTAGACCATTCGATCTGCTGATGTAGCTTGGCGCTAAACCGAACGTAGTCGGAAAAGCGCTGCGGAATCGGGCCGAAGTTTTTTGGTATTCTTCAATCAGTTCGGCCGCGCCCAATTCTTGCAAATTTTCAAGATATGTCAGGGCTTTGGATACACGGCTGCTACTACGCTCCACTGCAGCAATGGCCTTGACCATACCGGCGATTCGATTGACAAATTCGCTTCGCAGCAATACCAAGTCGGCCTTTACTGTTTCAACCTTTTCGAGCGAATCACTGGCAGCGAGCAGCCACTCTTTCAGTTGGTCAAAATTAATCAGGTGAAGCCTGTCAGATGTCAGATTACGAGTCAGTTCAATTATATATTCACGGTTTAGATTGGGATTTGCCAACTTTGTCTCCTGTGGTTCCGCCGAGACGGTATTCGATTCGGCTCAATCTCGTTTCTATATTGTTAGAGAATTGGTAAAACTGTTCCTTACTTACCATCCGCTCATTCAGAATCACCTCAATGTTATCCAATTTTTTGTCGAGCTTCTCGACCACTGATGATTCCGCCTTGGCGGCCAACTCCACTCGCAAAGATTGGATGGTCAAAAAGTAGGCGGCGGCAACGCCTACTATCATGGCTACCAACCGCAAGAGCGTGCCGGTTATTTTAATGCCGTTTTCGGATGACATTGCCATCGCTGCTCCATTCATAGTAATGTTATTTGACTGATGCCTGAATTTACATGGCTATGCAGGATGGGTCGCACCAAGTCATCTCGGCATTCGCGTTTAAAGAATAGAAACTTTTTCTGTCCGTCTAATCTTATGGCCTGTATTACAAATATCCCTTCGAGTCCTCCCTTGAGCTGCAAAAGGAAGCCATCATCAGATTTCGAGACACTTGCAATTCTCCCTTTGCTGATAATTTGAACAGCAGCTTCAGCTCTGGCCGAATTTGATGGCCACCCATTGTCCGTCATTTTTTCAGCAACAAAACGGGCGCCGTGCTTGAGTCGGTTGAGATTGAATTGCTTGATTTGGAAAGTGCGGCTGTTTTCTTTGTCAGACACAATCAACTTGACGCCGTCGCCGGCTCCACCTTGAGACAACTGATAGGTCGCACCGCCAGGATTTTCGAGTTGCGGGCGATAGTTGTATCCTGCGAAGACAGGTGGACAATTCGCTATCGGCCAAATTAGCACGCCGTTGCGAGTCGCCAAAGCCGAAGCGGCGTCATTCAATTCGTCGTAACGGCACAAAGCGTGACGAATTGAATTGATCCTGTGACCGTTGCAGACAATGTCATGCTCGGGCATTTTGACGTAATGATTCGGAAACAGTTTGAGTTCGAGATGAGTAATGGAACTAGTTTTGCCGGAATTGAATTTTTCCAAAAGCGCCAGGTCGCAGCGCTGTTTACCACGATGGCCAATCAAATGCGCGAAACATTCAGGAAAATTGGATAGCTTTTTTGCCCCTTGAAATTCTTTGGAGGCATAATCGAGATTAGTCCCATCAAGCCGCCTGATGGACAGTTCATTCCCTTCGTAACGGACCAGGACCTGCAATGCTTCATAACAAGGCGTAACGAGATAGGCCGGGGATTGGTCGATTTCGCAGAGGTCAGTTATCTTGATTGGGATTCCAGGATCTGCTGAATTCAATTCCTTTGATATCGAAGTGTCGGGGAGCGCGCCGCGATAGACCAGCGATGTTTCCAAAACCCGTTCGATCTGACGGTAATTGTAATGAACGGTACTCTCTGAACCGTCGGATACAATATTTTGCAAAGGTTGGTGTTCACACCGACGAATGTCACTGCCGCAAACTGAACATTCCGGAAAAAGATAGGTGAAAGCGATCGAACACTCTTTGTAAATGCCGCCATCTATGTTCTCACGCAGACTCTCGCCGCCGCTGGCAGCTTTTAACCAATAAAAATAACTCTTCACCCACTGGCGGCCGTCTTTACTAATCAGTGTCGTGTAGAAATTGCGACCGACCGGCAATTTGTCCTTGCGATGACCTACCAGGACCGGCGAATCAATGAGTAGTGAAGCGAGTCGGGCGTGTTCGTCGGCCGGAAATCTGCCGCCAAAACTATTGACTTCATCGGAGACCACAAACATAGTGCGGACATATATATCATCAGCGCCTACCGGCTGGGGCGGATTGATGTTTAGATTAATTAGAGAGACTAAATCTTCAGTAATTCTATCTATGGGTTCGGCCAGATGCGCCGTGATTTTGCCGTAACTGGCAGTCATTCTTCCTCCGCAATTATGTTCTTTACTAATCAGCGCGCGTTCGAATTCAACAGCAGAATTACACTTTTTTTGCGCAAAGCTTTGCGGGGTTAAAATGAAGCTACGGTTAATCGACTAATTTAAAGGGGCGGTATAAGTTCTTATACTGCAATATGTTTCAAGACAAATTAACCTGGCTCCGCCACTGGCATTGTGATTGCTTAAGTGGTCATTAGTAAGAGAGCATAACAAATGAGGATGGAATAATTCACATGATGGTTTATCACAAACACCAAAAAAATTACTTCAAATGGGTCTTTGCAATATTAGTGTTTTTGCTGGGACTAATGGTTACCTGGTCAGAAGCCGGTGGCCAAACACTAATCCGATAAGTAAAGGAACGGCGAATGAAACAGGCTTGGCCTGCTGGAACCTCCTAATCAAATAATTTTCCGTTCCCATCCCTCCCTTCAAACGTCCTTTGTGAAATCAAATTTCCAAAGGGCGTTTTTATTTCATTTAAATACGTCCAATTCTTGGCTGATGTGATATTTCGCTGCGGGTGCGTAGTGGCCAAACCGCGAGCGCCAGCGCCATCAGCGCGTCACAGTCATTGTTGTCATCCCAGCGGGCTGAACGGAGTTCGTCTTCCAGCGACCAAATTTTGCCGGTGCCATCTGGCAATTCCCACCGCTTGTAGCTGATCTTATTTTGAGCGTGAAGTAATTCGACATTGGTCAAGAGTTCGGCTTTGGTGTTGGGCGTGAAGATAACAGCTGTGGGATGGTACTCTCTCAGTTGTTCCACGATAACGTCGCCCAATCCGGTGGCATCGACAATCAATTGACCCGGAAAACGCTGTTGGCGAAGTATTATTTTTTCGATAATGACCGACCAGTCGAATTGTTTGAACCTTTCGAGTTCCACGACTCGAGCCAAGCCATCAACGACTTCGACAGTAATTCCTACTGTTGCGGTTCGTTTGCGGGCCAAATCCCAGCCGGTCAGGTACCGCTTGTTTTCTCCAGGTGGTGTTTCTTGCCTTATTGCCGACAGGGCGCGATCGATATAGGCTCCTTTGAGAATCTCGCCGCCGGTATCTACAAATTGCCCCATTATGTTTTGCTTAATGCGCTTGTCAGAAAAAAAGTGCAGCCGCTCATCCAGATAATCCCTGGAAATGAAGGGATTTTCGCGGCTGTCGCCGTATTGTAAATAGCCCGGACGTTTGGCGTTGTGGATTTCCAGTGCTCGCTGGTAAAACCAATTCTTGCCGTTCGGAGTCGAAACCAAAAATAGCCGGCCGGCGCGGTCCGCCAGACGCATTTGAATGACTTCTTCCACGACATATTCCGGATCGGTTTCGAATGCGACCTCATCGAAAATAAACAGATCATAGTCCTGCCCCAGTAAGTATTGGCCGCGGTTTTGGGTAGTGCGCGATTCAATCGTGGCATTATTGCCGAACCGCATTCTCGGATAAGGTGTGGCGGTCACTTTTTTCAAAAGAGGTTCCAATAGCTCGGACTCACGGACTAATCTTAAAGCAGTATTGAAGATTATGTTCGCCTGGTCCTGTGTAATTGAGGCAGTGACTATTCTATAGGGCGCGGCGCGGTCATATTTGAGCGGCCGAATTTTATAAATGGCGTCATGAAGAATTTTGACGGCGCAGACAAACGATTTCCCCCAACGATTGCCGGTGACCAACAGATTCTCACGGGCAGTCGAGCGGTCGAGCCATTTTTTTTGGCCGTCATGGAGCTGAACGCCGAGTACCGACTTGGCGAAATAAGCCGGATCTCCTAATCCCCGCTGCCAATCGACGTTATCCCAGAAATTGACTATAACAGCTCTCCCGCTTTGGTGCGGGCGGTTTTTTCGTCAAGCAGTCCGGCCTGGTAAAGTTTGAGAATGTTGTCTATTTGCTGATTGTTCATGCCGGCTTCATCAGCAGCCTGATACGTCAGACTGTTGTCGAATTCAAAGCGACAGCGGACGTTAACACCGGCCAGGGCCAAATCAATATTCCCGATCCACTCCAGAAACTGGGCGACTTCGGCCTGAATCGAGCGCACTTGCCGCATGACCATATCGAATTTAAAAGCCGACCAGGTAGTGGTGGCGCCATACGAGTAGCCCAACAAGAATGGCGCCAGATTGGTGCCGGCACAAATCTCTTCAATCATGGCGCGGTGATTGAAAAACCAGCTGTTGGTGACCGCCCGGTTTCCTTCGGGTCCGATGTGTTCAATGGAAATATCACTCCAGGTGACCGGATTGTCCTCAACTTGGATATCTTTCATCATCGAGACTGTAGAATCAAAATATTCATTGATTCGTTTGACGTAAGCCGTGTCGGACTC
>Ga0334722_10007769_pt1 | contig 10342 bp, 7 predicted proteins | sample C3_bottom_MG_FD_207210 | JGI IMG/M metagenome (GOLD analysis project Ga0334722, IMG submission 207210) | Sediment microbial communities from Yellowstone Lake, YNP, Wyoming, USA - C3_bottom | ecosystem: Environmental > Aquatic > Freshwater > Lake > Sediment | place: USA: Wyoming | collected... | reverse complement strand
GTGCGCTGGGTGTGGCCCACCTGGCGAAAGAGAAGATGAAGGACGGCCGGGCCACCTCGTTCCGGGGATTCGCGATTGACCAGGTGAACTACCAGATGTCTGAGTTCACCTGTAAGGGCTGCACCAACGAATGTCAGATGCAGCGCTTCACGATCGAAGGCGAACACAGCTACTGGGGAGACAAGTGCGCGGTCCGGTATCGCAAGGCCGCCCGCTCGGAGCGCCAGCCGGCCATCGAAGACCTCGTAGCGTTTCGCGAGAGCAAACTGCTCGCCGGGTACGACCCGGATTCGGGCAGCGGTCCCGTGGTCGGATTGCCACTCTGCCTCTCGACGTATGACTGGGCGCCGTTCTGGCTGACGGCATTCCGGGAACTCGGTGTCAGGGTGCTGCTCTCAGAGCCGACTAATAACCAGATTGCCAAGCGCGGTCTCGAGGCGACGGTGGCCGAGCCGTGTTTTCCGGTTCAGGTGGCGCACGGTCACATCCGGTCGCTGCTGGATCAGGGCGTCGACTTTGTGTTCGTGCCCAACAACATCTGCGCGCCGGGCGATCCGCTGGAGAAACCGTCGTTCTTCTGTCCGTGGAACCAGACATTGCCGTTCGTCGTGCGCGCGGCGCCGTTCATCTTCGAGCACCGGGACAAGATCCTGGCGCCAACGCTCTGGTTCAATGCCGGCGTCGACGTCGTCGCGGCCGCGCTGGCGGAGTCGTTCGCGGCGGTCGGCATCCGCTGGCGCGCCCGTCAGGTTCAACAGGCGGTTCGGCTCGGATTCGAGGCGATGGGTCGATTCCAGACCGCTATTGCCGACACTGGCCGACGTGCGCTTGCCACGCTCGACGAGACCGGCGAGCCCGGCGTGGTCCTGCTGGGCCGGTCCTACAATGTCTACGACCGCGGCGTCAGTCTCGATGTGGCGACCAAGCTCCGGAAGTACTACGGCGCCAACGTTGTCGGATACGATTTTCTTGCGGCGGAGGAAGACGGCCAGCGGTGGCACGAGGGCACGATGTACTGGCATTCGGGCACCCGTGTGCTGGCCGCGGCTGGATTTACGCGCCATCGGCCCAATCTCCACCTCATTTATGTGACCAACTTCAAGTGCGGACCCGATTCCTACGTCAAGCACAGCGTGCTCGAGGCATCGGGGCGACCGTTCTTGACGTTGCAGTTTGATGGTCACAACAACGACGCTGGCGTCCTGACCCGGTGCGAAGCGTACCTGGAGAGCAAGGGGGTCCTGCAGTGAGCACTGGCGAGCAGGCCGGCACACCAGCCGACAACCGGGGCGGACTCCTGGCCGGGCGCAAGCTGTGGATTCCGGAGATGGGTCGGGGCTCGTCGATCGCGTTCGCCGCGGCATTTCGCAGCGTCGGGATCGACGCGGAGATCTGTCCGGAGAGCGATCAGCGGACCATGGAGCTCGGGGGCCGCCACACCTCGGGCGAGGAGTGTCTGCCCGCCAAGATCACGCTTGGGAATTTCCTGAAAGTCACCGAACAGCCTGGATTTGCACCGGAGCGGACCGCGTTCTTCATGACCACGGCAGACGGGCCATGCCGGTTTGGCCAGTACGCGCCGTATATCACGGGCGTCCTCAAGGACCTCAAACTCGACCAGGTGACCGTTTTCTCCCCCAGCAGCCGGGACGGGTATGGCGGGATTGGCGTTCACGCGCGCGAGTTGATGCGTACGGCGCTACGCGGCCTGGTCTGCGCTGACGTTCTACGCGCCATGGTGCACCGGACGCGACCGTACGAGGCTACACGGGGCGACGCGGACCGGGTGCATGACGGTGCGATAGATGCCGTCTCGCGCGTGTTGGAACGTCCCGGGCTGGCCCATAAGGTCAGGATGCAGCAGCTCGAGGCCGCGCTGGTGGAGGCGCGCGGGCAGTTTCGCCGGATCGCGGCCAACAAGTCTGGCGATCGTCCGCTTATTGGCGTGCTTGGCGAGATTTACTGTCGGCTGACACCGTTCGCCAACAATACGCTCATCCGGAAGATTGAGGACCTCGGCGGCGAGTGTGTGCTGGCGCCCCTGGTCGAATGGGTCAGGTATACCAACGAGGAGCACCAGAAGCGGCTGCGCCGGAAGGGCCTCCGGTTCTCGAAGGCGATGCTCGGCGCCAGAATCTCGGACTACATCCAGGGCCGCGACGAGCACCGGCTGTATCACGTGTTCGCGGAGGAGCTCAAAGGGTACGAAGAGCCATCGATTCGCGAGGTGCTCGAGGCATCGATGCCGTACCTGCCGCACACAGGGGCCTTGGGGGAGATGACCCTGAGCGTAGGCAAGGCCGTGTGCTACTACCGTCAGGGGTGTGACGGTGTGGTTGACGTGTCGCCTTTCACGTGCATGAACGGCATCGTGACCGAGGCCGTTTACCCGCGCGTCAGCGCGGACCATGACGACATCCCGATTCGCAACGCCTATTTCGATGGCGCCCGGGCCAACCTCGATCGAGACCTCGACGTGTTCATGGAGTTGGCCCGGTCGTATCGGGGGCGCAAGGCAGCCCGGCGCGGTCCGGGCGCACGACGGTGACGATGACGCCTTTGTCCGATCCCCTCCAGATCGGATAGGCTATACAACGCCATCCCGCGGCTGCGGCAGATATCCCAGCCGGCGCGACTTCTTAACGTCCCCCGACGGGTGCATTCATTGCTCATCACGTTCCAGGCGAGGCCACTGTCATGATCAAGATCAGCGACGAAGATGTGTTTGAGTATCACGAAAAACCCAGGCCGGGAAAACTCGAGGTCGTCACCTCGAAGCCCTGCCTGACCCAGCGCGACCTCTCCCTCGCGTACACCCCGGGCGTTGCCCGCCCATGTCTCGAAATCGAAAAGGACCCTGAGGCAGCCTACCGGTATACCGGCAAGGGCAACCTCGTGGCGGTGGTGTCGAATGGCACCGCGGTGTTGGGGCTGGGCGATATCGGGGCGATGGCCGGCAAGCCGGTCATGGAAGGCAAGGGCGTACTGTTCAAGAGGTTCGCGGGCGTCGACGTGTTCGACCTCGAACTCAACACACACGATCCGGACGAGATCATCAGGATCGTCAAGGCGCTCGAGCCGACGTTCGGCGGCATCAACCTCGAGGACATCAAGGCGCCTGAGTGTTTCTATATCGAAGAGACACTCAAGGGGATGATGGACATCCCGGTATTCCATGACGACCAGCACGGCACCGCGATCATCTCAGGCGCGGCGCTCATCAACGCGCTCGAGGTCGTCAACAAGAAGGTCGACCAGGTCAAGGTCGTGTTTACCGGCGCCGGCGCGGCCGGCATTGCCTGCGCCGAGCTCTACCTGAACCTGGGCGTCAAGAAGGAGAACATCCTCTTCATCGACACCGTCGGCGTGATCTACGAAGGTCGCACCGCCAAGATGAACCCGTACAAGCAGCGTTTCGCGGTCGACACCAAGGCCCGCACGCTGGCCGACGCCATGAAGGGCGCCGACGTGTTCGTGGGCGTCTCGGCCAAGGACATCGTGACACCCGAGATGCTGAAGACGATGGCGGCCAATCCCATCGTGTTCGCGATGGCCAACCCGGATCCGGAAATCGAGTACCACCTGGCCATGGCGACGCGCAAGGACGTCATCTTTGCGACGGGCCGATCGGATTATCCGAACCAGGTCAACAACGTGCTCGGCTTCCCGTTCATCTTCCGCGGCGCACTCGATGTGCGGGCCAAGGCCATCAACAACGAGATGAAGATGGCGGCCTCCCACGCCCTGGCGGCGCTGGCGAAGGAAGACGTTCCCGAAGTCGTGCTGAAGGCCTACGGCGTCGAGAGCATGTCGTTCGGCCGGGAATACCTGATTCCGAAGCCCTTCGATCCGCGCGTGCTTACGTGGGAGGCGCCAGCGGTAGCCAAGGCCGCGTGCGAAACGGGTGTCGCACGCAAGCCCATCACCGACTGGGATGCGTACCGCGAATCGCTCGAGCGGATGCTCGGTCCGTCGCGCAAGATGATGCACTTTGTCACGCGCAAGGCCCGCACCGACAAGCCGCGGCGGCTCGTGTTCCCCGAGGGCGAGCACGACTCGATCATTCGCGCCGCTCGCGACATCATCGACCAGCGCATTGCGATGCCGGTCCTGCTGGGCCGCAAGACCGAGATCCTCGCCAGAGCGCATCGGCTGGGCATCGAACAGGTCGACTTCGAAATCGTCGACGTGCCCAACGAGAAGAACGAACAGGCGTACGCGGAATCACTCTATCAACTGCGCCAGCGCAAGGGCGTCACGCTGCCGGCTGCGCTCGACATGGTCCGTGAACCGACGACATACGGTCTCATGATGGTGCATGCGGGCGACGCCGACGGATTCGTGGGTGGGATGTACAAGGCCTATCCCGAGACGATCCGGCCGGCCATCCAGATCGTGGGTCTCAAACCCGGCGTGTCGCGCGTGTCGGCCACGCATCTGCTCGTATTGAAGGACCGCATCTTCTTCTGCGCCGACACAATGGTCAACATCCAGCCGACGGCCGAGGAGTTGGCCGAGATCGCGAGCCTGGCGGCCGATCTCGCCCGCACCTTCGACGTCGAGCCGCGAATCGGCATGCTGGCGTTCTCGAGTTTTGGCTCGGTGCCGCATCCGATCTCCAAGAAGGTGGCCGACGCGGTCGACATCGTGCGCAGGAAGCACCCCGGGCTGGTGGTTGACGGAGAGATGCATCTCGATACGGCCGTCGTCGAGGAGATCGTGTCGAAGAACTATCCGCACTCCCGCATCAAGGGCGACGCCAACGTGCTGGTGTTCCCGGACCTGACGTCGGGCAACATCGGCTACAAGCTGGTCCAGCGGCTGGGGAACGCGGACGCCATCGGGCCAATCCTGATGGGGATGATGAAGCCCGTCAACGTGCTCCAGCACGGCATGACGGTCGCCGAAATCGTCAATCTCGCGGCGATTACGGCGGTATCGGCCGACTTGCAGGCCACCGTCGAAAAGACGGCGTCGACGCCGGTCGGCACGCGGTAGATTGCCGGCCCAGGAGAAAACCACTCCCGGAGTGGTTTTCCTGGGGGCACGGGGCGGCGAAAACCACTCCGGGAGTGGTTTTCTGCGCCGGCCTGATCGGGCGGATTGCGAGACGAATGACGAGGGGGATGCCGGAAGCGGCATCCCCCTTCGTACAAGGATTCCTGAAGGTGCGAACGTAAGAAAGGTGGCATCGGAGAATGAAAAGCGTTTGCGTCTTTGCCGGGTCGAGCTGCGGGGCTCGAAAAGACTACACCGCAGCGGCTCAGGACCTGGGCCGGGCCTTGGCAGGACGGGGAATCGGCGTTGTATTCGGCGGTGGTCGCATCGGGTTGATGGGCGCGCTGGCGGATGCGGCGCTCGCAGCTGGTGGCCAGGTGATCGGCGTGATTCCGGCCGCGCTCGAGGCGAAAGAAGTCGCGCATCTGGGCCTGACCGAACTGCGCGTGGTGACGTCGATGCACGAGAGGAAGGCGACGATGGCCGACCTCGCGGACGGCTTCATAGCGCTCCCCGGCGGGTGGGGCACGCTCGACGAACTCTTCGAGATTCTGACGTGGGGCCAGCTCGGGTTGCACGCCAAGCCGTGTGGCCTGCTGAATGTTGACGGTTACTTCGACCGCCTGTTGTCATTCATGCAGCATGCCATCGACGAACGGTTCGTTCGGACCGAGAGTGGGTCAATGCTGTCCGTGGCCACAGCGCCAGGTGCCCTGCTCGATATGATGGTGGCGTACACTCCGCTGGCCGTCGAGAAGTGGATCGACCGCGAGACGACCTGAACCGGCGCTCCCTTGAGTGGGTTACGCGCCGGAATGGAGCCCGCAGGCTTCAGCCTGCGTGAGCCGGGGCGAGCGTGCTCAGCACAAGTGAGCCCCGGGATTAGCGGACTCTTGGAATCCTAGGAGGGCCGAATGCGTGCCGCGAATCTCGCGAAGTCGTCGGGAGTGGTTCTCCTGCTCATCTTCGGAATGGGATTGATGCACCACAGCGTGGCGCAGAAGCCCGATGCCAGCATCAAGGAGCGGGGATTCTCGGGTAATCCGGTCATCGAGGGGTGGTACGCTGATCCCGAGGCTATCGTCTACGGCCGCGAGTACTGGATCTATCCCACATGGTCGGACGACTATCCGGTCGCACGCACGCTTGACGAAGCCAGCCTGACGCCCCGCCAGAAGCGGTCGATCAACAAGCAGTACCTCAAGCAGACCTACTTCGACGCGTTTTCATCAGAGGATCTGGTGCACTGGAAGACGCATCCGCGCGTGCTGGAGATCAAGAACGTCAAGTGGGCAGAGTTCGCGTTGTGGGCGCCGTCCGCCATTCGCGCCAACGGCAAGTACTATTTGTTCTTTGCCGCCAACGACATCCAAAGCGATCAGGAGGATGGCGGCATCGGCGTGGCTGTGGCAGACAGGCCCGAAGGCCCGTTTGTGGATGCGCTCGGTACGCCGCTCGTCGACAAATTTCACGACGGCGCGCAGCCGATTGACCCCTTCGTCTTCCGAGACGACGATGGTCAGCACTATCTCTATTACGGCGGGTGGAAGCACTGCAACGTTGCCAGGCTGAGGCCGGACCTGCTGGGACTTGTGCCGTTTTCTGATGGCGCGTTTTTCAAGTCCATCACGCCGGCGAACTATGTCGAAGGTCCGTTCGTGTTCAAGCGTCAGGGGAAGTACTACCTGATGTGGTCGGAAGGGGGTTGGGGAGGGCCGAACTACAGCGTCGCCTATGCGATCGGCGATTCACCGCTGGGACCTTTCTCGCGCGTGGGCAAGATCCTGCAGCAGGACCCTGCCGTCGCCACGGGCGCCGGGCATCATTCCGTGGTTCCGGTTCCCGGTTCAGACACCTGGTACATCGTCTACCATCGCCGCCCGCTCGGTACGAAGAACGGCAACCATCGCGAGGTGTGCATTGACGCCATGCACTTCAATCCGGACGGCACCATCCGGCCCGTCCAGATCACGTTTGAGGGAGTGAAGGCGCACCGGGTGCCCGACGCACGCTAATCGGGTTGGGTCATTCAGCACCAGCAGCCGCGTCATCACAGGGCGGAATCGGATGCGATGCGCGATCGCGGTTCGGGTTCACTTGGGCTGCCGCAGCTTCTGCCGGCAGCCGCGACCTGGAGGGACCGGCACCGCCCGTTGCAGTCAACTCCAGCAAATGCCGCTCGCCAGCTAACCACGGCGTTCGCCATACTATGCCGCCGGCAGCCTTTCACGGGCCCGTCTGCGTCGGCGCCCCGTAACTCCCACGTTGCAGAAGTACTTGCGTCTCTCTAACACGCCGAGGATAATCCCCTCGACCGGCGCCGATGGGGCCAAGCGGGATCGCCGGTTTCCACGCTCGAATCGCGGAACCCCGCGTTCTACCTATTGGATGCGGACAGAGACTTCGGAGGCCAGTGGCGCAAGTCATGAAGAAGAAATCGATCTGGGCCGTGGTCGCGGGCGTGCTGGTGATCATTGTTGTCACGACCGTTGTCGACATCGTGCTGCACGCAACCGGCGTCTTCCCGCCCATGGACCAGCCGATCAACGACGTGCTGGCCCTGCTTGCGACGTCCTACCGCGTCATCATCAGCATCGGCGGTGCCTGGCTCACCGCCCGGCTCGCGCCGGACAAGCCCATGAAGCACGCCATCATCCTTGGCTCTGTGGGCACTGGCTTGGGGCTTGTGGGCGTTGTGGCAACTTGGAACCTGGGACTCGGGCCGAGGTGGTACCCAATCTCGGTCGCCGTGCTGGCCATACCGCAGTGCTGGATCGGCGGCAAGATCTATCAGATGCAGTCGCGCAAACGCTGAGGGATGGTTCTGATTCAGCGGATGGGCAAGACGCCAGCGAGCGAGGCCGCGAGGTCGAACCAGCCGCCGCATAACCACGCGCTGCACCCGACCGGCGCGGGTCGTTCGAAGAGCGCCGGCGGGTAAGCGCTCACGTTCGGTAGATACGGGGATACTGAAATCAGAGATCTTCCGGACGCAAGCCGGTGCGCTTCGCAATCCGAGCGAGCATCCCGGGACCGAGTTCCTCGTCGTCGTGGAAGGCAAACACGACATCGGGCCAGCCATCCCGCGAGAGCGTTCGGTGTGATCCAGACTGGCGTTTGATCTTCCACCCGATTCGAAGAAGGGCGGCGAGAACTCGACGAGCCTTCGCAGACGGCCAGGCACTCACGCGGCGAGAAACGAGACGTTCAAGAGCTCGGCGGGGGCCTCGGCGTGTTCAAGCCGTTCGGCTAGCACCCTGAGCGCGAGTGCCTGGACGCGTGCAATCGCCTCATCTCGCGTGGCACCGTAGCACAGCACACCGGCAAGATCAGGAACCTCTGCAATCCAGCGACCGTCGTCTTCGAGCTCGATTTCGATTCGGAAACTGTGGCTCACGGACGTACAGTAGCACGACCGGCAAGCCACTGCCCAACATGGCGCTCCACCCGACCGGCCCGAGCAACAGGAGGGTACTCGTGGCACTTGTGGTTCTTCTGAGGGGGGTCAACGTCGGTGGTCACAGGACCTTTCGACCGACCACGCTCACCAGACAACTCAAGCACCTCGATGTGGTGAATATCGGCGCGGCGGGCACGTTCGTGGTCCGGAAACCGATCACCCGAGCACAACTCCGCACCGAACTGGCACCCAGGCTTCCCTTTAATACGGAGATCATGATCTGCGAGGGTCGCGAGATCATCAGGCTGATCTCTCACAATCATTTCGCTGACCAGCCCACACGACCCGACATCGTACGCTTTGTGAGCGTCCTGTCCAGACGCCCCCGCAAGGCGCTGTCGATGCCGCTGTGCCTTCCTTCCAGCGGGACGTGGCTGCTGAAGATCCTCGCGAGGGACAACCGGATCGTCGTCGGCATGTACCGGCGGCACATGAAGGTGATCGGTTACCTCGGCACCTTCGACCGGCTCTTTGGGGTACCGGTCACCACGCGCAACTGGAACACCATGACCGCGATCGCCAGGGTGTTGGCCAGGGTTGAGCCTGCTCGACCGGGTCTCCAGGATCGAGGGCGGGAGCTGCGGCCCGACAACAAGCGCTTGCAACCGTCGGCGCCCGGTGCGATTGTGAAGCGACGCGGCTGACGCGCGGGCGCCGGGCCGATTCAGAGTCCGCCGGTCGACTACGAGCCGATTGCGCGTGACCTGCCGCTTACGGGAGAACCTACATGACCGCTAAAGATATCGTCGCCGAGCTCAAGAAGTTCAGCAACGCACAAACCAAGAAGATCTGGATGGCACACGGCGCTCAGGAACCGTGCCTCGGCGTCAAGGTCGAGGACATGAAGAAGATCCAGAAACGCGTCAAGATGGACTACCAGCTCGCTCTGGATCTCTACGACACTGGTATCGCCGACGCGAAGTACCTCGCCGGACTGATCGCGGACGACGCGAAAATGACCAAGAAGGACCTGCAGAAGTGGATCGAAGGCGCCAGCTGGGGCATGGTCGCCGAATGGACGGTCCCGTGGGTGGCGTCAGGAAGCCCGCACGGTCGAGAGCTGGCCCTGAAGTGGATCGAATCCAAGGACGAATCCATCGCCTCGGCCGGCTGGCAGACGTACAGCAGCATGGTCGCCATCAAAGATGACGCGGAACTCGACCTTGCCGAGATCAAGTCGCTCCTGCAGCGCGTGGCGAAGTCGATCCACCAGCAGCCCAATCGCGTCAAGTACGTGATGAACAGTTTCGTTATCGCCGTCGCCTGCTTCGTCAAACCGCTCCACACGCTGGCGGTCGATACGGCCAACGGCATGGGCAAGGTCGCCGTGGACCTGGTCGGGGCGTGCAAGATTCCGTTCGCACCCGATCACATCAAGAAATTCGAAGCACGCAGCGCGATCGGCAAGAAGCGTAGGTCGCCGAAATGTTGATCGGATAGTCGAGGCCCGCAGGCGAGGACTGACTGTGGCAGCTGAGCTTCAGCGTGCGGCCAGCTGCGGACAGAGAACAGGCCCGGAACCAGGCGTCTGCCGCCGGGGTCCGGGCCTGAGATACTGACCGCGTGGGCCGCGTGCGCCGCGTGGCCCGCGTGCGCCACGTGGCCCGCGTGCGCCGCGTGGCCCGCGTGCGCCACGTGGCCCGCTCAGCACATCAGCCTACGCGAGCTGGCGGCCGCCTTCCGCCGCCCACTTCTCGAGCATCGCGGTGGTGACGGACTTCGGACGCTCGAGGGCGTAGCCCAAGCCGCGATCCGGTGTGATGTTGGCCATGCAGCCAAGCGCGCGGCCGACGCCGAACAGCACCGTGTAGAAGTCCCATTCCTTGAGGCCGTAGTACCACTGGATGACGCCCGACTGCGCGTCGACGTTCGGCCAGGGGTTCT
>Ga0334722_10007768_pt1 | contig 10345 bp, 12 predicted proteins | sample C3_bottom_MG_FD_207210 | JGI IMG/M metagenome (GOLD analysis project Ga0334722, IMG submission 207210) | Sediment microbial communities from Yellowstone Lake, YNP, Wyoming, USA - C3_bottom | ecosystem: Environmental > Aquatic > Freshwater > Lake > Sediment | place: USA: Wyoming | collected... | reverse complement strand
CAATTAAAATTGGTAGCGAATTGTACGGGCATGGACCATTTTTGTCGACCACGTTAATTTTTTTTTAAGGAGCTGGCTACGGCTTTGATAATTTGTGTATATATCCATGGATGTGGTATGTTTTTTTGACATGAATGTTCGAAGATGGATTGCGTTATCAGGTTTTATCTGGGCGGCAGTAGGACTCATGCTCCTGTATAAGGGGCTACAATTTTTGAGTGCAGTGCCAGATCGGGACAAAGCTACTTGGTTCATCGCAGGAGGCCTCTTGGTTGGATTTATCAAGGGCCGTTTTGTGCTGTCGAAAACAGTGCGCCGCATTTCTGATCGAATCGCGTCACTTCCTCAGCCGATTCGCTTTGCCGATGTGTATCCGAAAAGCTACTGGCTTCTTCTCGCTGCGATGATGGGGGTGGGGCTTCTCATGAGATTTGTTCCACTGGAGTGGAGGGGACTTGTCGATGTGGCAGTCGGTTCTGCTCTGATCAATGGAGCGATGCTCTATTTCCGCGCGGCTCGCTCACTTGTGGTACGCGGTTCCTAGATCAATTTCCATGGCTCGATAGAGCTGTTCCAGTAAAATTAGACGGGTCATTTGATGGGTGAAGGTAAGGGGCGAGAGGCTCCAACGCCAGAGGCTTGTTCGAAGAAGAGCAGGCGAGATCCCTTCAGACCCCCCAATTAAGAATTGGAGTCTTGATCCTTGCTGTTGAAAAAGATGGGAGAGCTTTTTGCTAAAAGAGGGGCTGTCGAGCAGCTCTCCTTTTGGATCTAACGCGATGTAAGGACCTTCGAGTTTTTCCGAGAGCTCCGCATCATTTTTAGCAAGAATCCATTCAATTTCCACGCGGCGGGAGAGCCGTTTTTCATATTCTTCCAGCGCCTCTTGCAGCCAAGCATCTTTTAGTTTGCCGATTGTATAAATTTTGACTTTAAACATGCCGCTTCCAATACTCTCATACTATGTTAGCCTATTTGTATTGGGATCCCAAGCCCGAAGTATTTTTTTTGCCCGTTGTCGATTGGCCTATTCTTTGGTATGGGGCTCTCTTTGCATTAGGATTTGCAATTGGTTTCCCAATTTTTGTGGGCATTTTAACCCGATTTTTCTTCCAAAGACCCGAATTTGAAGAAAGGGAATTGAAAGGGGAATTCGGTGAACCGCGCCTTGCCCTAGCGAGCAAAAAAGGGAGGGCCGCTTTAGCAGCTGCCCTGAATGACTGGATGGTTTCGGAAGAGGAGGCAATCGATTTTCATTTGCTCCCGAAAGAGGCCCATTTGGCCACCTGTAGCCTCCATCCACAAAAAGCGCTGCGCCGGCTGAAGCTAGAGCACCTCTTCGAGAAAGGAATCCTTTCTTTGAAAAAACAGGCGATCCAGCTCACCGATCGGTTGACTGTCTACATGGTGATCGCCACAGTGTTGGGAGCGCGGATTGGCCACCTTCTCTTCTATGAAAAGCCGGCTTCCTATCTAAACAACCCGATAGAGGTTATCCAGATTTGGGAGGGGGGACTAGCCAGCCATGGGGCTGCCGTTGGCATTGTCTTGGGGCTCTGGCTCTTCTCCTATCGGCATCGAGTCCGTGGCCTCACCCTACTCCACCTGCTTGATTTTGTCGCTGTCCCCACGGCCCTTGCAGGGACTTTTATCCGAGTTGGGAACTTTTTCAATCAAGAGGTCCTGGGCACCCCTACCGATCTTCCTTGGGCCGTCCTATTTGGCCACCCAGCCGACCACAGCCTTCCCATTCCTCGCCATCCGGCGCAGCTCTACGAGGCCCTCTTTTATCTAGCCGTTTTTTTCATCCTCTGGAGGCTCTCCTTCCGTCCCAAATACCTATTGGAGGAGGGAAAGCTCATTGGGCTATTTCTGATCTTAGTCTTTGGATTTCGATTTTTTGTGGAATTTTATAAGGTGGAGCAGAGCCGCCTCATCCCCACCTTCCTCGATCTGACGATGGGACAAATCTTGAGTATCCCTGCAGTGATCGCAGGGATTTGGTTATTTTTTATTCGGGTCCGACATAAATGCTCTTAACTGCAGTAGCATAGGATCCCCTGACAGTTGATCTTCTTCGATATCAAGCTCGTATTTTTTTTCAATAGGCTCTTCTTTAATTTTCTCATACATCTCTGCAGTTTGTAGGAGAGTCATTTGAGGCTGTCGGGCTTTTGCTTCAAGCTCTATAAGTTCTTCTCTAACTACTTTGATTTGGTCATTTAATTCAGTGGCCTTTTTTTCATTTGCTTTGATGGCCATAGTAAGCAGCCCTTGAGCGGATGGAGTTAAACCTTGTTTTTCTTTGTCCCTTTCAATTCTATTATTTGTCTTCTGAAGTTCCTTTTTTAAGTCTCCCAGATATTTTCGTAATTCAGGTTCAGTCATTGGCTGTTTTGGACAAGGGAGTGCAGCAATGTGAGCGATCAACTGTCTTTTTGCAGTGATTTGAATATAAATATTGACGATTCTATCGATTTGACGGGTTCGTCGTATGTATCCCCAAATAAACGATGAAAGTGAGACCACAGCACCAACTAACACCAAGGGTATTTTTGTAGAATCAGATGCGTCGGCTGCAATACCCGCAAGGAAGGGGATGGCGCCGGCAGCAATTCCTGAACCCGCTTTGCAGTAAACGGATGGACGTTGATTTTTTTGTTCCTCTATTTGCCTTTTTAAGACGAGAATTTCTAATGACAATGTTTCGCTCAGTTGTGCAAGGGAATCTTGGGCGATGTCATCTATGTTTTTGAGATCTTCTCTCAGGGTCTTTTTGAATATTCTCAAATACTCTGAATTTCTTTCGATATCAAGAGGTGCTTGGATTTGATCTATATTTAGAGTCATAACTGCCTTTTGTTTATCAGTATTATAACATATAATATAAATAATTTAAATAAGTATTTAAGTCGTTTGTTATTAAACACTTATTAATGCTTGCTAGGGAGGTAAGAAGTTGGTAAAATGTCCTCCAAAACAAATAGAGGGTTTTATGGCAATAAAAGCATTGGGCTCGAGCGGTTATTTCGTCGCCAGTAAGAAGCTTATAGGCACTGTTGAAAGTAAGGGCAAACGGTATGATTGTCTACTAGGCACATGTAAGATTTACTCATTTAATAAAGCGCAGGAGGACATTGATCAATCCATCACTGCTAAAGTGACTCAAGTGGCCAAGAACATTATTGAAGGCACCCAAGTTCATTTTTACTTGGAACTGGACACAGAAGGAAACGATGGATATATATTATTTACTCCCGTAAATAGCGAGAAATCTCAAGAAGGGAAAAAGATCGAAGCCGTGATGCATATTCCATCCCTCGAATTTAAACAAATTTCATTACGTTTTCCTGATTAATTTCTTGACCCAGGTAGGGGGGACGAGGGATAATGGGAACTTGTTCCAATTGAGCTGAGGAGGCTGCTGTGAACTTTATTAATATTGCAGGACATCTGGGCGCTGATCCCGAAGTTCGGTACACTTCATCGGGAAAGAAAGTGACCACATTTCGCGTGGCAACAAAGACTCGCAAGGGTGGCAATGATGACACGATCTGGTGGAGAGTGACGGTTTGGGGTGAACAATTCGATAAGATGATTCCCCATTTGAAAAAAGGAAGTCCGGTTGTGGTGTTCGGTGAGATGCAAAAGCCGGAGATCTTCAACGATCGAGAAGGCAAGCCACAAATTTCAATGGAGATCTGGGCTTCGCTGATTCAATTTAGCCCATTTGGAAGAGGGGAACGGTCCGGTGAAAGCGTAGCTTCACAAGGAGGGGCCGCTCCACAGGCTCATGTGGAAGCTCCTGTTAATCCGTACATGAAAGCAGCGCCAACAACAGCTACCCAGGGTGCAACGTTTGATGATGAGGTACCTTTCTGAAGTTTTCGATCTGTTCTAATCTTGACCAGCGTGAAGCGGCCGATCTTCTTGTTCTCCCTTTTTGGGAGGGGGGGCAGGAGGCGGCGAGTATTGGCGCTTTGAAAAAGCAACTGGCTCCTGTGTTGAAATCGGGCGATTTTAAGGGGAAGCTTGGCGAAGTTTCGCTGTTCTATTTGGGCGAGGAACGAATCGCTTTAGTGGGACTTGGCAAAGAAGATGCGGTGAGCGTGGAAATGGTGCGCAGAGCCTTTGCCGCAGCGGTTCGCTTGGCCCAAGGCAAAAAATATCCGACAGTTAATTTTGTTTTTCCGAATGTGAAAAGACTGGAGCGCGAAGAGGCGCTTCGAGGTTTTTTTGAGGGGATTTCGCTGACCAATTACGCTTTTTCTCAATACAAAAAGGACAAAGCGGTGGTGCTGAAAGCCGCGGGATTGATTGGCATTGATAAGAAGGATCTCCCTTTGCTGGAAAAACTTCAGGCGGTGATTTCGGGCGTCCATTTTGTGCGTGATTTGGTGAATGGAAATTCGGATGATAAGTCGCCACAGGTGATTGGTGAGGTGGCTCTTGCCATGGAGAAGAGATCGGGCCGCGTGAAGACAACCCTATTGGACCGAAAGGCGTTAGAGAAAGAGAAGATGGGGCTGATCTTGGCAGTGAACCGAGGATCCAGTGTGGAGCCTTGTGTGGCGATCGTCTCGTATCAGGGTAATCCCAAATCGAAAGATCATGTGGTTTTAGTCGGGAAAGGGATCACGTACGATACGGGCGGATTGAACTTGAAACTGGCGGACGGGATGCTGACCATGAAGTCTGACATGGCAGGAGCCGCGACTGTGTTAGAGACGGTTCGGGTGGCTGCTGATTTGGGTTTGAAGGTGAATGTGACGGCTGTAGCGGCTTTGGCTGAGAATTCGATCGATGGAAAAAGTTTTAAGCCCGGCGACGTCTACCGTTCCCATTCTGGAAAGACAGTGGAGATCACGAACACCGATGCCGAAGGGCGACTGGTACTAGCCGATGCGATTAGTTATGCGGTGGATCATTTGAAGCCGAGCTGTGTGATCGATGTGGGTACACTGACCGGGGCGATCGTGATTGCTCTTGGCGAAGAGATGGCAGGCCTATTTACGCATGATGAAAAGCTGGCGGATCAGTTGCTGGCTGCCTCGAAGGCTTCGGGAGAGCTGTTCTGGCGTATGCCGATCAATCAAGATTATAGCGATATGTTGAAATCGGAGATCGCCGATCTGGTCAATAGCGCCGGAAGAGAGGGTGGTTCGATCAAATGCGCTCTGTTTCTGCAGGAATTTACAAAAGGGGTCCCCTGGGCCCATTTGGATATAGCGGGGCCAGCTTTTTTGACCAAACCCAAACACTACAATACGGCGAAGGGGAGTGGCTTTGGAGTCCGTACACTCGTAGAATTTTTGGAGGGCTTTTGAAGTGGGTCGTTCCTGAAAGACAAAAGTTGATCCAGTTTCTGCAGGCGCAGATCGATCCAGCACCCACGGGCAAACAGCTCAGACGCGTGTTAGAGGCGAACCTCTGCCGTGTCAATGGGGTAGTCGAACGGTTCGGAACGGCGGATGTAGAGAAGGGATGGATCGTAGAATTGTCCCCCACCTGGCAATCGCTCGCACAGCCTATGTTGGGCTCTTTTGAGGTGCTCCATGAAGATGCGCATCTCTTGATCGTCGATAAGCCAGCTGGCTGGGTGTGCACTGATGATGAGTGTTTGAAAGCGTTCGGAGCCAAACGGTTTTTGATCCATCGGCTCGATAAAGATACGACAGGCGCATTACTCATCGCCAAGAGCGCGGAAGTACGCAATCAGATGATCGAGTTATTCACTGAGCGGCTCGTCGAAAAGCTCTATTTTGCCCTGGTCGACGGGATCCCAAGTGAAGAGAGGGGATCGCGTAAGAGCTTTTTTGCTAAAGTGGGTGCTTATCAGGGGCAAACTCGCTGGGGTTCTAGATCGAGAGGCTTATATGCTGAAACGCACTGGAAGGTGGTGGCAAAGGGCAATCAGGCAGCGCTTCTGATCTGTCAGCCTTTAACGGGCAGAACGCACCAAATCCGGGTCCATTTGGCAGAAATCGGCCATCCGATTTTGATCGATCGACAGTATGCAGACCGTTTTCGTTGTAAGATCTTTGCCAAGAGGCCGATGCTCCATGCGGGGCGGCTCCGCTTCATGCATCCTGTGACTAAAGAGCAGATCGACATATCTGCTCCATTGCCAGAAGATTTTCAGCAATCACTTCGGGAGGTTGGGGCGTTCTACGACGGGTTCCCGATGAGACATCTTGGTGATTCTGCGGGCAAAGAAAAGAAACAAGAGACCAGGGAAGAAGGTCATGACCACGAAGATCGAGAAGAAGTTCTCCAAGCCGCCCACGTTACTCATCAATCCAGCCAGTAATCCGCCTAAATAATAGGCAAGTCCTACACACAGATACCAGCCCCCGATGAGCATTGCAGTGAATCGAGCCGGCGCTAGGTTACTCACCATTGAAAGTCCAATTGGAGCGAGCAACATCTCCCCCACTGCCATTAAAAAGTAGGCGCCAATCAGCGGTGCCGAGCTGACAGAGGCCGAAGTGGCGTTGGCGGGAATGGAGAGGCACGCCAGTACCATCACTGAAAAGCAAGCAGCTAGAAATAGGAGACTCAGTCCTGTTTTAGTTGCGGGCGAGGGATCCATTTTTTTTCTCTGTAGCTTGGCATAGAGAATCGCAAGAACTGGCGCTAGAAGAATGAGGAAGAAGCTTTCACTGGAGAGGAAGACCCCTTCTGGCAACTCAATTCCGCCAACCATTCTGTTCATGAAAGAGTGGATGAAGATCGACATGGATGAATAGGCCTGCACATAAGCGGTCCAGAAAATAATGGAAAAAAAGAAAAAGATTCCAATTACAACGAGGCGGTCTTTATCCCCTTTCGTCAGTGCTTTTTTCTCGCTACGGATAGCGGCCTGGTGTTGTTTGAGACCTTTCGAGGTCCCCTTGTAGCGATAGAAATAAAAAAAGAGGGGGCACAAACCGATCAATTGCACGACGCCAGCCACAAAAAAGGCCAGATTCCAGCTGTAATAGGTAGCAATCGAACCTAAGGAGAGCATCGCGAGAAAAACGCCGATGTTGATCGAAGCATAGTAGATAGAAAAACCGGCCTCACGCAAAGATGATTTATTTCGGTAGGTATAACCGAGAGTAGTCAAAATACTGGGAGTAAAAATGCCATACCCCATCGCAATGACAAAAAGAGCAGGATACAGGAGGTGGAATTCACCTGTCGCTAGCATAAAGCAGCCAATCGCATTGACAATTGCACCGAGGAGCATCGGAGCTTGATAGTTCCATCGGTCGGCAAGATAGCCCCCGACAAGAGGCAAAAACGTCGAGCAGCCGGCGAAGATGCCGTAAATGTGAGTGGCTTTTGCATTGGGGAACTGGTAGTATTCAATCAAAAAAAGTACAAGAAGGTTTCCAACACCCCAAAAGGCAAAGCGCTCGCAGAGTTCTGTGATCGATAAGATCCAGAGTTCCTTCGGGTGGTTTTTTAACGATGCCTCATGGGACATAATTCCTCCGGTTAGTTCACTATGTACAAGGATTCGGAAATCAGTGCAACAAAGGTTTTAATTGTTAAAACTTCAGCACTTGGTGATATTGTACAAGCGTTTAATGTGCTCGATTATTTGCATAATCGTTTTCCAAATATTCAAATCGATTGGGTAGTTGAACAGTCCTTGGTCTCTTTGGTTCGGGCGCATCCTCTTGTACATCAAGCAGTTGCGTTGGATATTAGGGGGCTTAAAAAGTCTTGGAAACACCTGATTGCAACGATTCGAATCCTTCGAAAAAAGCGGTACGATTTACTCTTCGATTTGCAGGGCAATTGTAAATCGGGTGTGATCACTCTATTGAGTCGGAGTCGGGTGAAAGTGGGGTTTGGGTGGAATTCGGTGCGGGAACGACCGAACCTTTTTTTTACCCGCCACCATTTCGATGTGCCGAAGAGTCAAAATATTCGTCTTCAGTATGTGGGTCTTGTCCAACAATATTTTAACGATTCATCGCTCATTGAGGCCGGAGGGGTTCGATTTAATATTCCATTGGATGAACAAGAAAAAGTTCGGCAAATTTTATCCAATCCAAAACTAAAATCTCCGATGCGGGTGATGGTTTGTCCCGGATCAAAATGGGTCAACAAGCAGCTCCCTTTAGAAACGCTTTCACAATTTTTGGCCAAGATCCAAACAGATTACCAAGCCTCTTTTCTATTGATGTGGGGGGCAGAAGAAGAGCGGGCATTTTGCACGGAGCTACAGGCCCGATTTCCTTCCACTAGCCAAGTGATTGATAAGCTCTCTTTGCCGACCTGGCAAAATTTAATGAATGAGGTGCAGCTCGTCATTGCAGTTGACTCGTCAGCCCTCCATTTATGCGGGACCACACCCATCCCTTCTTTTAGCCTCTTTGGACCCACCTCTCCCAATATTTTCAAGCCTATTGGCCACCGCCACTATTCTCTCCAGGGGCCTTGCCCCTATGGCCGCACCTTTGAAAAAGCATGTCCGATCCTTCGCACCTGTCCTACAGGGTCCTGTATCCGTTCTCTATCGGCAGACGCCATCTATGAAAGCTTCTCTGGTTGGTGGAAGACTCTATCCAAGTAAGACGCGCTTAAAAAAGGACAGGGTGGACAGGATCAGCTTCGCTGGCAGGATATGCAGGATCTAAAATTTTATCCTGCTTATCCGTCCTTCTCATATAAAAGAAGGATTGTGAAAAGCCATTAGCGATGGATCCGTTCTTCGAGTTTGTTGAAGTCGATGTGGGATTCGACGACATCGATGGCTTCTCGGATTTTTGCGGTGTCTTCAAAACGGATTTTCGAGGTGTGGGAGTGGATCATTTTGAGGGCGACGAAAGAGGAGAGGGGGATGTAGAGCATGGGGATGCCTGTGCGCCGAATCTGTTCGATGAGAGAGGCCTTAGGAGGTTCTTTCCCCGTGAGAATCATGCCCGATTGGAGATCTTCTTCAGGGTGGGAGATTTTGAGGTCCCAAAAACGGGTGAGGGTAGCCAGAATGATGTCTTCGCGGCCTGCAGGAGTGATGATGAGTTGGCTGGATAGAATCATGCTCCGGTAGAGTTCGACGGAGGTAGCGACGAGGCGGATGTTTTGGAAGTGGCGGAAGCGGAATTCTTCGCCGGAAAGGAGCGAGGTTTGAAAGAGCTGTTCAAAGTCGTTCATGGTGGGTGTATTGAGAAATGAATCGTAGGGGATACAGCCGATGAGGGGGACATCCCAACGGCGAAGTGCCTTATTCATGTATTCGATGATCATTTCCCGTTTGTCATCGAGGACCCGGTTTAGAATCACTCCCGCAATTGGGACATTGTACCGCTCACATTGGATCCGGTTTAGTTCAAGATCATCATAGCTGGAACCAAGGCCGCCTGAAGCGACGAGGAACAAAGGGATTTTTAGATGAGCGGCGACTTGGGCATTGTTGAGGTCGACGATGGATCCAACACCTGTGTGGCCAGTCCCTTCGATCACAGTTAGGGGATGGCGTGAGCGGATGGAAAGAAAAGAGTGATCGATTTTTTGGATCAGCTCATCTCTTGAGACTTTGCCATCCAAGTAGTCGCGGGTAAACCCTCGGGGAAATAGGACTGGGCTCATCTCTTGATAGGGATCTTTCAATTGGAAGAGTTTACGAAATAGAAGGACATCTTTATCGACCCGTATGCCGCTTTCCGTTTCGACGTGTTCTTGGCCAACCGGTTTTAGATAGCCTACTGAAGAGTGCCGCTTGCCAAGCCCTGAAACAAGCCCTAAACATAGAGTCGTTTTACCAATGTTTTGTCCTGTGGCAGCAACGAAAAATGCACGACCGCTCATGTGTCTAATTTACTTTGATAAATAAAAGCTCGCAACATTTTTTTTAATAACTCACTTGCATAATAAAACGATAAAAAGTAGATGGGGGTTATGAAGGTATCGTTGAAAAAGCTTATTCTGGCGGTATTAGGTTTGGCCTTCGCACTTGCATTTACTTCTTGTGATGAACAAGGGAAGAAGTGTGAGAATCAGAAAGGTCAAGATAAGGAAAAGCACCACCGTCGGTGGTGAGTACTAACCCATCGGGCAAATAGGTGGCAAACAAATGGCGCTGGCGAGGCAAAGCCAGATTGAAGAGAATGAAGTGAGCGGTCCGAACGACGAAGGGCATAGCCGAAGGCGCTAGGCCGAGTCGAAGGATCGATATGGCAAAGCCGCAGCAAGCCATTTGTCACCTGTTTGAATGATGGGTTAGTAAACGCCTTGCTGTCTGCAAGGTATCGGGAAATAGCTCGTCGCTTATTTTTTCTAACTCAGAGAGAGTAAACCATTTAAATTCTGGATTGGGTTCGTCATTCGTGAGGGGCTTGCCAAGGTAGAT
>Ga0334722_10007766_pt1 | contig 10347 bp, 8 predicted proteins | sample C3_bottom_MG_FD_207210 | JGI IMG/M metagenome (GOLD analysis project Ga0334722, IMG submission 207210) | Sediment microbial communities from Yellowstone Lake, YNP, Wyoming, USA - C3_bottom | ecosystem: Environmental > Aquatic > Freshwater > Lake > Sediment | place: USA: Wyoming | collected... | reverse complement strand
AGCCTGCTGGCAGGTGTTCGAGTAGTAGTTCTCGCGGTCATAGCCGCGAATGATGTCGGAGCGCCCGATGTACTTGGGGAATTGCTCCTCGCCGCTCCCAGCCGAGATGGCCGTCTGCACGCGCGTCGCCAGCGTCAGGTAGCTGAAGAGCAGGGCGTCGTACCGGCGGTAGTCCATGTTGTAGTTGGTCCAGCTCAGCGTGCCGGCCGCACGCTCGATCTCGAACCGGTACCGCTGCCCGTAGATGGGTCCGGTGTATCCGTTGATCGTGTTGTCGTGCACGTACGCGAGGTACGGGGCCACGAAATTGAGCGAGCCCAGGTTGACGATGCTGTCGATGTAGGTGTTGGTCGTGTAGCCGTAGGCGTAGTCGACCCCGTAGCTGACGAACATCAACGACCGGGCGATGTTGTTGAGGCTCACCCCGTACTCCAAGCGGTTGAACCGGTTCAGCGGATACAGGCCGGCGATGAACGCCGAACGCTGGAGGTAGCGCGCAATGGCCTGCTGCTGCACCGCCTGGGTGCTGTTCACCGGCGTTTGCGTGGCGTCGAGCAGGAAGAACGTCGGCTCCATCTGGATGCCGGCCGTGTACTGGAAACGGTTGGCCAGCGACGTGTATGCGGCGAAGAGCTGCGCCTCCTCGATGCGGCCGTTGACGCCGCCGGCGAGCGTGAGCCGCTTGTTGCCCAGCATGTCCGACAGGACGATCGCCGTGCCGCCGTACACGCCCTTCCCGTAGTTGTCCTGCGCGTAACCGACCTGCGGCCGCGAGATGTACTCGGGGCGCAGCGAGCCGGGGTAGCGAGTCTCCACGAACTTCGTGGTGTCGGGGAGCGCAAAGGTGGCGCTGTCGAGCAGCGAGGCCACGCTGAGTGACGCCCCCGACCCGGCGAGGTTCTCGGGGAGCTTGTCGGCCGCCCGCAGCCCGCCGGGTCCGCGGTACACCGACTGGCGGCGCGGGTCACGCTGCGCCGACAGCGTCGGCGGCGCCACGCTGTCGCGCGCGGCGGCAGCCTTGGCCACGATGGCGCTGACGTTTGCCTCGGCCGCCGAACGCGTGCGCACCCGCTGGATGGCGGTCGAGTCCTGCGGCGCGCTGGTCCGCACCGGACCGGCGGCCACCACCGGCGCGTCGCGATACGGCTCCTTCCTGAGCGCGCGCGGGTTGGCCACCTGCCATACCGTGTAGTCGTTGTTCTCGAAATAGACGAACGCCATGCGGTCGGCCGCCTGCGCCCACGTGAGCGCCGGGCTGTTCTCGGTGACCGATTGCACCCCGCCGATGAGGCGCGTCAGCTGGTAGTGCTGCTTGTCGGCAAAATCGTACAGGAACACCTGCGGAATGCCGTCGCGGTCGCTGATGAAGGCCAGCGACTTGCCGTCGGGAGCCCACTGCGGATTCAGGTTCTTGCCGGCCTGCCCGGGAAGGACTTCCGTCGTGCCCTTTTCGACGTCGAGGATGCTGATCTGCCACTTGCCGTACTTCAGGATGTCGAGCTCCGTCTGCGGCCCGCGCTCGCTGGCGAAGGCAATCCGGCGTCCGTCGGGCGACCACGCGGGCATGACGTCGCCGTACAGGTCGTTGGTGAGCTGGCGCAGGTTACTGCCGTCGGCGTCGATCATGTACAGGTCGGAAATGCCACCCTTGAGCCCGCTGAAGACGAGGCGCTTGCCGTCGGGCGACCACGTGGGTCCGACCATCGCCTCGAGCGGGGTGTCGATGCGGTGCACCACGTTGCGGCTCTTCACGTCGAGCACGTACAGCACGTCCTTGCCGCCGCGCTGCGCGGTGAAGGCGAGGCGCTGCCCGTCGGGCGAGAACGCGCTCTGCGAGTACGCGTAGCGCAGTTCCTCGAACTCGGCGTTCAGCGTGCTCTTGGTCAGGCGCTTCAACCGCTTGCCGGTCTGCGCATCCGCCAGGTAGAGGTCGAGGAACACCTCGGCCTTCACCAGGCTGCCCGTCGAGATGTAGGCAATCAGCTTGCCGTCGTTCGACAAGGCCGGCGCCACGTAGACGGGAACGACGCCCCCTGTGCGGCGCTCGGTGAGCAGCGAGGTGGCGATCTTGCGCGGCCGGTCGAGCCGCTCCACCGACGGCAGGTACTGCGCCTGCATCGCGTCCTTCCACTCGCCGGCGAGTTCCTCCATCGTCATGCCGAGCTGGCGCTTGAAGGCGCGGTCGACGCCCAGCGCCGGCGTGCTCGCCATGATCTCGCCGACCATTTCGTCGCCCCACCGCGCACCGACGTAGCGCCACAGCGCCTCGCCGTAGCGGTACGGGAAATACTCCTCGGGGTGCCGCTCCATGTCGTCGATGGAAGGAATCTTCCCGCTGAGCGCCGCGTCGCGGATGATGCCGTCGGTGGCCGGATGGTTCGGGCCGATGGAGAGGTACTCGGCCATGCCCTCGGCAAACCACATCGGGGGCATGCGCTGCTGCAGCGTCTCCAGGCCCTGGCCGGCCCGCCCGCGCGCGAAGATATCGTACTGGAACTGGTGCACCATTTCGTGCGTCAGCACGTGCTCGGCTTCGCCGAGGTTGCCGGTGAAGAAGAACATGTTGCGCTGCCGCAGCGCGTCGGTGACGCCGCCCGTCCCCTCGCCCAGGTCGCCAAACACGTTGTTCTGGGCAAAGGCGCCGCGCGACGAAAACACGATGATCGGCTTGCGCTCCTTGAACGTGTAGTTCATCAGGCGCGCAAGGCGCGCATACGAGCGCTCGGCCATGCTGGCGGTGAGGTGCGCCATCCGCTCCTCATCCGGGTAGTAATGGATGTCGAAATGCTCGGTCTTCAGGATCTTCCAGTTGAATTTCTGGAACTGGACCTGGTTCTGGCCGAAGTAGCCCTGCGCCCCAAGCGGGAGGACGGCGCAGAGCGCCAGCAACAGGGCTCGCAGGCATACCTTCGACATCGACACTCCCGGCTAGGTAGTGATGGCAACTGCTGTGGCGTCGCCCCACAGGCGTTCGATCTGGTAATACGAGCGCATGGAGGGATGGAACACGTGTACCACGAAATCCACGAAATCGACGAGGACCCAGCGTCCCTGCTCGATGCCCTCGACATGGTGGGCCGTCCACCCGGACTTGGCCATTGCCGCCACCAGGTTGCCGGCGACGCTCCGCACGTGCGTGTCGGAGGTGCCCGTGGCGACCACGAAATAGTCGGTCATGTCGGTGACGCCGTGCAGGTCAAGCAGGACGACGTCACTGGCCTTGTTGTCCACGCAGAGTGGCCGCGCGGCGCGCCTGCTCGGCAATCACGGCCGGCGGGGTCAGATGGGAGGAAACGGACATTCTCAAGAAGGCAACACCGGAGCGGAGGGAAAGTTCCGAACTGGACGATAGACGACAGCAGACAGGCGACAGTCGATTGTCGAATGTAGATAGTAGGCAGTCGGCCGTGCGCGAGAAAGGGGCCGGGCGTCACCGACGCCGGCCCCTCCATCGTCTCACTTCTGTCGTCTGTCGTCTAGCCCTTGATCACCCACACCTTGATCTCCGGCATCACGTCGGCGTGCAGGCGGATGCCCACCTTGTACACGCCCAGGGCCTTGATGGGCTCCGGCAGGTCGATCTGGCGCTTCTCCACGTGAATGCCCTGCGCCTCGAGCTGCGCGGCGATGTCTCCCGACGTCACCGACCCGAACAGCTTGCCCTCCTCGCCCACGCGGGCGGCGAAGGTCAGCGAAATGGGCTCGATCGTCGCGGCGAACGCCTGGGCCTCGGAGCGGCGGCCGTTCTCGGCCGCCTCCAGGCTGTCCTTCTCCTGCGCAATGCGCTTCTTGTTGCCCACTGTGGCTTCATAGGCCTTGCCGCGCGGCAGCAGGAAGTTGCGCGCGTACCCCGCCGACACCTTCACGATGTCGCCCGGATGACCGAGCTTCTCGATCGCTTCTCTCAGAATGACTTCCATCGGGAACCCCAACGTTTCAGGTAGACGGGCGCTCGCGGCGACGCCAATCGAGCCACGTGTCGCCCAGGCCGAGCCCCACAAGGATCACGCCAGCCGCACCGGCGAACAACACCGACACGCTGACCATAACGACCGTCATCAATCGTCCCGGCGCCAGGAAGAACAGCGCCACACCAGCCCCGCGGAGCCCGTAGAGGACCCCGAAGAACACCAGCAGGTTCGCCCCGAGACCGCGCGCCATGCCCAGTCCCGGAACCACCAGCAGTGCCAGCCCGCCCACCAGTCCCCAAATGAACTGGTCGTCGAACCGGAACAACCGCAGGCTTGCGAGCGGCGCGCCAATGCGGGCGCGTCCCACGCGGTGATACAGCGCCCAGGCAAGCCCGAGCGCGGCCAGCGTTTCCAGCGCGAGCAGGGCCGGGAACAGCACGGACGACTGTTCGGCGGTGCCCCTCACCATCGTGCGCTGTTCCGTCAGCGTCTGCTCGAACCAGGCGGCCGATTCGGCATTGTTCTTCCGGAGTTCCGCCCAGTCCTTGCTGGCCAGACGCGCACGCCAGTCGGCCTCGAACGCGTCAGCACGACGCATCGTTTCGCGGCCAACCACCTGCCGCACGCCCGCCGGACCGCCCGGCCCCCCCGGAACCGCGAGCGACATCACGCCACTCACTACCAACGCCACTGCCACCGCGGCCAGTGCCCGGGGAAGGAACGAACGCCGGGGCCACAACAGGGCCGCCGCGCCGAACGCCACTGCCACCAGCACTCCCCAGCCCCGTGCCAGAAGCGCGTACTGGTTCCCCGACTCGCCGCTGACCACGATCCAGGCGGCAAACGCCACCCAGAGCAGGGCCAGAAACAACCGTCCACCGGCCTTCCACCCCGCCAGCGCACAGGCGGCAAGCGCCGGAACGAGCAGGAGCGATGTTTCCGCTACCGGCAGCGCCACCGAAAACGGTGGCATGGCCGGCAGCAACAGCAACAACGCGAGCCCGCCGACCACGCCCCGCCAGCCGCGCTCGGGCGGAGTGGGATCGATGACGGGCTCTGTCACCTACGCCTGCTGGCCACGGGTGTACGCCAGCAGCGCGAGGAAACGCGCCTTCTTGATGGCGCTCGCCAGCTGACGCTGGTGTCGCGCGCAGGTGCCGCTCAGGCGGCTCGGCAGGATCTTGCCGTTGTCCGTGATGAAACGCGAGAGGAAGCGCTCATCCTTGTAATCGACCCAGCGGATGCGGGCTTCGTCCATCGGGCAGGTCTTCTTCTGGCGGCGCATCAGTCGTCGTCCTCGTCATCATCGCGAGCCCGCTTGGCGGCGAGCTGCTCTTCGGTCATCGGCGGCGCGCCGAGTTCGTCTTCGTGGATGGAAATCAGGTAGCGCACGACCCCGTCGTCGAGCTTGAGCGAACGCTCGAACTCCGGCAGCACCTTTCCGTCGGCCTTGAAGCGGGCCACGATGTAGTAGCCCGTGTCGCGCTTGCCGATCTTGTAGGCAAGCTGGCGACGGCCCCAGTGGTTGAGCGACGGTTCGCCTTCGGCGCTGAGCAGCGCGTGGTGCTTGGCGATCTTTTCGTTGATGGCGGCGTCTTCGAGCGTCGAGTCGAAGACGTAGACCGCCTCGTATTCACGGATCACGTGTGGCAATCCTCCTTTGGTCGTTGGGGCCTCCCGCGGGTTGCCGACGCGGGAGGAGGCGTGGCGGCCGAATTGGCCGCGGTTGTTGACAGCCTTAAAACATATCCCGCTCGAGCGGGTGAGTCAATGCTCGTGCGTACTCCTGCGCGTTCTCCAGAAGCCGTGCTGGTCGCCCGTCCTCCATCTTCCGTCCTTCGTCCCACTATCGTTACGCATCGATCCGTCACTCCCCGTCCCGAGTCCATGCCCGCCAGTCTTTCGCTCGACGATGCCGTCGTTGTCTCCGAGAACCAGGTGTCAGCCGATCTCTCGGGCGAAGTTGTCATCCTCGGCATGAAGGAGGGGGCGTACTTCGGCGTGGACGCGGCGGGCACGCGCATATGGGCGCTGCTGCAAACTCGGCAACTGCTCCGCGATGTCGTGGCCACGCTAGTGGGAGAGTACGACGTGCCCGAGGAGCAGTGCGCGAGCGACGTGCTCGCGTTCGTTGAGGATCTGGTCGAGCGGGGGCTGGTTGTTCGCGACGTGGCAGCGGCTCGGTAACTTCGCCCGGCTGCCGGGGGGCGAGCAGTGGTTCGCGCTGCGTGCCCTCGGGACGCTGGCGCTCGTTCGCCTCGCGCTTCGGCTGCTGGCGTTCGGCAAGGTGCGCATGCTCGTTGACCGACTGGCCAAGGCGCCGAGGACGGCACAAGACCCCGCCGTCGCACGCGCCGTCGCGCCGTCAGCCGCGCGGCCCGGACGATACCGGGCAGTGTCTGCCTGGCTCAGGCGCTCACCGCCGAGTTGCTCCTGCGGCGCCATGGGCAAAGCGCGCGCGTCTCGATTGGCGTGGCGCTCGATGGAAAGCCGATCGACGCCCACGCGTGGGTTGAGAGCGCGGGCATGGTGGTGACCGGCGACAACGAGCATCTGGGCAGGTACCGTACCCTTGCCGTCTTCGGCTGCGACATCCGGGTGGGGGCGGACCCGTGAGGGATCGGACCCGTGAGGGATCGGACCCGTGAGGGATCGGTGTTGCCCAGTTGCCTGACGGTGACTATGTTTATGACAGGGTTCAGTAGGACCGGCTCCCTTCTCAGGGAGGACAAGACAAATGGACGACTACCACGATACTGAACGGACGCGGACGAACGACCAAGAGAGCCTACCTCTAAAGTCGTGGACGACGCCACGGCTTGTTCGGATGGGTTCGGTTGGCGAGGTAACTAGTACGGTCGGCACGAAAGGCAACACGGATGGCGGTAGCGTGGGCGGCCATAGACGAAGTAAACCTTGATGCGGTCGTGGTTGGTATGTCGTTGGTGAGGGCCGCCATCAAGTTCCTGCGCAGCCTCTGTGCGCCGGCATGACATCAGTTCTCGCCTTGTGAACGGGACATAAGAGGACTCCATGTGCTGGCCTTCGGCGCGCTGATCGACCTTTCGCTCGCGCCGCTCGCCCCGGACCTGACGACGCGCCTTCGGCAATCGCTGCCTGCGATTCCGGGGCGCGTTTCTGTGTCGGCTCAGGGGGAATGCGCCGTGGCACACCTCGCTGATGCGCGAGCGTTGCCGTTCGACGCCGACCTTCCCCTGATCGACGGTGACCTCGTCGTGGCGGGCACACTGCGCATCGACGCACAGGAGGAGCTGCGCGTGGCGCTTTCTCCCGACGCGCCACGCGGGCTCGATACGGCCTCCGACGCGTGGCTGGTTGCACTGGCGTACCGCCGCTGGAGCGACCGCCTCGCCGAACACTTGATCGGCGACTATGCCTTTGTCGTCTGGGACCGCCGAAAACGCCGGCTGGTGTGCGCGCGCGATCCACACGGCAACCGACAGCTCTTCTGGGGACGGTCGGGGTCCGTGCTCGCGGTCAGCAGCAGCATCGAGCTTTCTCGCAGCCTGCCAGGCGTGTCGTCGGCGTTGTACGAGCCAGCACTCGTGAGCTTCCTGAGCGACGGCTGCGTGGAGGAAGCCGAGCGCACCGCGTATCGCGACCTTCGTCGGGTGCCCGCCGCCCACACCCTCGTGTTCGAGGATGGGTTGGCACCCGTACTGCGCCGTCACTGGAACTTCCCGGTGCCATCGCCCATCCGCTACCGACGCGACGACGACTACGTGGCGCACTTCGCCGAGGTGCTGCACGCCGCCCTGCGCGACCGGCTGCGCGCCGATGCCGCCGCCGTCTTCCTGAGTGGAGGAATGGACTCCACTACGCTCGCCGTGGCAGCCCAGCGCGCGGCACCGGGCGTGCGGTTGCGCGGCTTCACGATGACGCACCCGACGCTGGCCCCGAGCGACGATGACACCCTTTCCGTCGAGGTGGCCGGGCGCATCGGATTGGTGCAGGAGGTGCTCGACGTCGACCACTTGCGCTCGCCCAGTCAGCTCGCTGACATGCCGTCCCAGCCGCTCGACGAGTCGGGGCTGGCCTTGGAACGCGAGACCCTGAAGTCCGTGGCCGCGTACGCACCGATCGTCATCTTTGGCGAGGATGGCGACGCGCTGTTGCAGGCGCCCACGCTGCTGGGCCAGTTGCGCAGCCAACCCTTCACGGAAGTGATCGGTTCGTGGGGTCGCTACTGGTGGCGCTCGGGGCGGCGGCCGTGGGTAGGTCTTGAATGGCGCGACCGCATGCGGCGCTTGCGGCTCGGCGGGGAGCCTGACTGCACTCCGTGGATGCGTGCGGGCGTGCGCCGCGCGCCGCCGAGAGCGTCATCGTCGGAGCACCCGTTGCGCCCGCGCAGCGTGCGGAACCTGTCGTCCCCGGTCTGGGATGACTTGTATGAGTCGATTGCCCCCGCGACGACCTTGGCGCCCCTCCTGCATACCCTGCCACTGGTGGACCCGCGCGTCATCGCGTTCGTTTTTGCGATTCCACCCGTTCCGTGGTGCCAGAACAAGCACCTCTTCCGCACGGCGATGCGCGACGCACTCCCCGCCGCGGTGCTGGCACGCCCCAAGACGCCCCTCCTCGGCTATATCGAGGCGCGCGTGGTGCAGTGGCGCTCACGAGGCGGTGCCGATACACCGATCTCCGACCGCGTGGCGCCGTGGGTGGACGTCGAGTCCGTACGCCGGGTGCTCCAATCGGGCACCCCGTACGAGGTGGTCGACGCGTGGCGCGTGCTGCAAGTCGACCGCTGGCTAGAGCGTTGGGAGGCCAGTCGTGCCTGAGTATGCGCTGTACGGCCTGGTGATTCGCAGCGACCGTTTGCTCGACGGACTCGACGCGGCGCCCCGGGGATCGCACGTGGACGTGGACATCGTGCTCGGAGGTACGCGGCAGGATGAAGGTCGCTGGAATGCGACACCGTACTATCAGGGGCCACCAGAGCCGGAAGGGCCGCCATACGTCGTCGTGCGGCGCGATGCGACGCTCGGCTTCTGGTTTCGCTACGCTGACGGCACCGAGTTTGTGCTCGACCGGGAGGCGACGTCCATTCGCGCCTGGTGGGCCGAGGCGTCGACGCTCGAGGATACGGCCACATACCTGCTGGGGCCGCTCCTCGGGTTCGCACTGCGCCTGCGCGGCGTGCTGGCATTGCACGCCAGCGCCGTGCTCATCGACGGACGTGCGGTGGCGTTGATCGGGCCCAGCGGTGCGGGCAAGTCGACGACGGCCGCGGCCTTCGCGGCGGCGGGCGTCGCCGTGCTGTCGGACGACGTGGTGGCGGTGCGCGTCATCGACGGCGTGGCGATGGCATATCCGTCGTACCGGTTGCTGCGCCTGTGGGACGAATCGGAGAAGATCCTCTTTGGCACGCTCGGCGAGCTGCCCCGGCTCACGCCGACGTGGGACAAGCGCGCCCTGTCGCTCGGCGACGAGTTCCCGTTCCACCACGAACCGGCGCCGCTGGGAGACCTGTTCCTGCTGGCGTCGCGGTCCGACGATCCGCGTGCTCCGTACGCGGAAGCGTTGGGCCCGCGCGACGCGTTCATGGCCATGCTGGGGAACACCTATGCCAACTACCTGCTCGACGACCAGATGCGCGGTGCGGAGATGCGCGCGCTCGACGCGGTGGTGCGCCAGCAACGGGTGCGGCGGCTGGTGCCGCACGCCGATCCCGCACGCCTGGGCGCGCTGGTGGGGTGCGTGCGCGCCGCGCTGGCCGTCGGGCCGGAAGGCTGAGTGTCGTACCGGGCCCGGCGTTTGGGCGCCATCTTTCCTGCGTGACGAACCATCCCCGACCTGACGTGGCTTTCGTGCTTGCGGCGCTGCGCCGCGACGCCGATTCGGCGCGTGCGCAGCGGGAGGCCGCCGCGCGGGTGGACGACTGGGACGCGGTGGTGCGGTTCGCCCTGGCGCACGACGTGGCGTGGTGGGTGACCCGCGCGTTGCCGGCCGCGGGCGTGCCCGATGGCACGCGGGCCATCCTGGCCGAGGCCGTGCGCGTCGCGGCGCTGCATGCACTTGCCGCCGTGCAGCAGCTGGCGGAGTTGTCACGCGTTCTGGGCGACGCCGGCGTTCGCACCGTGGCGTACAAGGGGCCGGCGCTGGCGAGCGATGTGCATTACGAACTGGCAGCCCGGCGCTTCGACGACCTCGACCTCCTGGTGGGCGAGAGTGATCGCGGACGCGCCCGCGGCGCGCTGCTGGCCGCAGGTTATGCGTCGCCGGTCTTCCAGTCCGAGCGCGAGGAGCGGTTCTACTCGCGCTGGGAGGGCGTGGCCCACTTTGCCCGCGATGGCGCGGTGCCGGTGGAGCTGCACTGGCGGTGCCAGGCGCCGCGCTATGGCGGGCCGCAGGATCCGGCGGACATCGTGGCGCGCGCCCGGCCGTGCGCGTTTGGGGGCGGCACCGTGCTGGT
>Ga0334722_10007765_pt1 | contig 10347 bp, 10 predicted proteins | sample C3_bottom_MG_FD_207210 | JGI IMG/M metagenome (GOLD analysis project Ga0334722, IMG submission 207210) | Sediment microbial communities from Yellowstone Lake, YNP, Wyoming, USA - C3_bottom | ecosystem: Environmental > Aquatic > Freshwater > Lake > Sediment | place: USA: Wyoming | collected... | reverse complement strand
CAAGAATTTGCATTCCAACAAATCTAATAAAGTTTTTTAATGTTTTAATGATATAATATTATATTGTTATGACACAAGAGTTATCAGAAGTTTTTTATACATTTTTGATTACTTCAGTCGTTGGTTTTATCCTTGCTTTAGGTCGTATTTGTTATAAGTCAAAGTGTTCTTCTATTGACTTATGTTGTTTAAAAATTACTAGGAATGTTGAAATAGAAATGAAAGAGGATATTGAACTAGGTTCTAATTCGAAAGACGAAGAAAGTAAAAAATAATATATAAACATATGTTATTATATATAGTATATAAATGAATAATATATTAAAAGATAAAAATTTACATGAACGAGATAATAATATTACGTTTATCAAATCGACCCATCGTTACTTGATAAATAATACAGACGGATATACATCAGTTACAACTTGGGTTCATTCTAATTTTGAAGCGTTTAACAGTGATGAAGTTATTGATAAGATGATGAAAGGTAGTAACTGGTCTAAGTCTAAATATTTTGGCAAATCTAAGGATGAAATTGCTCAAGAATGGGTCAATAATGGCAAAGAATCAAGTAGTTTGGGAGTTGACCTGCACTTTTACATTGAGATGTTTATGAACCAAGAAGTTAAGAAAGATAAACCAACTCATATCGACCTTCTTTATCACTATGAAAACTGCACTAATTTAATTTTTGAACCATTTGCAGAACATAATCCAATTGAATGGAACTTTTTTCTTGATTTTGTTAGAAATAACCCCGATTTTGTTCCTTATCGGTCTGAATGGATGGTTTATCATGAGAACATAAAGATATGTGGAACCATTGATATGGTTTATGAGAACAATGACGGTTCATTGACTATTTATGATTGGAAGCGCTGTAAATCGATTAATAAGTATTCGTATGGTAAAAACTCAATAAACCCCAAGATGTCTAACATTCCAGATTGCAACTACTTTCACTATCTTTTACAACTAAACCTTTATAAGTTCATTTTGGAGACCAAGTATAAGAAAACAGTTAGAGAGTGTTTCCTTGTTAAACTCCATCCTAATAATAGGAGTAAAACCTATGAATTGATCAGTTTACCAAAATTAGGTCTAAATTTAAACAATTTGTTCACTTTTGAACCTTAAAACCGTCAATATCGTTTTTAATTTTCAGTTGTCGTAATTACCCATTTTACGCTTACCAACTTTCAACAAACCCCTAGGACTTTTCCTTTCCTAGGACTTTTGTAAAACTACGTTAACTCCTTTTACCACTTTACGACAAACTAATAATTAAAACTATATAAGATTATATTTATATAAATACTATATAAGTATATATTAATATGTCTGATTCAGAAGAAGAAACAAAAAAGAGAAGAACTAAAAAGAATGTATCGATTATGTTATGGGGTAAAAAGAAAGCATCACAGTCACAATTAGATGATGTATTAAAAACACCAATAAAATCAACTAAAAAAGAACCAAAAACAACTAAAAAGGGGGTAAAAACTGTTAAAGAACAAAGAACCCATTATGACCCTACGTTAGAATATACTGTTAACGATATTGACTTTTTAGAAGAAGAATTAGAAAAGTTAAACGATGATTACGAGAATCAAAAGTTTGACCGTTTAGAAGATAGCAACGTTAAAAAGTATTACGATATTAAAAAGAATATGGAAGATGATGAAAAAGAAGACATATTGTATAAAATGATAGATAAACTTGAGCGTTTAGTAGAAATTTTGAAGGATTATCAAGGAGAAAAAGAAGGAAAGGGTATTGACTCTGATAGTGACGAAGAATCTGTTAAAGTTAAAAAAGTTAAAACAGTAAAAGAAACAATCAAAAAGACTAAAATAGTAACCCCCAAGCAAGAAACCAAAGCAAGAGCAGTTAAAGGGTCAGATGAGGCAAAAGAAAAGATGGCAAAATTGACCGCAATAAGACAAGCAAAGAAAGCTGAAAAAGATAAAGAGAAAGAGAAAGAAAAACAAGCAAAAACAATTGAAAAAGATGCCAAAAAGAAACCATATTTTTATATAGGACCATTACCCAAGGGGTATCGCAAAGCAACTGAAGACGAGGCATTAATTGAAGAAATGTTTACCGAATATGGTGAAAACCAAATAGACCCAACTAAACTAAAATACTATGAAAAATATCGTTTAATAGTATCTCCTGATAAAACCCCAAACCAGATAGCAATTACTCTTAAAGGGTTAAATAAAAGAGTAGAAAGAGTATTTACAGATATTGATATATTAGAGTCTCAATTAAGGAGCGCTAAAAGTAGTGAAGATATTGACCGCTTAAAAGATCGGATTGAGCAAAGAACTAAACTAAACAAAGACTTTAAAAAGACTGAAGAAGGAAAGCGATTCAAAGAGAAACTAAAACAATTACAGTCTACTGATTATGCTCAAGGAATTGAGACCAATTTAAAAGAAAAGCAAGAAAACTTAAAAGATGTTAAAAAGATATACAGATATTACCAAAAATTATACAGTCAAAAAACAGGCAAAGAAGTTGAATTATTGAAGGAATTTAAACGAAAAGTCCCTGAATACGTTGCACCAAAAGAATCCGCTCCAAAAGAATCTAAACCGCTACCAAAATCACCTTTAGAACTATTAAGAGAAGAACTTCAAAAACTTAAGAAACCAAAACCCCCACCTAAAACTACTCATACTTTTGAGAACGATAAAGGACAATTAGAGATACCTCACAAATTCTTTGATGAAAAGATGGTTTTACATCCAAAATATGCTCAAAAATTGTATAAAAAAGATATACTATTACATCCTCATCATTATGATAAAGAACATACTGGGAAATATTTTTATACTAAAATAAAAGAATCTTCCAGATTCCCTAAAGGGGAGGGAATAGGAACATATGATTTACAAAAACTTCTTAAACAGTCATATAATCAAGATTTAGGTAACGTAGGAGATTATATGGTAGATGATGAAATATCTAACCCAACTACTCAAGTATATAGAAATAAAAATACTGATAAAATATACGTCGTTCATAGGGGGACTAAAGGAGCAAGAGACTGGTTAAATAATTTTGTATACGGATTATCTCCAACAATGTATAAAATGACAGATAGATATAAAAATGCCAAAGCAACTCAAGACAAAGCATTAGAAAAATATAAAGGATATGATATTGATGTTTTAGGACATTCCCAGGGGTCAAAATTGGCAGAAATGGTATCAAAAGATAATAAAAATGTAAAGAATGTAATAACATATAATAGACCTCAAGGATTATTTGAATCAATGAGAAGTAAACCTAAAAACTTACACGATATAAAAACTAGTTTTGACCCAGTTTCACCATTAATACCATTTCAACGAGGAAATCAAGCAAAAATAATAAAATCTACAACATATAATCCATTAACTGAGCATGGAACTGAAGCAATATTAAGAGAACCAGACCAAATGATAGGCACCGGGTTAGTAAATCGTAAACCAGATTTAAACTATCATTCTATTATACAATCAGTTGTATTTGAACGTCCTCTATGGACAAAACCAAAAGCAATAAAATGGTTAAAAGAATGCGATTATTATCACGATGAAATTGATATGAAACCAACTCAAATTCGATTTAGACAATATAACCCTGAAGATTTTTACAATTACCATTATATTACAAAACCATTAAAAGATAAAGGCATATTATTAATAATAGCGATGAGAAATGCACAAGGAGGAACATTGCACCGTAGTTGTGGTCAAGGGTTTATGATAAATAATGTTGAACATTTTACCCCAAATGAAGCACTTTTAAAAAATACTAAGTTACTAACAGGACACGTTCAAGATGTAATAAAAGAACACAAAGCATTGGCAAAAGAAGCTAAAACAACCCTAAAAAGAACTAAAAGTATGAATAAATCATCACTTAAACAATCATTAAAGGGTTCTCAATCAATGAAGGAACGTATGGCAAAACTGAGGGCAATGAAAAAGAAATAATTTCTGTCATTATATTCCATCAATTACTAAAGTGAGATAAAAACTAGGACCGATAATATATTATAATGCATTTACCTGATGACGTTACAGAAACTTCTACAATATCTGAAATTACTGTTTCAGTTTCTAGCTCAAGTGATGATTCTAATAGTTCTAGCAATAGTTCAACAACTGAATCTAATACAAGTTCAAGTGAATCCTCTTCAGAAGATAGTATGGCAGAGAGTGACTCTGATGATTCTATGAGTATTGATTCTTCAGATAGTGAACAAGATTCATCAAGTGATTATACTCCTTCTGGTTCTAGTTCTGATTCAGACTCTTCTACAATAATGGAAACAGATGAAGAAGAGTCTGAAATAGAATCAGAACCAGAAACAAAGAAACGTAAAAGGAACCCAGACGTTAGTCCACCTAGTGGGCGGACCAAGTCCACTAGCGTGTTGGATAATTTTTGTTTATATACTATTAGACCAAAATGCCCAAATGATACTAATCTTTATATTGGTTCAACTACTTGCTTCAATCGTAGAAAAGCACAGCATAAAAAAGCAGTAACTAATAAAAGAGGGGGGACTTACTATTGTATATTATATAGATATATCCGTAAATGTGGAGGATGGGATAATTTCACAATGGAAAAAATATTAGATTATCCATGTGAAACAAAACACGAAGGATTGTTAAAAGAAAAAGAATATATAATTAAACACGAAGCAACTCTTAACTCGGTAATGCCTGTATCTGACTTTACTGAAAGAATGAATGATATATAAAGAATTATTACTATACAATATTATTATGATATCTATTATTGATGACATCTCAGAAACTTTTGATAACTTTCAGATACCAATAGGTAATCTTACTATTTCTAAAACTCTTAAAGAAGGGGAAATAATAGTAGACCCTGATGTAAAAGAAGAAGACAAATATAAATATATACAAAGAATTGGAGATGATATTATTAAAAGAAATAACAATGACTCAACTCTTACACCCGATGGATTACCCACTATTGAATCACAGTTACAAAAAATTCAAGAATTAGATGAACAATTTAACAAAGAAAGACCAACTGGTATTGATAATTTAATTAAACTAAGATGTGTAGTTATGAATATTATTGGACTGTCTCCATTGACCGATACAAGGTTTTTAAAACAAGGTCAAAAAGAATTATATATTAGAACAAGAGATACATATATTATAGATATAACACAAGAAAAATTAGATACCGATTTTAGTAAAATTTGTCATGAAACGATATTTGAAAATGGAGAAGATGTTTCGAAATACCCCGTGTTTCTTTAATTGATTAACTGTAAGTTATTTAAATACTATTTGATATAAGTATATTATATAGTATGACTACAGGACAACCAATACGATACCCTAGTGATAGAAATAAATACAATAATGAATACATGGAGTCTTTACAATTACAGATTAATTTAAATCAACAAAATCTCAATGTAAATAGACTTTATAAAGAAACTGGTCAATTACCAGCATCCGTTCAAATGATGGATAATCGAAGTAATGAAGAAAAAATAATGGATGTTCATAATCTAAAACAATCAATAATATCTGATTTAAGACCAATTGCAGAACCAATGTTCGCTAGTTCAGTTATTCAAGGAGTCATCGATTCTCCTTTAAATGTAGATAACTCTTTGTTTAGATATCTTGCACAAAATGCCTCAACTTTTGCTCAAACTCTTTCTAAAAAGTATAAATTTGGGATTGCAGGTGATGCCAATGATGTTGCTATTATGGTTCAATTTTTAGAAGATGCTTATAATAAAACTAAGAATACTTTTCAAAGTATTAAAGGATATATCAATAGTAATACAAATGAAGGTAATAAAACTCGTTCTAATACATTATCGGCAAATGATACAGATAATTTAATTATTGAATTAAAAGATATATTAAAACGTTTGGAGGGTATGCAATTGACAACGGGTAACTATTCAATAAATACTGTTAATAATATTCAAATAATATCTGATTTAATAATTGACATATTACAGTTTTTACCATCATCCGATCAAATGAAAGAAATAATAGACTTAATAACAGCACAGCAAGAAGAAACGTCGAACCCTCGAATTGGTAACCCATATGACCCAAGATTTTTAGCATTTGGGCAATTGACTGCAGGTGGTATTGCTACAGCGGTTTTAAAAATATTGTCTTCTTCGTTACCCAAATTATCTTCAGTTCAAACTATTATTGATAGATTATTTAGAGCAGTTGGGCAACGAGACCAAAGGAATATTGAACAATCTACAAGCGCATTAGTAAATTTATTTGCTAATTTTAATACCCCTGAAAATAGGGCAATAATGGAACAATTTAGAGATGAATATATGAATAGAGCAAATATAATAATACAAAGACAAACGAGGCAAAATGAAATAAATTACGCCGACCAAATGCGCATTAATAACGCAGCAGAGGCAGCGGATAAAAAAGCACAAAGAGTTTATATAGTAAATCCTGCAAATGACGCTGTCCATGTTATAGGTAATATGGGTTTAGGTAATCCAGGAGCATCTATTGATTTTGAAGGAGAAGGAAGTGATATATCTGATTTGACTGGTTTATCGGGATTACAATCAGTAAGTAGCAATGGGTCTCAACAATCTGGGTTATCAGGACTACAGTCAGCAAGTAGTGCAGGGTCTCAACGTTCTGGTGATTCTATTCCTTCATTACAATCTTCTCAATCGTCAAATGGGTCACAACAATCTTCTCAATCGTCAAATGGGTCACAACAATCTAGTTTATCTGGAATACAGTCAATTGCATCTCAACAAAATGCAAGAGATGTTTATATTACCAATTCAGTAAATATGTTAACTGCAGACGGGGTTAGAGAATTAGCTAATAAAATGGAAAGAAGTCGACTTATTGATCAAAATGATAAAAATGGATTAATTGACATGTTGAGGAATTTACGAGCGGTCCCACTAAATGACCAAAAAGATTATATAATAAGTATATTAATAAAAATGCCAGATATCGCGTATGACCCTTCTACACCAATGCCTGTAAATTTCTTTAATGTTGGAGGACCACCTGGTGTATCGGGGTTAGGGTTATCAAAACCAGTTAAAAAAGGACGAGGTTTATATTCTCCTTTTGGTGATAGTGAAATTAACCATAAAAACTTAGAAAATAATATACTTACTTTAAGACGTAAATCAAAAACTAATTATATGGATTTACCTTCTAAACATATATCTAAACATATGAAGAATATATTACATAATATTGTAGGAGGTAAAATAGCTAATTACGAAGACTTGCATAATCTTAACGATGAAGAGAGAAACTATCTTAATAAAGTTATTAATAAATCAAACTTACACGACCGGTTATCAGTCCCAGCACCATCAAAAGACCAAGTTGATAAAGATAACCATCAATGGGAAGTAATGAGAGGAGAAATAATGGCAGGTAACGATTCCCATGAATTAGTCAAAAAGTTTAAGATTCTTACTATGAAATTAACCAGACAAGGACTTCTCCCTAAAAATGAAGTTATGGATTTATTTGAAGACCTAGTCAATTTAGGTTATTAGTTAAAGAAATAAGCATATAATTAAACATATTATGAGTGGATTTTACAACTATCACCCCAAAGTCAATCATCCTAATGAAATATTCCCACAAATGGAAAGTGGTGGATTTCAACCTCCTTTCTTTTTTGGAGGCGCACAAGTCCCAACTGCATTGGGTATTAAAGGAAACGGGTTTCAAACACATCATTGCGTATCCACGTCAGTTCCGACAACTGGTCAGGGATTAATTAGTCAAAAAACTCATCATGAAAAACACCATAGAATTATTATGCCAAGATATATGAAAGGTATACATTAACTTACTCTGTTTCTGAAAGATATTTAAGATTATGTCACTATTTGTATATTATAGAATATGAATCCAACTTTTATAGACATATCGAATAAAAAGAAAATGGCAACTAGAAAGAAACCAACTCAATCTTCTTCTGAATTAGTTAACTTTTATGAAGTAATACCTAAAAAATATCTTGATAATGCTGAGAATCCTAACTTTAATTTACATAAAATAGAGTTACCTTTTAGGATGTGTATAGTTGCACCATCTGGTTCTGGTAAAACAAATTTTTTAGTAAACTTGATAAAAGTTTTTAGCGAAGGTAAAGGAACATTTGCCGATATAACAATTTGCACTGCTAATAAAGATGAACCCCTTTACAATTGGTTATCGGGTGAAAATGAACAAATAAAAGTAATAGAAGGGGTATTATCAACCCCAAAATTAGACGATATGGATAAAGATTATAACCATCTAGTTATATGGGATGATTTGGTTTTAAGCAAGAATCTTGACATGGTTGAAAAGTATTATATAAGAGCGCGTAAAAGAAATTGTTCAGTTGTATTTTTAAGTCAGTCATATTTTGATATTCCTAAAATGATACGTAAAAACTCATCGTATTTAGTTATCCTTAATTTAGGAGGTTCTAAAAGAGAACAAACTGCAATAATGAATGAATGGAGCACTGATTTAGACAAAGACGAATTAATGGCAGTTTACAACGATGCAACAAAAGAGCATATGCGACCATTAATTATAAAGGGTGGCAAGTCTAAAAAGAATGAAAAGTATCGTAAAGGGTTCAAAGACTTCTATAATTTAGATGAATTTTTAAAAGATATTCCTAGAACTCTCCCTAAAAAAAGACAACCTAAAAAAGGCAAGGGGGTTGACAACAATGGACCAAGTGATAGCGAGTCTGATGATTCTTCCTAGTTTGTCGTAATCCTTCTTTTTACTATTCTATTATTTTATAAAATACTATATATATTATATTCCTTAGGGTTTTATAAAATATAATAAATATTTTTTATTCAATTACGACAAATACAATATAAATTAAATATTTAATCTATATTGAAAGTAATTTAAAAATTAAGATATATAATTAATTAAAAGATGACAGACTTAAAAGAAATACTAAAAGAGAAAAGACCTAATTTGTCTAAAACTTCTCTCAATACGTATGCATCAACCCTTACTAATCTACATAAAAAAGTTTTTAATAATACCCCTTTTAACATAGAAGACTTTAATAAAACCCAAGAAATCAACGATTACTTAAAAGATATTCCCCCAAATAAACGTAAATCTATACTTGCTTCATTAGTAGTAATATCTGATAAGAAAGAATATAGAGATCTTATGTTAGAAGATATTAAAGAGTATAACAAAGAAACAGCAAAACAAAAGAAAACACTAAACCAAGAGGAGTCGTGGGTATCTCAAGAAGACGTAGATAAAAAACACAAAGAAATGGAAGGCAAGTGGAAACTATTATTAAAGAAAGAACGTTATAAACTAACTCAAAAAGAAATCCAAGAAATGCAAGACTTTGTAATGTTATCTTTACTAGGTGGGATTTATATTCCACCAAGAAGACTAAAAGATTATGTAGACTTTAGAATAAGACCAATTGGAACGGAAGACCCTAATAAAGTAAATACTAAAAACAGAAACAAACTAATCTTTAACTCTTATAAAACTTCTAAAACTTATGGACAACAAATAGTCAAAATACCTCCTAAATTGAATGATATCTTAACCAAATGGATAGAAATTAACCCAACATTTTATTTACTAATAGATACTAAAGGGTGCCCTTTAAGTAATGTAAAAATGAATCAAAGACTCAATAAAATATTTGGTAAAAAGGTCTCAGTGAATCAACTTAGACACACCTACCTATCTCACAAATACGCCGATAGATTACAAGCAAATGAACAATTAGCAGAAGACTTTGAAAAAATGGGTTCAAGTATGCATCAAGAAAAAGTCTATATAAAAGATACAAGCGATAATAATAATAATGACCAAGTATAAGATTAAACCCTATTCATACGAACAAGCAAAGAAGATAGGAGTAGAAATTGAACCATCTACCAATCCTAAATATAAAATAGACATATATACAAAAGAAGGAGAATATATAACTAGTATTGGGGCAAGAGGTTATTCTGATTATCCAACTTTCATAGAAGATGAAGGAAAAGATTACGCAGAATATAGAAGATCATTATATCACCATCGGCATAAAAAAGATATTAAAGAAATTGGTTCAAGGGGATGGTTTGCTGGATTAATATTATGGTAACTATATAAAGTTATGTTACTATATATTATTAATGGCAGAAATTATTTTATTATATGTAGGAATTTTTACTATATTCGTCGTAATTTGGGAAGAATATAAATGTAGTTTTTAAAGGTTTAAGTATATAATTTTATATAGTTATGCATTCAAGTTTAAGAACAATAGACGATA
>Ga0334722_10007764_pt1 | contig 10347 bp, 8 predicted proteins | sample C3_bottom_MG_FD_207210 | JGI IMG/M metagenome (GOLD analysis project Ga0334722, IMG submission 207210) | Sediment microbial communities from Yellowstone Lake, YNP, Wyoming, USA - C3_bottom | ecosystem: Environmental > Aquatic > Freshwater > Lake > Sediment | place: USA: Wyoming | collected... | reverse complement strand
CCGGCGTATTTATGCGCTAATTCGCGTATAAACGGTATCCTCTTGTTTATCTTCTCCTCGCCTAAGTGTCTAAGATCCAGCCCAACATAACACATGCCGGACTCATGTTGGAAGCCCCTCCCCTCCATGCACTCTGTCAAGATCGCCCGCGACACTATATCCCGTGGTGCCAGCTCCATCCTCTGGGGCGCATATCTCTTCATAAAGCGCTCACCTTCTTTGTTTATCAAGTAGCCTCCCTCGCCGCGGGCCGCCTCGCTCACCAATATGCCGCTTGGCACAAGCGCGGTGGGGTGCCATTGGACAAACTCCATATCCTTAATAGCCATGCCGTCCCTGAGCGCATAGCCTAGAGTCTCGCCTGTGGTGGAGTGCGCAGTGGTTGTGAACCTATAAAGCCTACCGGCGCCTCCTGTGGCTATAATACCAGCCTTAGCGTAGAAAAACTTGAACTCGCCTCTCCTTAAGTCATATGCCGTAACGCCTCGGAAACGTCCGTTTTCTATGATAAACTTGGTCACAAAATGTTCGTGATAGACGTGGATATTGTCGAATCTCCTAGTTTCAGAGAAGAGAGTAGACATGATGAAGAAGCCTGTTTTGTCTGCGGCAAAGGTAGTCCTAGGTATCGACATGCCGCCAAAAGGCCTCTGGGAGATTCTTCCATCTGGTTCTCGCGTCCAAGGTACGCCGATTCTCTCAAGATAACGCACTTCTTTGGGGGCGTACTCCACCAAAACCTCCACGGCGTCTTGATCTGCCAAGAAGTCGCTCCCCTTTACCGTATCATATGCGTGAAGCTCAAGAGAGTCGTTAGTTTTCTCGGGGTACAAAACTGCAGACATGCCGCCCTCTGCTGACAAACTATGGCTACGCATTGCTTGTATTTTCGACAAAATCGCAATAGAGATTTTACCACCGCTCGCCCAGGCGGCCGCCGTGGCGGCGCGCAGACCGGCAATGCCAGAACCTATTATCACCAAGTCGTACTTCAGAACCTCCATAGATAGTTGCTAACTGTAAAAATATATTATTATGTTTCGGCTGTCGTCTAAAATCAATTAGCAACCACGGGGCGTAAAGGTATTTAACTGCAACTCCGAAATAACGAGTGTTATCGGTGTCTATAATTCGGCGAGAGGGTGTAGACCTCTGCGAAGGACAAGTGTTGGCTAGGTGCTGTATAGACGACGTTTGTGCAGACATCCCTCTCGAGGCTAGCGTCCAGCCAGGTCTCTACAGCCTAGAAGAGGCAGAGAAACACCCAAACTTGAGTAAATGCATCAATATCCTATCTAAACAGAGGGAAGTGGGCATCAAACGGATAGAAGTGTGTAGATCTAGAGACGCAGATAGATGTGCGAGAAAACTCGCCGAATATGTTGTTGCTAAATACGGCGGCCCAGTCCTACTTGTAGGATTCAACCGCCCGCTGGCCGGGGTCTTGTTTGCGCTTTCAGAAGGCGTCGTGGCAGATGTAGAGGGGAGGCTTATGCCTTATGAATTTATAGACATCTCAAACTCCTATCAGCAACTTGCGCAGGTGCGCGTCGTGGTGGTGGCCCCCGGCGCCTTGCACTACGTAGACCTTGCTGAGCTTGTGAAAAAAGCCAAGGAGATGGGCAAGCCGGTGATCATGTATGGAGCTCTCTCTGCGCTTTACAAAGACCTAGGAATAGAGTATTTCTGTCCATACGGTAAACATATATAACTTCAAATAATTATACTTGTGCGTTTCTATGAGCGCTCAGCCGGCGCGGTAGTGTACGCGGTAGACAGCCCCGGCATACTGTATCTACTTCTCCATGGAAAATACGGCTGGGACTTCCCCCACGGACTAGTCCACCTACACGAGACAGACATCGCGGCGGCTATAAGAGAAATCCTCGAGGAGACTGGACTAAAGGTAGAGTTGATACCATCCTTTAAAGAAGAGATACGCTACAAATATTCCAAAAAAGGACGCACAATATACAGAGAAGTGGTCTACTTCCTCGCCAGAGCCAGAGACAAAAACGTCACGCTCTCTAAGGAGCACGATGCGTATATATGGACGACCCGCGACGAGGCATTGAAACTCATCACTAGAGATGAGACAAGAGCCGTGTTTTTAAAAGCCTTGAGAAAAATCCAGGAGATAGAGATAGAAAAAAAGCTTAGCCAATTGTAGACACGCCCTCGACCGCGTAGAACGGATACGTCGCGAAGTTGTTACCGCTTGTCCTATACCAAGTGGCGTAATTTGGCGAGTAAAGCAACGCTACATAGTCCACAAACAACGGCGTCCTGATGAAGTACATATTAAAGCGTAGGTCTGTGCCTACCGTAACCATTGGAACCACAAACCCGCCGCCCATTACGCCTGCAGACTTAAGTGCAAGGCTGTAGCCGATAGGCGGCGTGCTTAAGGCAAACCTCACAAACGGCGACATGGTATGTATCACGGGCAGATCTGTACTGCTTATAAACGGACGCACAACTCCGGTCACCGCCTCGCTTGTTCCGCACCCGCCGTAAAGCGACGTCCTAGCCAAAATAACGAAGCGGTTAGCCCCGCTGACGGGGTATGAGGCCGACATCGTTGTGTATAAGAAACCGCCGACGGTTATGGGTACGGCAAAGGAGCTAGACGGCAGAGCCACTATCCGGGTCTCTCCGCCGGTGCCAGTCCATATGAACTTACCGGAACCGAGGTACCCATGGTATGTAACTCCTTGGTTCCAGAAGTAGCCGGCGAAGAAGCCGTCGCCGGTGAACGTGTATACGATAAGCGAAGTGTTGCGACACCTCCAGCTAAAGTCCACATAGAGACCTCTGGCTAAGGTTGGCGTAGACACATAGAAGACGCGCCAGTCGCCCGATTCGTAACGCCAAGCCCAGTCGTTGCCGCCTCTCACCTCGCTGGCGTTATACCAGCTGTCGGATCTCCGTGCGGTAAGCGCAAAGGCCGTGTTGACAGATACGCTTGCAGTAACTATATAACTCAGCGGAACAACGTAGGTAGTTCCGTTTATGTCAAACAACACCATTCTCTCATATGCTGTGGGCGCCGCGTTCGCTGGGGCAACAACGCGCACCGTGAAGCTGTAGCTCTGGCCTGGTCTTAACGTATAGCTTGTAGGCGTCACCTGGACGTCGGAAGCCGGAGTCCTCTTATAGGCCACGACCTCTATTGTAACGGGTACTGTGGAAGGATACGGAGCTCTTACCGGCCTTACGTCTACTCTCAAGACGAGCCTCTGGCTTGGCGCAAGCTTGCTACTTAGCTTGGCCACCGGGACTTCTGTCGCCGTCCCGCGTTGATAGCCGTAGTTAAGCCACGTCAGCTCGTTGACGGAGACATAGCCGTCGTTATTCAGATCGCTCCACCCGAATACCCAGAGCACAGGTCTGACGTTCTCGGCGTAGTTGAACTCGGGGTCGAATGCGGAAAACGGGTAGGCCATCCTAAACACCACGAGGTCGGCCTGCCTAAGGACTGTTTCGTTGAAGCCTAGCTGTTGCATGGTGAAGTAACCGCCCAGAGTCCTAACGGGTATGTTCAGCTGAACAGTCTTCCTATACACCGGCGTGAGCGTGACGGCCGACGCCGAAATGGAGAGTGTGGAGCTCCTCGACTCCACGGTGATCAATCCAACAGCCTGCCCGCCGGGGTTTACGGAGAGATAGAGAGTGGTCATGCCTATCCTCGGTTGCTGCACCTGCGTCTGCAGGTAGGAGGCCCACTGCGTTGTGAGTATGTTGTTCAGCAAGTAGCCGAAATACAGCGGTATGTTCACCTTCCACTGGAACTCCCAGGAGGAGCCTAAGTTCACCGCGGAGTTTGTGCGAAACAGCGCCACCGGGGCCCTAGGCGCCGGCAGACCGTAGTAGCTTCTCGCAGCAATAACCGCCGCGGTGGCGTTCACGAAGCCGTGGCCTGCGGTAAACGGAGTATAGCCGATATCAACTGCGGTGCTTGTTATGAACTGTCTCACAAGAAACGGATCCACGGCGGCGGGATCGACCTTATCGGCAACAGCGCTTAGCACCAGGGCAACGACGCCAGCAGTCAACGGCGTGGCTTGCGAAGTTCCGCCAAATGTGTCCCAGTCTTCGGGGGTGTTGTACCAGTATCTGCCCCAGCCGACTGGATACGCCGCTATGCCGAAGGCGCCTATGTTCACGACGTCTGGCTTCACGTAGCCTGCCGGCGCGGGTCCTCTCAGCGACCAGCTGATGACGTCGCCCCAGCGGAAGCCGTAGAACGGAGTTCCTAAGGCGAGCCAGAAGTGTCCGCTTGTGGTTGCTCCGACGGTTATGGCGCCTACGGCCGCGCCTGGGCTCGTGATGGTGCCGAAACCGTAGCCACCGTTGCCGCCTGCCTGGACAATCACGATGCCCGGGTAGTTCCTGTCGAGGAAGCCGGGCGCCGCCAGCGCGTTTATCACGGCGGATTCGAAGTCGTAGCCGAAGGCGGCGTAGTCGTAGGTAAATGTAGAAATTCCCCAGCTGTTGCTTATCACGTGGGCCCTCTTCTGCCCGGTCCAGTACCACTGCCCGTCTTGGTTAACGTCAAAGCCTGCGGCCCACATCATGCCCGACTCCACCATGCCCCACCAGAGGCCCTTTACGCCTAGGACCTTGGCGCCAGGTGCGATGCCTCTGAGCCTCTGGGGGCCTAGGTAGCCGAGGTTGTAGGCGGCTTTGCCTTTTCCAGCAGATACTGAGCTACAGGCGGTGCCGTGGCTGTCGAAGTCGTAGAATATGCTGAGGTAGTTACCAGCGAGGTCCCAGCCTGGGTAGAACTTGGCGTAGACGTCGAACCAGAGGCCCCAGTCGTAGAAGTAGCCGCCGGCAACGCCGAGGCTGACGGTGGGGGCTGTTGGGTTATCAACTACTAGTCTGTTGCCGAAGTACCTAAGCTCTGGGTCGTCCGCGAAGTTGCAGTTCCGGTTTATGTCGACGCGGGCCGCCGTGTAGACGCCGGGCTGGTCCGGGTCGTACATGACGACGCCGACGTTTGCATAGCCGCCGTACCAGGGTATGTACAGGTTTGTCATGCCGAATTTATACACGCCGCTTCTGCTGGTGAGTCCAGTCACCGCGTAGTTACATGTGGCGGATACCTCGTATAACTCCGCGCCATCTATCACGAAGAATACCTGACCGCTGACGGGCAGGTAGCCGCTTGATGCCGTTACTGGCTTTAGTAGCAGTACCTGCGACTCGTCGGCGTCTAGCACGAGCGGCTCAAGAGACGCCACCTGGCTTATGGGTAGGGACGCTGATTGCCCCCTGAGCGTCTTATACTGCAGGGCTGTGCCTGCTGGCGATATAGAGGAGGCTATAATCTCTCTGCCGTCTGTGGTCTTTATCAGCCAGGCAAGCGCCTCTTGGAGGTCTGGATGTCCGTAATCTACTCCTGTGTCTACTACTGCAATGATTACGCCGGTGCCGTTGACGCCGAACAGTTGCTCCACTCTAGAGGCGCCTATAATTTCTCTCATCACGGGAAGCGTGGGCTGGGGGGCCCCGGCGCCTTTTTCTACTAGCGTGCGGATATCTGTAAAGAAGTCTCTAGGCGGGATCTCTGGCATGGCTTTAATAAAGATCGACTTGACGTAGGGCGACTTTGCAACAACTTTAAGAGAGCTGGCGGGGCCTCTGTAGTATAACTCTGCGGTTGCCCCATCTGACCTCCCCTGGAGCTTGATATTATCAACCGTAAGAGTTACGACTTTGATTTCTTTTCCAGCTATCTTCACCAGCTTTTGAACTGGTGCGGTGTTCCACTGAGAGGCAAAGGAGTTTATGTCTGATACTACTATCTTTGCCAGAACTGGCGTGTCTGTGTCAAGTATAGCGGGATTTGCACCGGAGATTGTCTGTGCGTAAAGAATGGCTGTTGCTAGAACTAGTATTGCCAGTAATTGTTTTGAATTCATAGTCCTTTGCTGATCGATATTTTTAAGTATTATGACTTAGATGTACGTCTGTGAAGATGGCTATTGTGGTGAGGAAAGATCTTAAGATTTCTTGTGGCAAGGCCGCGGCACAGGCCGGCCACGCCGCGGTGGAGTGCGTAATGTTGGCTCTTGAAGAGAGTCGGTGGCGGAGATGGCTAGAGCAGTGGCTTGCCGAGGGTCAGAAGAAGATTGTACTGGCCGCCGAGGGTGTTGAACACCTCTACGAGCTTCATAAAAAGGCGAAGGAGTTGGACCTCCCAACCGCCGTGGTGGTCGACGCGGGGCTTACCGAGGTTCCCCCAGGCACGTCTACGGCTCTCTGCGTGGGGCCTGCGCCTGACGAGCTGGTGGACAAGGTGACGGGCACGCTTAGGCTTTATAGGTAAAGTATAAATAGGGCGGGGTGTTGGCGCTTGTGAAGTTGCTATACGTCTACTCCGGCTTCTCTCTCGGAGTGGCCACATATTTCCTTTATCTGACAGTCGCTGGTCTGAGGACGCCGGACCTCTCGATAGGTGCTGTGCGGATTAACCTCTTTGACGTGGTAGTGGCGGCTTTTGTGATGTTCTCCCTATACGTGGTGTATAAGCTCACACAGAGACGTAGTTGAGGTATTCCCCCTCTCCCACCTTCCTTCTGACCTCTTCAATAGAGGCGAAGGGCCGTCCGCGTAGCACTGCGTCGAGCTTCTCTTTGGTGAGGCCTGGGAGATGGCGTAGGAGTCTCTTCTCCGACCTGTTTATGTCTAGGGGGTAGGGCAGGGCTAAGACGCTTCGGGAGCCGTGGTCTACTACAACTACGTCAATGTACTGCCCCAGCTCTAGGCGGGCCGGTATATAGACAAGCAGGGGGTAAGACCCCACCTGTCTGGCGTAAGTCCCGTTGTAGAAGTGCGCCTCGGTGTATACCTCTCTCAAGATGGTGCCGGTCGGCACTATCCGTCTCAGCATCTCTCTGTCGAAAACCTCTCTCACCCACTTCTTAAACTGGAGGAATCTGGTCTTGTGTTGTCTAAGCCTTGCGGTGAGCTTCTTAGCCTTTGGCCAGAGGCGGGTTGTGGGGAAGATCAAGACTTGTCTAATGTTGACTCTCCTTACCAGAAGCCCTCTCTCCAGCACCTTCTGTAGAAACTCTATGTTGAGGCGGTAGGTCTCAGCGGTCTCGCCCGGTAGCCCAGCTACGAAGTTTATCCCGGCGAGGAGGTACGGCATCCCGTTGCGGCCGCGTACAGAGCCGTATTTCGTAAAGAGCTCAATTGCCTCCAACGCCTCTTCGGGCTCTGTCTTGAGGTTGTTTATCTTGACGACGCGGGGGTCAGCCGTCTCTACGCCCATGGCGGCCACGTTGCCGGGCGTGCCGTATTTGACGAGTAGCTTAGTGATTTCGATGGATTCCGTCTTCCATCTGGCGACGGTGCCTGGGTTTACGTTGTCTATGTGCAACGTCTTGAGCTCAGGCGCGGCGTTTCTAATGCCCACCAGAAGCCGCTCTATGGCGGCGGGGTTGGGCCTGGGGAAGTCCTCCTTGCCTACGTCGTGGGCCATATATGTGTAGAAATCTGCCTGTCTCCCAAGTCTAAAATGGCGAACCCCCGCCGCGTATAGAGCCTCCACCTCCCTGACCACGCCCTCTACGGGCCTGGTGACTACGGGTCCGTAGCCTACCGTGGTGCAGAAGGAGCACCCGCCGGACACATACCGGGGACAGGAGCGGTATGTCTCAAGTTCTACTATGAGGTTCTTTCCATAGTTGGGGTGTTGCACGACGATTCTGGCCCCCAGTTGCGCGAATTCATCTACTAGTCTAAAGTCTTTGTGGACCTCAGACGGCGTCGCCTTCTCTAAGCCCTCTGTCAATAGCCTATACACAACTAGATCTACGTCGCCTGTAACGACTAGGTCGTAGTATCTGCGGAATTTGTTAGATGGCACCGCCACCGTGCCCCCCTCTATGCCGTAGCCGAACTTGGCCACTGGCCCCCCCAACACCTTTACCGGCCCCTCCACTCTCCCTATGTCGAAAATCTCATCGATGTGTATCGGGATGCCTCCTAGGTATTTCCCAGGGGTTGTGATACCAGCAATTACGACTACTAAGTCGTGTTGGGCAAGTAGCTTAAGCGAGGTAGACCAGTCGTTTCTTAGTTGGTCTATAGTGAAGTAGTGTACCCTGTCTATACCAGCTTTAGCCGCCGCGCCGGCAACGTATCTAGCGTAGACGTCTAGGTAGGGAGGCACCCCGAGGCCTGCGGGTTCGTCTGTGTAGCCGTCGACTATGACCACGCGCACGTTCCCCTCGTAACGTGGTTAAAAATAGCTTTTAAACGTCCTTTTTATAGTTGCTGATGGTTAAGATTCCATTTTGCGAATTCTGTGTAAAGACGCGTGTGTTGTGTCAGAAGTGTCAGCCGCTCATAGACAGCGGCAGATACAGCTGGCTCGACGTAGAGGTTTCAGACGCATTGTTGAAGGTGGAGCGTAAAATCAACTTGGCCGATGTGGAATATGTAAAGTCTTACGAGGTAGACGATTTCATAATTATACTAATGAGGAATACCAAGAGAATTCCGCGCGGCGCCTTCATGCAACTTGAGAAAGAGCTTTCTTCTATCCTTGGCAAAAACGTAAGGGTTATTGAACACGGCAGCGTCAACGAGGTGATTGCCCAGTTGGTGTCGCCTGCTAAGCTACTGACTATATCAACGTCGTGGTTGCCTGACGGCACCACTGAGACTGTGGTAAAGATCCCGTCAAGAGAGTTGAGGCGTCTGCCTATTAAGCCCGAGAGACTTCAGGCCGTTATAAGTCAGATTTCAGGCGCCAACGTTAAGGTTGAGCTGGTTAAAGAGAAAGAGCTGAGGGCGTAAACACATTTTTTATAATGTTTTCCATCTTGCGTGTATCCCAAAAAGACCCATTGGACGGTTGAAATAACCCCTGAGCTCCATGGCAGGGAGGTTGTGGTGGCTGGATGGGTCTGGGAGCTGAGAGATTTGGGTAAGATCAAGTTTTTAGTTCTGCGCGACAGAGAGGGGTTTGTCCAGATTACTTTAAAAGCTGGGAGGACTCCCGACCAGATCTTCAAGACGTTTAGTGAGCTGGGCAGGGAGGACGTGGTGGTGGTGAGAGGGGTTGTGGAGGCTAGCAAGATCGCAAAGAGGGGTGTGGAGATATTCCCCTTAGAGCTTTGGGTCTTAAACAAGGCGAAGCCGCTTCCGCTTGACATTTGGTCCGAGACCGCGGACCTCGCCACAAGGCTTAGATGGCGTTCAGTAGACCTAAAGAGGCCGCGTAACTTGGCGGTGTTTTCTCTTGCGTCGAGAATTCTGAAAGAGATGCGTAATGCGTTGGACGAGGAGAGGTTCGTAGAGGTCTTCACACCTAAGATAATTGTAACGAGCACCGAGGGCGGCGCCGAGCTCTTCCCAGTGCTCTACTTCGAGAGAGTTGCATACCTCTCTCAAAGTCCTCAGCTGTACAAGGAGCAGCTCACTGCGTCTCTCGAGAGAGTTTTTGAAATAGGCCCCGCCTACAGGGCGGAGAAGCATAACACTGATTACCACCTCAACGAGTTCATATCTGTAGACGCAGAGGCGGCGTTTATGGACTACAACGACATTATGGGCATCTTAGAGAAGATGATGAGACGCATTGTCGCCATCGTGTCGGAGGAAAGCGGGAAGCTTACAGAGGTGGGCATAACGCCGGCAGTTACAGAATTGCAGAAGATCCCGAGAGTTGAATATGATGAGGCAATCGACAAACTTAGGCAGTTAGGCTACGCTGTGAACTGGGGCGACGACCTCTCGGTGGAGATGCAGAAGGCGTTGACGAAGTTCTACGGCCCCGTATACTTCATAGTGAATTTCCCGGCGATGCTTAGACCTTTTTACACCAAGCGTAGAGAAGGCGATAGAAGCGAGTCCTACGACCTCATAATCAACGGCATAGAGATAGCGTCGGGGGCCACGAGGATACATAAACGCGACGAGTTAGAGGAAGAAATGAAGAGGAGAGGTCTAGACCCCAGACTCTTCGAAAGTCACCTAGCCATATTTGACTACGGCATGCCGCCGCACGCGGGGTTCGGCTTAGGATTTAACCGCCTGGTAGCCGCTTTGTTGAACCTAGATAATGTTAGACACGCCACGCTTTACCCCCGCGACCGTTACAGAGTCGAGCCCTAGCCCTCTCGCATCGGCACAAATAAGACGTAGGTAACCGCCCGCTTCTCTATTTTATCCCCCCTCTTGACTAGCCTATAGAGGACTTGACCGCCGTCTTCCTCTACCGGTATCACTAAGACGCCGCCGTCTCTCAATTGATCGACCAAGGGGCGTGGAATCGTGGTGACAGCCGCCGTGACGATTATCGCATCAAATGGCGCATGCCGCCCTAAG
>Ga0334722_10007763_pt1 | contig 10348 bp, 7 predicted proteins | sample C3_bottom_MG_FD_207210 | JGI IMG/M metagenome (GOLD analysis project Ga0334722, IMG submission 207210) | Sediment microbial communities from Yellowstone Lake, YNP, Wyoming, USA - C3_bottom | ecosystem: Environmental > Aquatic > Freshwater > Lake > Sediment | place: USA: Wyoming | collected... | reverse complement strand
CTTCTCGTACGGCTCGATGTGGATATCGCTGACCCCGAGCTTGATCGCCTTGATCAGGATGCCGTTGACGAGCTTGACGATCGGCGCGTCGACGTCCTGGATCCCCTTCTCCTCGAGCTCCTCCTCGACGACCTCGATGTTGTCGACCGCGCCGGTAACGAGCTTGTCGAAATCGTCGACGTCGACGACGGGGCTGTCGGTGTCCATTTCGGCAAAGTCCGTGGACATGTCGTCGTCCGAGAGGGCATAGTCCTTGCCGTCGACCGACTCCTTCTTCTCCACCGCCTCGAGCGCCGTTGAACCGCCGTAGTTCTTCTTGATCGCGTCGATGACACCGGCCTCGGCCGCAACCACCGCCTCGATGTTGTAGCCGGTCATGAATTTGATGTCGTCGATGGCGAACACGTTCGAGGGGTCGGCCATCGCGATGGTGAGCGTCATGCCGACACGGCTGATCGGCACGACGAGGTACTTCTTGGCGACCTCCATCGGGATCAGCTTGCTCACCTCGCGGTCGATGGTGTAACTGGCAAGGTTCACCGAAGGGACGCCGAACTGACGCGAGAGGCAGCTCGTGACCTGCTCCTCGGTAACGAAACCCATCTGGACGAGGTGATACCCCAGCCTGCCGCCGGCGGACTTCTGCTGCTCGAGCGACTTGCGCAGCTGCTCCTCCGTGATGAGCCCCTGATCACGAAGCATGTCACCCAGCTTTAATGCCACGGCTTTCTCAGGTTCCCGTGATGCCCGATGCAGGAGCGAGACCGCTCCCCGCGCACATTCTGTCGTACTTTCCTATACGGCTCGTGACGAATAATGTCAAGGAGCGCGGCGTCCTGCGCCGCCCTTCAGCGCGGGATTGCCGCGGATGCAGCGCTGACGAACCGGCAAGGTGGGCACGGCGCTCAACAACCCGCTAGCCGACGACGGCCAGCGAGGCGATCTTGATGAAGAACTGGGGCAGGATGCCGGCGATCGCCGTGCCGACAACGGCCAGCAACACCCCGTACGCCAGCAGGGAGAAGGCGGGCGGAACCGGCGGTGGTGCGCTCCCCTCGGGTTCGGGCAGCAGGTACAGGGCGTAGACGGCGCGCAGATAGTAGTAGGCGCCGATGGCACTGCCGAGGAGGGCGACGAGGACCAGCCCCTGATGACCGGCGCGCCAGCCCTCGAGGAAGACCCAGAACTTCGCCGGGAACCCTGCGGTCGGGGGGATTCCGGCGAGCGACAGGAGGAACAGTGCGAAGGCCGCCCCCATCGCCGGGTAACGGCGGCCGAAGCCGGCAAGATCGCGCCACGTGAGTTCCGTCCCGACGTGCCGCTCGAACCAGAGCAATGCGCCGAAGGCGCCGAGGTTCATGAACGCATACGCCAGCAGATAGAACGCGAGCGGCCCGGCCGCCTCGGGGTTGTTCCCCGAAGAAACGACGGCGACGAGCAGGTAGCCGACGTGCGCGATGCTCGAGTAGGCGAGCATGCGCTTGAGGCTGTCCTGGGCCAGCGCGGCGAGGTTCCCCCAGAGGACGGTCAGCGCGGCGAGCGACCACCAGACCGGACCCCAGAGGGCGAACCACGCGGGAAAGCCTGCGGCGAAAACCCGCGTCGCGACGGCGAGTACGGCGACCTTGGGTCCGACCGCGAGGTATCCGGCGACCGGGGTCGGCGCCCCCTCGAGCACGTCCGGCATCCACATTTGAAACGGCGCGGCCCCCATCTTGAACGCCAGCCCGCAGGCGACGAAGGCCAGTCCCGCGAGCACGAGCGGGTCTGCGGCGCCGTTGCGTGCCACGCTTGCCATGCGCGCCAGGCCCGTCGATCCGGTGGCGCCGTAGAGCAGCGAGATGCCGTACATCAGCAGCGCCGAGGCGAAGAGCCCGGTGATTACGTATTTGAGGCCGCCCTCCGCCGTGGTCTCGCGCACCCAGGTGAACCCCGCCAGGATGTAAAAACTCACGGCCATCAGTTCGAGGCCGAGAAGGATGACAATCAGGTCGACCCCCGAGACCATGATCATCATGCCGACGGCGGCGAGCAGGACGAGAATCACGAACTCGCCGCCGGCGGCCGAACGTCGTTCGAGCTCCTCGGCCGCCATGAAGAGCGTGAGCGTGGCGGCGAGGAGGATGACCAGCTTGAACACCACCGAGAGGGGGTCCCCCGACCAGAGCCCGGCCAGCAGCTCGGGGGACGCCTCGCCCGTCGCCGTCAACAGCACGAACGCGCCCGCGAGCGCGAGCAGGCCGAGAAACACCTTGACGCGCAGGCCCCGCGCCGGCCAGACGCTCTCGAGCGCCGTGATCAGGGCAACAGCCCCGAGCAGCAGCAGCTCCGGACCGCAGGCCGTCAGAATGTCATGCATCGCAGCCCCTCGTTTCGCTCATCGCCATCGACTGCCCCTCGCGCGCCATCAGCGCAGCACCGCAGGAATGGCGCTCTCGATTACGTTCAGGAAGGGCCGGGGGGCGACGCCTACCCAGATGGTGAGGGTCACGAGCGGGGCCAGCGCGAAAAGTTCCAGCGCCGAGAGGTCGCTCAGCCCCGCGTACTTCTCGGGCAACGTCCCGAAGATCACCCGCTGGAGCATCCAGAGCAGGTAGGCGGCCCCGAGGACGATGCCGACGGCCACCCCGACGGCGAACCAGGGGGCGGCTGCAAACACCCCGACCAGGATCAGAAACTCCCCGACGAACCCGGCGAGACCCGGCAGGCCGAGCGAGGCCAGGGAGAAGAAGGCGAGCAGCGTCGCGTACACCGGCAGCCGGTGCGCCAACCCGCCGAGCAGCGGTATGGAGCGCTGGTGCGTCCGCTCGTAGATCATGCCCACGCAGAGGAAGAGCGCCCCGGTGATCAGCCCGTGGCCGATCATCTGGAGCACCGCGCCGGCCTCGCCGCGCGGATCGAAGGAGAAGATGCCCGCGACGACGAACCCGAGATGGGAAATCGACGAATAGGCGATGAGCTTCTTCAGGTCGTCCTGCGCCAGCGCCAGCACGGCGCCGTAGATGATCCCCACGACGGCCAGGGTCAGCACCTCCGGTGCGAAGTAGCGGCTGGCGTCGGGGAACAGCGGCAGGGAGAAGCGCATCAAGCCGTAGGTGCCCATCTTGAGGAGTACGCCGGCGAGCACCACGGAGCCGGCGGTCGGCGCCTCGACGTGAGCGTCCGGCAGCCAGGTGTGGAACGGAACCAGCGGCACCTTGATCGCGAAGGCGACGAAGAACCCGAGAAACGCCAGCTTCTGCAGCAGCTGCGGGTAGGAGACCTGCATCAGGGCGACGAGGTCGAAGGTGAACACGCCGGTCACGGAGCCGTGGTGCAGGTAGATGGCGATGATCGCCGCGAGCATCAGCAGGCTGCCGGCAAGCGTGTAGAGGAAGAATTTCACCGAGGCGTAGATCCGGCGCGGCCCGCCCCAGATGCCGATGAGCAGGAACATCGGGATCAGCATCGCCTCCCAGAAGATGTAGAAGAGCACCAGGTCGAGGGAGACGAAGACGCCGGTCAGGCCGGCCAGGAGGCACAGCAGCGTGGCGTAGTAGGCTTTTTCGCGGACCCGGACGTGTTCCATCGAGAAGCACACGACCACCGGGCCGAGCAGCGCGGTGAGGAGCACCAGCAGCAGGCTCAGCCCGTCGACGCCGAGGTGATACTCGGCGCCGATGCTCGGGATCCACCGCAGGCGCTCGACGAACTGGAACCCGCCGCACGACTGGAAGCCCGTCCAGAGGCTGAGCGACGCGGCGAAGACGGCCAGCGTGACGGTGAGCGAGAGGGCGCGCACCAGCTGTACGCGCGCCGCCGGGACGAGCGCGACCAGCAGCGCGCCGGCAACCGGCCCGAAGACCAGAAGGCTCAGGATGGGAAACGCCACGTCGTTCACGCTCTCTCCCCTATCGCCACAGCAACACGCCGAGGACGGCGGCCAGTCCCAACGCCATGAAAAGCAGGTAGTCGCGCACCCGCCCGGTCTGGAGGCGGGCCAGCGACGCGCCCCAGCCGCGCGCCGTCGCGGCCACGCCGTTGACGATGCCGTCGACGATGCCCAGGTCGAACCGCAGCGCACCGCGCGCCAGCGCCAGCAGCGGGCGGACGATGACGGCGGCGTAGAACTCGTCGATATAAAATTTGTTCAGCGACAGCGCGTAGAGGCGGGGCCAGGAAGCAGCGATGCGCTCCGGGTCGATGCGGCCCTTCTGGTAGGTCACCCAGGCGACCGTCAGCCCTCCCAGCGCGACCACGATCGCCAGCGCCTCCGCTGCCAGCGCCCCGGGAACCTCGCCGTGCTCGGCCGCCGGCAGCACCCGGCCCAGGAACTCCCCGAAGCCGTGCTCGAGCGGCCAGCCGGCGAAGAAAGACATCGCCGCAAGAATCACCAGCGGTGCGAGCATCACCCAGGGCGATTCGTGCACACCCCCGTGACTGCCGTGACTGCCGTGGTCGTCGTGCCCGGCATCGCCGTGGCCGCCGTGCGCAGCGGCCGCGACCGGCGCCGGGTGCAGCGCGTCGGCGTCCCGCCGGCCGAAGAAGACCGAGAAGACGGCGCGGAACACGTAGAAAGCCGTGCCGCCCGCAGCCAGGACGGCGAAGCCGAACAGCACGTAGTGGTGCCCCGCGAACGCCGCGCCGAGGATCATCTCCTTGCTGAAGAAGCCGGCGAACGGGAAGATGCCCGCGAGCGCCAGGGAGCCGACGACGAAGGTGGTGGTCGTCCAGGGGATGTGCCGCGCCAGCCGCCCCTGGCGCGTGATGTCGCAATCACCACCGATGGCGTGCATGACGCTGCCGGAACCGAGGAAGAGCAGCGCCTTGAAGAAGGCGTGCGTAAAGAGGTGGAAGATCGCCCCGACCCAGGCGCCGACGCCGAGCCCGAGGAACATGAACCCGAGCTGGCTCACGGTGCTGTACGCCATGATCCGCTTCAGATCGGTCTGGGTCAGCGCGATCGCCGCAGCCATGACCGCGGTCAGGGTGCCGACGACGGCGACGACCTGCATCGCGGTCGGCGAGGCCATGAACAGGGCGTTGCAGCGCGCAACCATGTACACGCCCGCGGTGACCATCGTCGCGGCGTGAATGAGCGCCGAGACCGGCGTCGGCCCCTCCATCGCGTCAGGGAGCCAGACGTGGAGCGGAAACTGCGCCGACTTGCCCGCGGCGCCGACGAAGAGCAACAGGCAGATCATGGTCACGGTTGCCTGCGGCAGCTGCGGCGCCATTTTGAAGACTTCCTGGTAGTCGACCGTCCCGGTGTTCGCGATCAGCAGCAGGATGCCGAGCGCGAAGCCGAAGTCGCCGACGCGGTTGACCAGGAATGCCTTCTTGCCGGCGTCGGCCGCGGATTTCTTGTGGAACCAGAAGCCGATCAGCAGGTACGAACTGAGCCCCACGGCCTCCCAGAAAACGTAGAGCAGCAGGAAGTTGCCGGAGAGCACCAGCATCAGCATCGAAAAGGTGAAGAGCGAGAGGTAGGCGAAGAAGCGATGGTAGCCGCCGTCGCCGTGCATGTAGCCGACGGAGTAGAGGTGCACCAGGAAGCTCACCCCGGTGACGATCACGAGCATGACCGCGGTCAGCGGATCGGCCGAGAGCTTGAGCGGCACGTCGAAGGAGCCGACCTTGATCCAGGTGAACAGGGTGACCTGCCAGGCGGTGTGCTCGGTGGCGTGCTTGAGCACCAGCAGCGCGCAGGAGAACGCGAGCCCGACCGCGGCCAGCGCAGGCCAGTGCGCCGCGTTCCGGGTCAGCCGCCGGCCGAGCAGGCCGTTGACCAGGAAGGCCGCGAACGGCAGCGCCGGGATCAGCCAGAGCAACTGGTCAGCGATCATCGTTCTCCCTTACCCCTTGAGCAGCGTGGCGCCGTCGGCGTTGAGATTGCCGCTGTGGCGGTGCCAGGCCAGGATGATCGCCAGCGCGACGCCGAGCTCGGCTGCTTCGACGCCGATCACGAAGAGCGCGAGCACCAGCCCGGTGTAGTGCGCGTGCAGGTTGGAAAAGGCCACGAGGTTCAGGTTCACCGCGTTGACCATCAACTCGATGGACATCAGCATCACGACGATGTTCCGGCGCACGAGCACGCCGACCAGCCCGATCGAGAACAGGACCGCCCCGAGCGTCAGGTACCAGCTCACCGCGACCATCTACTTCCTCCTCCCGATGACGATCAGGCCGAACAGCGCCGCCAGCAGGATCACCGAGAGGATCTCGAAGGGCAGCAGGTAGTCGCGGAAGAGGACCTTGCCGAGCACCTGGATGTGCCCCTCGCCGGGGGCGAGACCGTTGCTCGGCGCTGCGAGCCAGCCGCGGGTGCGCGCAAAGACCGCCACGAGCTGCGCCAGGACCACGCCGCCGAGCAGGGCGGCCCCGAACGCGCGCGGCCCGTTCCAGTCCCCGCGCTCCTCGCCGCGCAGGTTCGCCAGCATGACGACGAAGACGAAGAGCACGACGATCGAGCCGGCGTAGAGCATGATCTGGACCGCCCCGAGGAATTCGGCCCCCTGCAGGATGAACAGCCCGGCCACCGCGAGGAAACAGAGTACGAGCGCCAAGGCGCTGGCGACCACCCGGCGGGCGGCCACCACGACGAGCGCACTCGCGACCGCGACGAGAGCCAGCAGCGCAAACACGATCTGCCCCATGACGCTAGAGACCCTCCCCGTGGCGCAGCAAGTCCTCTTTCCTCAGGATCGTCTCCTCGCGCCGGTGGTAGGAGGCCTCGTAGACCTTCGAGAGCACGATCGCCTCTTCGGGGCAGACCTCGGCGCACAGGCCGCAGAAGAGACAATGGCCGAGATCGACGTCGTAGATGTCGATCACCTTGCGCTCGTCCCCCGAGGTCACCAGGCGGATGCACTGGGTGGGGCAGATCTTCGCGCACAGGCAGCAGGAGATGCAGCGCTCCTCGCCGGTCTCCGGGTAGCGGCGCAGCGCGTGCAGCCCGCGGAAGCGCTCGGCGGGCTCGCGCCGCTCCTCCGGGTACTGGATCGTGATCGGCTTGCGGAAGACGTGCTTGAGGGTCGTCAGGAAACCCGTCACCAGAGCGCCGATCACCCGTTCGCCCTCCAGGCCGTGACGGCCGCGACCCACAGCAGGTTCAGCAGCGAGAGCGGCAGCAGCACCTTCCAGCCGAAGGCCATCAGCTGGTCGTAGCGCAGCCGCGGCAGCGTCCCGCGCAGCCAGTAGAACATGAAGATGAAGAGCGAACTCTTGGCGAAGAACCAGACGAGGGAGAGCCAGACCACGCTCTGCGTCCCGGGACCCTGCCAGCCGCCGAGGAACAACGTCGTCGCCAGCGCCGAGATCGTCCAGACCGAGGCGTACTCGCCGATCTGGAAGAGGCCGAACCCCATCGCCGAGTACTCGGTGTGGTAGCCGCCGCCGAGTTCACCCTCGGCCTCCGGCAGGTCGAAGGGGATCCGGTTGGTCTCCGCGATGCCCGCCACCAGGAATATCAGGAATCCCAGGGGTTGCAGCAGGAAGAACGGCACGGTGCGCTGCGCCTGCACGATCTCGACGAGACTCAGCGACCCGGCCATCAACACGACGCCCACCAGCGCCAGGCCGAGCGAGAGCTCGTACGCGATCATCTGCGAGGCCGAGCGCAGCGCCCCGAGCAGCGAGTACTTGCTGTTGGAGGCCCAACCGCCGAAGATGATCCCGTAGACCGAGAGCGAGGAGATCGCCAGCAGCATCAGCAGCCCGACGTTGACGTCGGTGATCACCAGCCCGCGCCCGAACGGGATCAGCGCGTAGACCGTCACCGCCGGCACCATGGTGAACAACGGCGCGGCGATGAAGAGCCAGCGGTCGGCGGCGCCCGGCACCACGTACTCCTTGGTCAGCAGCTTGATCGCGTCGGCGATCCACTGCAGCGCGCCGAAGGGCCCGGCCCGGTTCGGGCCGTAGCGGATCTGGAGCCGCCCGAGGACCTTGCGCTCGACGTAGGTGGAGATGCCGACCACCACCGGGAGCGAGAGCAGGACGATGAGGATCTTCAGGATCGTGAGCAGCAGCGCCATGGCGGTCATCGTGTGCCCTGCTCCCCCGCCGCGACGGGCGCGAGGCCCGTGAGGCTGATGCACGAGAGCGGCCAGCCGGCGTGCCGCTCGGCCGATCGCGCGAATTCCGCCAAACCGGCGGTACGCTGGTCGAGCGGCAGATAGAGTTGCCCCGGCGGGGTCCGCCAGTCGGCGCGCACCGGCACGGTGATTTCAGCGGCGCCGGAACGCAGCAGCACGCTCGCGCCGTCGGTCAGCCCGTACGCCGCCAGATCGGCCGGATTCACCTCGAGCGCCGCACCGAGGAAAACCCGGTCGGCCTCGGGGACGCTGCGCACGCGGTGATCCGACAGCGGCGACCACCGCAGATACACCCACCGCCCCTGCTCTGCCGGGAGCGGCAGGACGACAGCCGCGGGCCGCTCCGGCGGGGTCCAGCGCACCTGGCGCGGCGCCGAGGGCGGGGAGAACGTCACCTGCCTGCCCAGAGCGTCGGCGATCGCCTCGAGCGTCGAGCGCAGCGACGGAACGGCAACTGCGGGCGCAAGGGCGGCCGTGAGGTGTTGCACCGTCCCGTTGCCGGCGATGAACGTCCCGTCCTTCTCCGCGAACGCACGCTTGGGCAGCACGAGGTCGGCCGCCAGCGCCGTGGGCGTGAGCGTCGACTCGAAAACGACCAGGAACTTCGCCGCGCGCGTCCAGGTCTCGAAGGCCGAGCCGGGGATCGCCGTGCCCAGGGGGTCCGCTGCCGCCACGAACAGCAGTTCGGCGCCGCCGTCGAGTTCGGGCTCCGCTGCCGCCACGAGCGCCGCGGTGCCGCGGCTGTTGCAGTCGGTCCTCAGAAAGACGATCCCCCTGGCCTCGCTGCCCCCGAGCAGGCGGTCGATCTCTGCGAGCAGGCGCGGCACCTGCCCGCTCGGGTCGAACCAGCCGCGGTTGGAGACAAAAATCGGCGCCTTGGCCGCAGCGACCCGCGCCGCCAGATCGCGCAGCGAACCGGCCGGCAAGCCCGCTGCGGCTTCGACCGCATCCGGGGCCGCGGGAGCGAAGATCGCCTCCAGCGCGGCGTCCGGTCGCGCGGCCAGACGCTCCGGGTGCTCTGCGACCAGCAGACTGCCGAGCGCGGCGAGCACCGCCGGGAGGTGCGCGCCGGACGGGCGCAGCCAGAGGTCGGCCTCGCTGCCAAGGAGCGTGTCGCGCGCGTCCAGCACGGCGAGGGCGGCGCCGCTGACCCGCCGCGCCGTGCGGATGCGCACCCCGGCCACCGGGGCGAACTGCGTGAGGTCCTGCCCGACCGACACGATCAGGTCGGCATGCTCCAGATCGCGCCAGGGGCGGGCGCCGATGCCCAGGGGGATGTCGGCGGCGTTGAGTCCCATCGTGCAGACCGCGCGCACGTCGCCCCGGGGGAAGAGCTGATTCATGGTGTCGACGATGTCCGCGGTCTCTTCCTGGGTCAGCCGGGGTGAGACCAGCGCCATGACCGACGTCTCGGGTCGCGCCTGCGCCGCCAGCGCCGCGAACGCCGTCGCCGCGTCGACCGGGACCAGCTTGCCATCGCGCCGCAGCAGCGGACCCGTCACCCGCTCGGGGCTGTTCACGTAATCGACGGCGAAACGCCCGCGAAAGCAAACCTGGTCCTGGTTGTTGATGCCGGGCCGCGGCCGGGACTGCACCAGCTCGTTCTCCTTGACCTGGAGCGAGAGCAGGCAGCCGACGCTGCAGAACGGGCAGACCGTCGGGACCTTCTCCCCCTCCCAGCTGCGCGCGCGGAACTTGTGCTGGCGGCTGTTGAGCGCGCCGACGGGGCAGATGTCGATGCAGGCGCCGCAGAACTCGCAGTTGTAGGGGTCGCGGAAGTCGCGGTCGAGCGGCTGCGCGAAGTACGTGCCGATCTCCTTGAGGTGGCCGCGGTGCATCGCGCCGAGCACGGTCACGCCGCGCACCTCGTGGCAGACGCGCACGCAGCGGCGGCAGAGTACGCATTTGCGCGAGTCGCGCTCGACGAAGGGGCTGACGTCCACCGGCGGGTAGGCCCCGGGGTTCTCCGGGAAGCGGTTCACCGGCGCCGACCACTTGTAGGCCAGGCTCTGCAACTCGCAGGCGCCCCCTTTGACGCAGGTCGGGCAGTCCATCGGGTGCTGGCAGAGCAGCAACTCGAGCATCGTCTGGCGGACCTTGCGCAGCGCCGGGGTGTCGGTCAGGATCTCCATCTTGTCGGCGACGCGGGTGGTGCAGGCCGCGAGCATGCGGTTCATCCCGACGACCTCTATCATGCACAGCCGGCACGCGCCCAGCACGCTGACCCGCGGGTGCCAGCAGAGCGTCGGGATGTCGACGCCGGCGAGGCGGGC
>Ga0334722_10007762_pt1 | contig 10349 bp, 8 predicted proteins | sample C3_bottom_MG_FD_207210 | JGI IMG/M metagenome (GOLD analysis project Ga0334722, IMG submission 207210) | Sediment microbial communities from Yellowstone Lake, YNP, Wyoming, USA - C3_bottom | ecosystem: Environmental > Aquatic > Freshwater > Lake > Sediment | place: USA: Wyoming | collected... | reverse complement strand
AAGCCCAATATTCTGCCAACCGCAATAGGCGATCGCGGCCCCTCTGCCTTCCAGGGCTGCAAGCATGTGCGACAGGAATTCAGGCGCCCAATAATCGTCCGCATCAAGAAAAGCAAAATAGTCTCCGCTACTTTTGTTAATTCCCGCGTTGCGTGCACAAGGGAGGCCGGCATTTTGTTGGTCTATTATCCTTATTCGCGGACCATAGCTTCGCATAATGGTCAATGACTCATCGGTAGAGCCGTCATTGATGACAATCACTTCTTTGTGTGGGTAGGCTTGACCTAAAGCAGAGTCGATCGCCTCATGCAAAAAGCTGGCGCCGTTGTAGCAGGGAATGATGATTGACACGCTGGGGGTCATGCCATCTACCATTCCATCCATGAAGCCAACTTCTGGAAGGGGCTTGCCCGTCCGGCTCCGATCCTTCAGGCGGATCAACGCCTGATGCAACGGTAGGGGCAGCAGCGCGGGCAGCATGTACTCCCAGTCCCTGGCTTTTCCGTAGCCGCGCGCCATGACGGCGCGAAATATTTGCCTCGCCGCGATAAGATCGCGTTTCCAATAACTCGTATAACCGCGCTTAAGTAGTTCGCCGTCAGTTATTTCCCTTAACCGATCATTGCCAAGCTTGTCCCGAATAGCAGGGTTTTCGGACAGAAACTTCTGCTGGACGCGCCAGTGGTTGAGGGCGATGCGGGGCTGATTACTGGTGATTTGGCCGCCACTGTGGTGGTGGTAATAGGCCAGCACCCTGGGCACACGGACCAAGCGGCGAATCGTTGCCAAGCGGAGCCAGAGGTCATAGTCCATGCAGGAGCTAAGACCCTCATCGAAGCTAATACCATGCATCGCCTGGGTACGCACCATCGCTGCATGGATAGGCCAACGGCAACTTTGCAGCAGGGATTCAGCCTTGCCACTGTTTTCATACTCCGGGGGCACGAAAGGATCGTCGCGACCTTCGCCAAGTCCAATATTTTGCCAGCCGCAATATGCTATGCCGGCGTCTGGATCATTATTAAGAGCAGCTGCCATGACCTCCAGAAATTCAGGGTGCCAGGTATCGTCCGCGTCCAGGAAGGCGGAATAGACACCGCGCTCTTCCAGCAGGGCGCGGTTGCGGGCAACCGCAGCGCCAGCGTTGGGTTGACGGAACACCCGAATGCGCGGGTCCGCCGCAGCAAGTCCTTGTAGTTTCTGCCAGGAGGCATCAGTGGAACCGTCGTCGACAATGACCAGTTCCCAGTCGCCCCGCGTCTGGGCGAGCACGCTGCCAACGCTTTGCGGCAGGTACGCCGCTGCGTTGTAGCAGGGCATGATGATGGAAATATGGGGGGTCATTCTGCCCGCCTGTCCACTCGGGACATCGCACGCTGCAAGACGTAGCGCGCGACAGCTTGCCAGGAAACGTCATTGCTGCCGAAGTACAGCTTGCGTGCCAAACTGCCCGCCGTGTCTGTATTGAACATGGTCAGGCGGCGCAATTGGCAAGGGTCGCCATCACGCAATGTCCAGCCGGTACGGGTGGTGCAGGCGGCGCGATAGCAGGCGGCGCGCACCGCGTTTACACAGCGCTCGTCCCAGGCGCCATAGGGATATGCAAAGCTGGATATTTCGCTGCCCAGGGCGTCTTCCAGGACTGCCTTGGAGTCGCTCAGCTCGGCGCTCAGGAGGTTGTCGTCCGCTTGCGTCAGGCGGACATGGTTGGACGTATGGGATCCGATCTCCATGCCGGTAGCCTGCATGGCGCGCAGTTCGGCAGCATTCAGCAGGCGGCCGGCAGGGCGGCCATCGGCGGGCCAGGCTGGTTCCCGGGCGATAGAACCGGAGACCATGAACCAGGTGGCACGCATGCCGCGTTTTTGCAGTTCTTCCCAGGCGGCGATGTTGTCCACGTAACCATCATCGAAGGTAATAACAACCGTGCGGCCTGTCCATTTTTCCGGTGCTGCGACAAGTTCTGCAGTGGTGGGAGTGGCCCAGCCCTCCTCTGCGAGGAAATCGAGTTGGCTCCGGAAGCGTTGCATAGAGACGGCCCAAGGCCAATCCGGGGTGCCATTCCCGGGCATGACCGAGTGGTACATGAGCATGACCGGGCCGTGCTGGCCTGCACTGCCATGGAGATAACGGGAAATGGGGTCGATCATCTCAATATCCCCATCGCTTCATTTCTTCGGATAGCCAGTTGCGTCCATCCACGTTCCCACCGAATCAAATCGGATTTGGCGTGCGTGGTCCAGTCCACTTTGCTGTTCTCGGTAAAGTTCAAGGGTAGATGGGTATCTATTTTCAGGTAGTCCATCAACTTATTCCGCAGGGTGGCAGAGGCGGCATCATGCAATTGTAGCGTTCTGCAGCCGCAGTTTTGCTTTCCAGCGTTGCTGCTCTCCTTGCAGCGAGGCGATCGGCAGATAGAGAAAACACAGTGCATACACCAGGCCGCCTGCAATACCCATAAACGCGATATAGATGAAGTCGCTGGCGCGCAGACTGGCGGGTACTGCGTAGTCAACAAGAAACAGGGTGCCTGCCAGAATGGCATTCAGGAATGCTGCCGGGAGAAGGGCACGGACATAGTCCAACCAACTTGCTTTCAGGCAATTTATAGCGAGCCAGAGCATGTGCAGCGCGGTGTATATGGTTGCGCCGACAATGCCGTAGGCAACGCCTTCTATGCCATTAGGTAGCCCAATCAATATGGCAAGGCAGAAGATGATGAGGGTGGAAATTTGCACAGGCAATTCGCGCCCCAGCCAGTTCATTGCGGCGAGAACCGCGCCTGACAAGTTTTCCATCAGCCAGAACGGCCAAGCAAGCGTTAGTATGAGGAGTGGCGCCGCAGCCGCAGTCCATTTGGGCCCGTAAACACCATTGATAAGTGGTTCGGCCAACCAGAAAATCCCCACATAAAATGGCGTGGCATAGACTGCGACCAGCGAGATGCTCCGGAAAAAGAGATAGCGGCATTTATCCAGATTGTTCTGTTCGGTGGCCATGGATCGAAACAGCACTTGATAAACCGATCCGGTAATAAATGAGTGTGGCATTTGGGCCAGGCTTTCTCCCTTGTTGTACAAACCGACGCTTGCCGGACCCAACGTGCGGGAGAGGATGAATACGCTGGCCCGCACTCGCAGATACACCAGGATATCGGTGGCGGAAACCATCAAACCATAACGCGCAATATCGCGCCCTCGCCGAAACTCCAGTGAAAACCCAGGCCGCCATTTGGCTAGCGGGATGAGCATGCCCATACTGGCTACTGCACCGACGATACCGCCAAAAATCAGGCTCCAGACGCCATAGCCGGTATAGGCCATGCCGATGCTGACAGCACTGGAGATCATCAGCGAGGCAAGCCCGACGACGGTTTGCGCTTTGAAGCGCATATTCCGGTAGAGAATACTGCCTGGCAGATTGACGAAGGGACGAAAAATGAAAGATAGCGCGGAGACGCGTAGCAGGTCAGTATACAAGGGTGTGTTATACCATTTTGCAAGCCAGGGGGCGGCAAAAAAGAAGCCTGCGTAGATCAGGCTACCAATGATGATTTGCAGGGTGAAAACGATGTCGTAATCATGCTTTGTCGCTTCCTTGGCGCGTACCAAGGCTTGACCCATGCCGCCCCCAGAGATGAACCCGGCGATCCCGGTAAAGATGGAGATAGTCACCAGAATGCCGAAATCTGCGGGGACCAACAACCGCGCCAAGACAATTCCAAAAATAAAAGTAAGCGCCTGGCTGCCGGTATTGCCAATAAATAGCCATTTGGCGCCACTGCGGATGCTTTGGCCCAGGCTCATACGCGGGAATCCCGCGCTAAACAAGTCCAGAGCGTTATGTCAAACGTCCAGGCAATGCCGGGACCGACCTGCCCGTAGCGCACAACCATGTTCTTCCGGGCCAGCACGGCCATGAGTTCGCGGTATACCAGGACGCACCTAAGACCCGTAAAAGTTTGCAGCATCGTTTATGGCCGCTCCAGAAATAACACTTCTGGCGCCCTTCTTTGATATTTTTAATTCTGTTGAAAAGCGGCTCGATATCATTGAATCCACCGTCCGCCTGCATTTTCCCATTGCCATGCGTGGCGCACGATCGTCTCAAGTTCGTCATAGCGCGGACTCCAGCCAAGCTCCTTACGCGCCAAGGTAGCATCCGCCACCAGCCTTGCCGGATCGCCCTCGCGACGCGGCGCATCTTTGACGGGAATGTCTTTTCCTGTTGCCTCGCAGGTAGTGTCTATAACCTGCTGCACCGAAAAGCCGTTACCATTGCCCAGGTTGAACGCCGCGCTGGCGCCGCCTTGCAATAGTCTGTCCAGGGCAAGCAGGTGGGCCTCGCACAAGTCGGTGACGTGGACGTAGTCACGGATGCAGGTTCCGTCCGGTGTGTCATAGTCGCGCCCGAAAACCTGCACGCTTTCCCTGCGCCCCGAGGCGGCCTGCAATACCAGCGGTATCAAATGGGTTTCCGGCTCATGCCGCTCACCCAGCTGGCCTTCCGGGTCAGCGCCGGCCGCATTGAAATAACGCAGGCTGATGGATTTCAGGGCATAAGCCCGATCGTAGTCGGCCAGCATCTGCTCCACCATCCACTTGCTGCGCCCATAGGGATTGATCGGGTTCTTGGGATGCGCCTCGTCGATCGGCATCCGGATTGGCTCGCCGTACACCGCAGCGCTGGAGGAAAAAATGAAGCGCTTGACGTCATGCGCCACCATTGCATCCAGCAGGTTAAGCGTGTTGACCACATTATTTTCATAGTACCTGGCGGGATTCTGCACCGACTCGCCCACCTGGATAAAGGAGGCGAAGTGCATCACGCCGTCGATCTTGCGTTCGCTAAACAGCTTGTCGAGAAGCGCGCGGTCAACCAAATCGCCAAGAACGAATTCACCGCCCAGCACCGCGTCCCGATGGCCGGTAGAGAGGTTGTCCAGCGTCGTTAACCCATACCCGCGCCCGAGCAGCATTTTGACCATGTGCGAACCAATATAGCCCGCGCCACCGACTACAAGTATTGTTTCTTCTTTTTGCGCCATCTGTCTCAATCTTGACCAACCCTCATCCAGAAACCATAGCATGAATAAACCGGCCCGCGCCGCTGCCACCGGAATCGCCTCCAACTTGCTGCAACAAACGCCGGGTCAGCGGGTCAACCATTCTTCAAACTCCCATTATCCTGCGCCATTCGAGAAAATTTTCGTTAAGTGAAAATCATTGGGGTAATCCCATATTTTCCATCTGGCCTAACTACCGCGACATTTCCCACTTCTGGCCTAACTTTAAGTCCCAACTTTCTGGTTGAAACTTGAACCCCCCCGCTACAGGTGTAAAAGTAAGTTCACCAAAGTATATTTTTCCGCTAATGTTGTACAAATCAACACGCACGAAATCAAAATCTGCAGATAACCGGGCTGATACTGTAAGCATTTCCTCAAGGTTAGTTGGTTTTTTAATAGCCGGTAGCGTTGCACCTTCTCTATATGACAGGTCAAGTTGGTTCCAATGGGTATCAAAAAAAGGATTTATATCGTGAGCATGATTGTCGACTTGAATAATTTCAGGAGTTCCGTTAAAACACCAAAATCTATAATCCAATGGCGCACTTAAATCCACATTTTCCAAGTACTCTTCAATCATTACTTGAGGTTTAATATGAAAGTAATGATATTCGCGTGCTACCCAATAATAATTTGTTTTTAGCCAGTCCGACAACCTTCTTGTTACATCAAGTTTGTCAACCTTTCCATTTATGACAATAACGCTCCCAGAGCCATGATTCGTCTTAATAACATACTGTTCAGGCAATCTCTCAAAAGGAATTTTATATGGATCTTTTCCGTGCCATAGGAGTTTGATCAAATACTCATCACCTACTCTACTGCTCACATAAGTTCTTGCCAAATATTTATCCGCAAGCCGAGTAAACTGATAATTATTCTTCCGATTTAAGAAAATCATCCTAGAGAAAAGCTTTTCAGAAAATTTTTGTGGATTTTTTAAATCCAAATGTTTTCCATGAAGGCGATAGTACTTCTGCAATAAAATTCCCTCCCCCTCAGCACAATGCAGTAAACGGCGCTTTAAGCCCCGTAATTTTTTCAAAACAAAATTGATCATGATCAACTTATTTAGATGCGTAGCGAAGAAATTTTAGGTAAAGAGATGCACTTGTAAACCTCCCCCAATCAGTGCCAGCCATAGGTTTTATTTGCCTAGCAGCCTGCCGGAGGTCTTGCGCCCCCCGTCCAAACACCCACAACACCATGGTTTATTACAGCTATCCCGTTTATTTTTTTCTCACTGAGAGCATTTATTATTGCAAAACTGAGCTGACAACGCCGCTGTTGGTGACGCAAAGAGATGCAACGCTCACCTTACGCCAGCCTATTTGCTCACACCCGTGCCAAGCCAAATTTATGTTTCCAACGCTCAGCTTCAGTCTCGATTCCCCGCATTGGCAAATAGAGGAAAGATGCGGCGTAAACAAGCGCTCCCAGCCCCGACATAGCGAACAGATAAGACGCGGAGCCAGCACTGGCCAAACCGCCTGGCCAGAAAGAAGCGGCAAGCAGCAATGTGGCGAAGAGCAGGCCGTTCAGTATCAAGCCGGGTTTGAGCGCTCGCAGAATCTCGGCGTGGCCTACGCCCAGGCTGCTGTTGGCGACTGCCGCGGTGCGCAAGCAAGCATATACCGAACCCGCCACGCTGGCCCAGGCAATACCCGAGATACCCCAGCGATAGCCGAGCAGGCAACCAATCGCCAGCAACACCAGGGCTTCCAGCTGGATCCGAAACTCCTGCGTCAGGAGGTTGCGCGCTTCCAGCACCGCCCCGGCGGGGTTGATGACGCAGCGGTAGAGGCCGGAGAGCGCAAGAATCTGCAATGGTTGCACTACCCCCAGCCATTTGTCGCCATATACCACCGAGATGAAAGGCTCGGCCAGCCAAGCCAGTCCCACATAGAAGGGCAATGTGTACACCACCACTAGGGTCACGGTCCGCAGATAGATGTATTTCGACCGATCCTGGTTGTCCTGGGTCTGCGCCAGCGCGCGAAACACCGCCTGATAGGGAGATGACCCAATGATGCTCATGGGTATCACGTTCAGGCTTGCTGCCTTATTGTACAGGCCGACCGCGGTGATACCCAGCAGCCGCGTGGCAACCAGGTTGGGTATCTGGCTGCGAACGTACTCAACGATGCTGTTCAGGGAAACCTTGAAACCGTAACTGCCAAGGCGGCGGGCAATCGCCCTGTCGATACTGAAGCGTGGAACCCAACCCGCCACGCGAAGCAACAATACCGCGCTGAGCAGGCTACCCAGCAGCCCGCCAAGCACGAGGCTCCAGACGCCCCACCCATGTCCAGCAAGAACAATGCTGATAATGCCGGAGACGATCGAGGCGGCAGTAGTCACGACCGCGCTCGCCTTGAACCGCATCGCCCGCTGCAGGAGCGCGCCCGGCACATTGACGAATGGGCGCAGCAAAAAGCTGATCGCCGAAACCCTGAAAAGCTCAACGTAAAGCGGTTGTACGAACCAGTCCGCGAACCACGGCGCGGCGATGAAGAAAAAAACGTAGATCAGGAACCCGATGAGTAACTGAATGGTGAACACGACTTGATAGTCGCGCTCTCCCACCTCTCTGGCCTGGACCAATGCCTGGCCGGTCCCCCCCCCGGCGATGAACCCGGCAAACCCGGTGAATATCTGGACCGTCACTAGCAGGCCGAAGTCCGCCGGCACCAGCAACCGTGCCAGCACTACGCCAAAGGCGAATTGCAGGAGCTGGCCGCCCAAATTACCTGCCAATAGCCACTTGGTGCCACTGCGGATAGAATTGCCGAGGCTCATATTGTTCTGAAAAATCCCTCTTCAGGTTGGTGTAGCATAAATTGACCGCACCTATGAGGCATCCGTAGCCGCAAATTCTCGGCTGTACCGCTCCGCGATGCGGTTGACGGCGTAGCAGTACAAACTTTCGTCCAGATGACGGCAAAGCTGCTGAAGGCGGATCGGCCTGCCACCGAATTTTTCAAATGCCCGGCTCAGGTAATAAGCCCAAGGGTATTTTTTCCGGTTGTAGAAATAACGCTGAGGATTCTTCCAGTAGATCCAGTTGTTGTAGCGGTGAACCAGCGGCATGAGAGCCAGGGTGGGGCGACTCACCAGCCGGTGCTCAATCAGATGGCGTGCAAACTCCCGCCGCAAGCCGGCGTCGTATGGAAAGTTCGGCACAGGGAAGTGAACGATCGACGCCAACTTGAGTTGCCCAAACATGTCGCGTGGAATACCAGCCTCCTCCCCGAGCCGCCGCGGAATGGGCCGGTCATAGCCTCCACCCAGGCGCCAGCGATCCATCTCCGGCGACTCGGTGATTTTCATGATATCCGCACGGCGCCGGGCGCCGATGAAGGGCACAGGCAGTTGCACGAAACCGGCGTGCAAACGAACCTCGGATAGCCCGTGTCCTCCCAGGTCCCAGCGCTTAAGTTTGTCGTCTACCGACTCCATGCGATTAGGCGGGGTCGCGTCGCGGGTATACCAGAGTTCGCCCAGCACACCGGTAAGCAAGATCGAGGGGCCGGTGACGTGGTCGAAAATCTGCTGCAGGTTTCGATCCTCGTTCTCGTGCATCCCGGCATGGAACAACAACTCATGACGGGTATCCCGCTCGAACGCCCGTCGGTCTATATATTGGCTTTCCAGACCAAGCAGCCGGCAGATCGGCGTGCCGTCGTCGCTTTCCGTCTTCAGTCTCTTGCCCGGGCGATAAAAAGCGCCGGCCTCCTTCGATTCAGAGCAGGTGAAGACCTTGTCGATACCGAACCGGGCGCCGACGCTATTGACCGCCGTTGAGTCATAGCCCTTTGATTGGGTCGAGAAAACGACCATCGGATTTCGCCGCGAAGTCGACCTGGCATTGTCAAACAACGCCTTCATGCGGCTTGCAAAATAACTGGCATAATCGCTGTAGCTGCCAAATGAAGGCGGCATCGGCTTTGGCTGTTCGTTTACGCTTTCACGGCTTACCCGAAGATTGTTGTGCATCAGACGGCGGACCCCGCCGCTGGCCGTAGGAATATCACGCCGATAATCCTCTATGCCATCCATGATAGTGCGGTTGATTTCCGCATAGCCGGGAAACCGGGCATCGAGGCGATCGCCTAACCCGGCCAGCAAAAGTGGCAACGAGTTGGACGCGACAAGATTCCCGCCGGAATACCGGTAGTAGAGAAAATCGGTGGTGGCTGCGCTGGGTACCAGCGTCACCTCGCACTCACCAATCACCAGACCACTGCCGAAAAAACAGTCATCATCCTCAAAGCCCCCCAGCTCGAACGGGCTGGCCCATAAGCCCTCCGCGAGAAAACCGTCGCTGGTCTCTACCCACGGACCGTGCCGGATGCGTGCGCGCCGCTTGTTTAGATCGACTTCCGCAAGCCAGGCCAACTTCGGCAGGTAATCAAGTTGCTGAAATTCCGTTTGCATCACTTCTCTCTTATACGAGTTTGCTCTTCCGTAATTCCCGGGCAATCCCGCCAGCCCACAACCAACCCAGCCACAATCATCGACTACCCCTCCTTTGCAGATGCGCCGTGGACTTCAAGACGATATTCGAGCCGGCTTTTCAGCTCGCGCAGGAAGAGGGCCGGTGGCAGGAAGGCGCAAACCTGGTCGGTGGGGGTGAGACTGCCGTCCAGAAGACTGCGATAGCGGTCCAAGGACTTATCCATGTCCAGCGGAGGGGATAGGAAGATCAGGGCACCAGCGAGTGAGTCGAAAAATTCCTTTTGGCCCCGAATGCCGGACTGAAAATCGAATAATGCAGCACGCTTAATGAGGAGTAGATTGAGCTTGGGAATAAGGGCGAGAATGCGCTCCCATCGCCAATGCAATGCGGCGCGCAGAGGGCTGTCACTTAGCGGAAGACCCGTTTCATCCTCTGGAATCGTTGCTACAGCAGGGAGCCGGGTTCTGATCATGGATTTATACAGTTTTTCACCGTAGAAATCTCCGTAAGGAATACGCACATCGAAGTCGACAAGATTTGGGTCTAGGAAAGGGGTAATGACCGGCAGATCATACTCGATTGATTGGACTACTGTAGCCGTATGCCTACGTTGTCGGTGCTCAAACTCTGTTCGCATCAGGGCATAGTGCGGAATCAGGTTACTGATTGTTCCCAGCGTCGTGTTGACAATGTGCAAAATTCGCTCTGATATTAACTTCCGTTCGCTTCCCCATATGAGATTGGTTACGTGATCCATGGGACCATATTCACTGTGACCCTCAATAAAAATATCTCGCAACTGGTCCTGTGATATCGGGACAT
>Ga0334722_10007761_pt1 | contig 10349 bp, 7 predicted proteins | sample C3_bottom_MG_FD_207210 | JGI IMG/M metagenome (GOLD analysis project Ga0334722, IMG submission 207210) | Sediment microbial communities from Yellowstone Lake, YNP, Wyoming, USA - C3_bottom | ecosystem: Environmental > Aquatic > Freshwater > Lake > Sediment | place: USA: Wyoming | collected... | reverse complement strand
GTACCGCGGATCGGTGCTGGGATTCTTCTGGTCGTTCCTGAACCCGCTGCTGCTGCTGGGCATCTACTCCTTCGTCTTCGGCGTGCTGATGCCGAACCGGGTGCCCGGGATCGAGCCGTATCCGCTCTTCATGTTCTGCGGCATCCTGCCGTGGACGTGGTTCACCTCGTCGCTGCTCGAATCGTCGAACGTCCTGATCTCGGGCGGCAACCTGATCAAGAAGGTGCTGTTCCCGGCCGAGGTGCTGCCCATCGTCACCGTGCTCGCCAACATGGTGCACTTCTTCCTGGGCCTGCCCATCCTGCTGGCGTTTGCGCTCTACTTCAAGCAGTCGCTCGACCTGCTCGACCTGTTCTGGTTTCCGGTCGTCGTGCTGGTGCAGCTGGTGTTCACGCTCGGCCTGGCGCTCATCGTCTCGGCGCTGACGGTCCACTTCCGGGATTTCCGGGACCTGCTCCAGAGCATCGTCACGTTCTGGTTCTTCGCGACGCCGATCATCTACCCGATGTCGATGGCGGTGGACCGCGGCGGGAAACTGTTCCTGGATGCGAACCCGATGACCCACATCATCGTGGCCTACCAGGAGCTCTTCTTCTTCCCCGGCGCGTTCGGGCACTGGAAGTGGCTCCTCCTGTCGGCCGCCGGGGCGGTGGGCCTGTTCCTGCTCGGCTATTTCGTCTTCGACCGGCTGCGGGACTCGTTCGCGGAGGAAGTGTGACCGGGAGCCCGCACGCATGAACGCCATCGAGGTCGTCGACGTCCGGAAGACGTACCGGAAGTATTCGCGGCGCAAGCAGTTCGCCACGCTCAAGAGCGCAATCCTCTCCGGATCGATGGCCCGCGACGTGAATCCCGCCGAGACGTTCCAGGCCCTCAACGGCGTGACGTTCGACGTGCCGGCCGGATCCACCTTCGGGATCGTCGGCCGCAACGGGTCGGGCAAGAGCACCATGCTCAAGCTCGTGGCGGGCATCACGAAACCGACGACCGGGTCGGTCAAGGTCAACGGCCGAATTTCAGCGCTGATTGAGCTGGGCGCCGGGTTCCACCCCGAGATCTCCGGCCGCGAGAACGTCTTCATCAACGGCATCATGCTCGGCCTGTCGAAGAAGGAAATCGGCCGCCGGTTCGACGAGATCGTCGAGTTCGCGGAACTGGAGGATTTCATCGACGCGCCGGTCAAGACGTACTCCTCCGGGATGTACGTCCGGCTGGGCTTTGCCGTGGCGGTCCACGTCGATCCGGACGTGCTGCTGGTCGACGAGGTGCTCGCGGTGGGCGACGAGGCGTTCTCGCACAAGTGCCTCGACAAGTTCGCGGACTTCAAGCGCCGCGGGAAGACGATCCTGCTGGTGACCCACCAACTCGGGCTGGTGGAGCGGTTCTGCGACACGGCGCTGTGGCTCGACGAGGGCCAGTCTCACGGCCTGGGCGACCCCAGGCGCGTCGTGGCCGCCTACATCACCGACGTGGCGCGGCAGGAGGAAACGCAGATGGCCGCCGCCGACGCCAGGGCGCAGGCCTCCGTGGAACACCCGGACGCCGTGCCGGACGCGGCGCCGGACGCCCCCGCCGAGGTGGCGGAGGCCGCCGCGCAGCCGGACGGCCAGCCGGAGGCGGCGGGCGAGCTGCCGCCGGACATGTTCAAGGCGGGCGAGGGACGCTGGGGATCGCGGGAGGCGGAGATTACCGACGTCCAGCTCGTCGGCGAGGACGGCCAGCCCGCCCACGTGTTCCAGTCCGGCGAGCGCCTCGACATCCGCCTGACGCTCAAGGCCGCGCAGCCGCTCACCGACTTCGTTGTCGGCATCGGCCTCTTCAACATGGAAGGCGTCTGCTGCTTCGGGACCAACACCGACCAGGCCGGCTACGAACCCGAGCGGATCGAGGGCGAGGCGCTGGTGACGTTCCGGATCGACCACCTCGACCTCGTGGCGGGCACCTACAAGCTGGACCTGGCCCTGCACCGCCGCGACGGCTACCCGTACGACTATCACCGGCTGCTGCACAGCTTCCGCGTCAAGTCGCGGGCGGCGGATGTCGGCATTTACCGCCCGCGCCACGCGTGGAACTTCAGCGGCGGCGTGCACTTCGCGCCGCCCGCCATCGATGACACGCCAACGGCCGGGTAGCGGGCGCGCCGCCGGGAGCCGCTGGCGCCGGGCGGCCCAGTGGGCCGCAGGCGGCCTGCTGGTGCTGGTCGCGATCTACGCGGTCCGCGTGCCGGTTCTTCAGTGGGCCGGCCGCCAGATCGTGCGCAACGACGAGATGGTGCCGTCGGACGCCCTGATCGTCCTGGGTGGCGGCGAGCCGGACCGCGAGATCGCTGCGGCGGATCTCTTTGCCGCGAAGATTGCACCGCTGGTGATCCTGGCCACCGAGCGCGAATTCAACGCCGTGCCCGAACTGCTGCGCCGCGGCGTTCGCGTCGAGCGGCCCGTCGACCAGCGCCGCCGGTACCTGCGCGAGATGGGCGTGCCTGACGCCGCGATTGTGACGCTGCCGGGCGCCGAGAAGTCCACCATCGACGAGGCACGGACGCTGGCGGCGTGGGTCCAGAAGCACCCGATCCGCAGCCTTGTCGTCGTGACGTCCACCTTCCACTCGCGCCGGGCCGGGTTCATCTTCGAGTGGGCGCTGCGGGGATCCGCCACCGCCGTGCGCGTGAAGGCGTCAGCGTTCAACCGTTACGACCCCGATCACTGGTGGACGGATCGGGTGACGTTCCTCGCGGGCGTGGTCGAGTGGCAGAAGACAATCTACTACCGGCTCAGGTACTGGTGAGAAGCCGCATGCAGGTGCTGAACCACGCCGAGGCTGTGCGCTGGCGCGAAGACCTCGCCAGGGCGGGGAAGCGCGTCGTCTTTACGAACGGCGTCTTCGACATCCTTCATCCCGGCCATGTGCGCTACCTGGCCGAGGCGCGCCGGCAGGGCGACGCGCTCGTCGTGGCGGTCAATTCGGACCGGTCGGTTCGGGCCATCAAGGGACCGACGCGGCCCGTGCATCCGGAGGCCGAACGGGCCGAGGTGCTGGCCGCGCTCGCCTGTGTCGACGCGGTCGTCGTGTTCGACGAGGACACACCGCACGAGATCATCAGCGCGATTCAGCCGGACGTGCTCGTCAAGGGCGCCGACTGGGCTGAAGACCGGATCGTGGGCCGCGACATTGTCGAGGCCCGAGGCGGTGTGGTGATCCGGGTGAAGATCGAGGAAGGCCACTCGACCACGAGCATTCTCAGCCGTCTGAAGACCGGCTGAGGGCCGCGACCTGCTCGGCGATCCAGGGATACGTCTTTGCGATGCCCGCCTTCAGATCCACCTTCGACTGCCATCCAATCGAGGAGATCCGGTCGTTGCTGAAGTTCCGGGAGAGCACACCCACCGGGCCGGCGACCGACTTCACGGAAATCCGCTTGCCGGCGACAGCCGCCACCGTGTCGACGAGTTCCCTGACCGTGACGTACTGCGGGCAGCCGATGTTGACGGCGCCCTCCAGGTTCGAGTGCATCAGCCGGTAGATCCCGTCCACCATGTCGTCGACGTAGGTGTAGGAACGCACGGCCGTGCCGTCGCCCCAGATCTCGATCGTCCCGCCGTCCGGCGTCGCGGCCACCTTGCGGCACATGGCCGCCGGCGCCTTCTCGCGGCCGCCGCGCCACGTGCCCTCGGGCCCGTAGCAGTTCTGGAACCGCGCGATCCGGACCACCATCCCGTAGCGGCGCGCGTACGCCTGCGCGACGCGCTCCGAGTAGAGCTTCTCCCAGCCGTACTCGTTGTCGGGATTCGCCGGGACGGCCGCCGATTCCGGCAGTTCCGGCTCGCCCGGCACCATGTTGCGGTAGACGCACGCTGACGAGGAGTAGAAGTAGCGCTTGACGGCGAGGGCCGCCGCCGCGTGCGTCATGTGGATGTTGATCAGCACGCTGTTGTGCATGATCTCGCACTCCGCCGAATGGATGAACCCCATCCCGCCCATGTCCGCGGCGAGCTGGTACACCTCGTCGGGTGCGCCGCCCGGCAGGGTCAGCGCCGCGCGGCAGTTCTGCGGCTCCCGGAGATCGAGGACGCGGAACTCGTCCGCGGCGGTGGCCCGGAATTCGTGCTCCTTGATGTCGACTCCTCGAACCCAGTACCCCTCCTGCTTCAGCCGGCGGACCAGGTGCCCACCGATGAAACCGCCCGCTCCGCACACGACGGCTGTCTTCCTGTCCATGGGATCTCCTCGCCACCCGGCCGCTCGCGCGCGACCGGGCACTCGAACGTACCACAAGGCTGCCGCGGGACTCCACACCGCGGCGGGCGGCAGCGCATGCAGTACACTGGATGCTCCCGGCCGGGGCTTCTTCCGGCGGGGACGGGCTGGATTGGACGAATGCCGTCACTGAAGCTCCAGGAACTGCTGCGAGGGGTACTTGTGCGCGGCGGTTTCGCCCCGACGGCGAAAGCGCAGGCATTCGACGGGCTGACGCCGTCCGCTCAAGCCCTCTGGATCGCGGCGGCCGCCACCCGGGACTCGCGCGGCGAGGTCGTGATCGCCGTCGTGCCCTCCGACCGCGACGTGGACCGGACCGTGGCCGACGTCCGCTTCTTCCTGGCGGGGCTTGAGGCCGCGTCGGCCGACGAGATCGACCGGGCGGTGCTGCCGTTTCCGTCACAGGAAGTCGATCCGTACCGGGGCCTTGCGCCCCATTTCCGCATCGCGTCGGCGCGCGCCCGCGCCCTCCACGCGCTCGCGTCCGGATCCGCCCGCGTCGTTGTCGCGTCCGCCACCGCGCTGCTGCCGCGCGTGAGCCCGCCCGCGGTCCTCACCAGCCTCGCCCTCGACCTCCAGCCCGGCAGTGACATCGACACCGGGATGCTGGCGCTGACGCTCGTCGAGGCCGGCTTTACGCGCACCGACCCGGTCGACGAGCACGGCGAGTTCTGCATCCGCGGCGGCGTCATCGACATCTTCCCCGCCGGCGACGATCAACCCGCGCGCATCGAGCTCATCGGCGACACGATCGAGGCCATCCGGCGGTACGAGGCGGACTCGCAGCGATCGGTCGGCGGGATCGGACGGCTGCAGGTGGTGCCCGTGCGGGATCGGCCTGACCTCGACCTCTCGGGCCAGGAACGGATGCCGCCGCTCGCCTCGTGCTTCGACTACTTCGAGGCCCCGCGACGGCCCGTCTACGTGCTCGTCGAAGCCGAGGACGTGCGCGCGCGGGCGGAGCAGTGGCTCGTGCAGGTGTCGGAGAGCTACCAGCAGCAGCCACGGGCGCCGAAGCCCGAGGACATCCTGACGGGCTGGCCGGACGCCGCCTCGCGGTTCGCGGACGCCTTCCAGTTGGCCGAGCTTGGCGCCATCGACGGCGGGGACGACGACGGCGCGCGCCACGTCCGGTGCCAGCCGGCCCTGTCGTACTCGGGCCGTCTCGCCGACTGGATAGCCGAGGTCCGGGCCGCGCGGGATCGCGAAGACACGGTCCTGTTCGTCGCCGCGACGTCGGGCCGGGCCGATCGCATCACGGAAGTCCTCACGGACTACGAGCTGCGGGCTGCGCACATCGAGCGCGCCGAGCCGACGTTTGCCGCCAACGTCCTGGTCACGACGGGGCAGCTGTCCCGCGGATTCCGTCTGCCGGACGCGCAGTTGCAGATCTTCGCCGAGACCGATCTCTTCGAAGAGGAACACCTGACGCCCGAGCGGGCGCGGCGGGGCGCGGCCAAGGCGTTCCTGTCCGACTTGCGCGATCTCAAGGTCGGGGATCTCGTCGTGCACGTGGACAACGGCATCGGCGAGTTCGTCGGACTCAAGCAGCTCAAGGTCACGTCGGGATTCGCCGGCCCCGGCGGGCCCACGCCCGCCGGCAGCGAGGAGTACCTCGAACTGCGGTACGCGGGCGACGACAAGCTGTTCGTCCCGGTGTCCCGCCTGGACCTGATCCAGAAGTACACCGGCGGCGCCAGGCCCGCGCTCGACCGCCTCGGCGGCACCACGTGGGAGAAGGCCAAGGCACGCGTCAAGAAGGCCATGCGCGACATGGCCGAGGAACTGCTCAAGTTGTACGCCGCGCGCAAGGCCGTCGCCGGCCACGCGTTCGCGTCCGACACCCACTGGCAGGAGGAATTCGAGGACGCGTTTCCCTACACGCTGACGCCGGACCAGCGGACGGCCATCGAGGACATCAAGCGCGACATGGAATCCTCGATGCCGATGGACCGCCTCCTGTGCGGCGACGTCGGCTACGGCAAGACCGAGGTCGCGATGCGGGCGGCCTTCAAGGCCGTGATGGAAGGCAAGCAGGTGGCGTTCCTGGCGCCGACGACGGTGCTGGCGTTCCAGCACATCAAGACGCTCAGCGAGCGCTTCGGCGGGTTCCCGGTCCGCATCGACCTGATCAGCCGGTTCCGGACGAGGCAGGAGCAGAAGGCCACCCTCGCGGATCTGGCCGAGGGCAAGGTCGACGTCATCGTGGGCACGCACCGCCTGCTCTCCAAGGACGTGGTCTTCAAGGACCTCGGCCTGCTGGTGGTGGACGAAGAGCAGCGGTTCGGCGTCGCCCACAAGGAGAAGATCAAACAGCTGCGCAAGCGCGTGGACGTGCTCACCATGACGGCCACGCCGATTCCCCGCACGCTCAACATGTCGCTCGTCGGCATCCGCGACATGTCCGTCATCGAGACGCCGCCGAAGGACCGCCTGGCCATCCAGACCAACGTCGTCAAGTTCGACCAGCACGTCATCGCGCGTGCCGTCCGCAACGAGCTGGCCAGGGGCGGGCAGGTCTACTTCGTTCACAACCGCGTCGAGTCCATCTACTCCATCGGCAACCTGCTGACGCGCCTGGTTCCGGAGGCGAAAGTCGTCGTCGGCCACGGCCAGATGGGCGACCAGGAACTCGAGAAGGCGATGATCGACTTCGTGGCGCGGAAGTTCGACATTCTCATCGCGACGACGATCGTCGAGAACGGCCTCGACATCCCGAACGTCAACACAATCATCATCAACCGGGCGGACCGGTACGGCCTGTCGCAGCTGTACCAGTTGCGCGGGCGCGTCGGCCGGTCCGATCGTCCCGCCTATGCCTACCTGCTCGTGCCGCCCGAGCTGACGTTGTCGGCCGTGGCCAAGAAGCGCCTCGCGGCCATCCGCGAGTTCAGCGATCTCGGCAGCGGATTCCGCGTGGCCGCGCTCGACCTCGAGATTCGCGGCGCCGGCAACCTGCTCGGCGGCGAGCAAAGCGGCCACATCGACGCCGTCGGCTTCGAGATGTACATGAAGCTGCTCGAGCAGGCCGTGCGGGAGCTCAAGGGCGAGGACATCGAAGACGACATCCGCGCCACGGTCAACCTCGGGATCGACATCCGGATCGAGGACACCTACGTGCCGGACATGGCACAGCGCCTCGTCGTCTACCGCAAGGTGGCCGCCGCCCGCACCGCGCGGGAACTCGACGACGCCGTCGGGGAAGTCCGCGACCGGTACGGCCCGCTGCCGGACTCGATCCTCAACCTCGCCGAGTACGGCCGGATCCGCATCATGGCCGATCGCCTGGGTCTCGAGGCAGTCGACAGGCAGGGGAGCCACGTCCTCCTCAAGTTCCGCGAGAACGCCGGTGCCCGCGCGCCGGAGCCCACGCGCGTGCTCGCACTGTTGACGCGGCGTCCCGACGTCACGCTCCTGCCGCCGTCGTCGCTGCGGTTGAACCTGGCGGTGGCGTACGAGCCGGCGAGGGTGAACACCGGGGGTCGGCCCCACGCCGGACCGGCGGCAGACGGCCGCCCGTCTGTCCGTCCGGCAACGGACCCACGCCCCCAGGCCCGAGCGGCGGACGGCCGCCCGCAGGCCCGCCAGGGAGGCCGCCGGCCCGCCCCGGGGGCCGGGGCGACGTCCTGGTGGACGGCGAGGGCGACGACCGGCTCCGTCGAGCCCGGATTCACCAAGGAAGACATCCTGGCGCCGCCGGCCGAGAATCCCCGGGCGCCCGGAGGCGTCCTCGAGCGCGTCGGCGGCCTGCTCAAGCAGCTGCTCCCCCAGGAATAAGGCCGGATCGGGCCACAGACCGTCATAATTGCTACAATAGAAGGTCGGGCCTCAAGACGCTTTCTGTAAGGACGTGTCCATGCGCAAGTTACTGTTTGTCCTGGTCTTTGTCGTTCTGGCGGCGGCGGCGTCGACCGCGGCGGCCCAGACCGTTCCGCCCCGGCAGCCGGCGGCCCCGGCCGCGGCGCCAGCCGCCCAGACGGTGCTGCTCGAGCAGATCCTGGTCAAGGTGAACGGCGACATCATTACCAAGACCGAATTCGAGGCCCGCCAGATCGACGAAATCCGGCGCCGCGGCCAGGCCGTGGGCGACGAAGAGCTGAAGAAGCTGATCCTGGAGATCACGCCGGACCTGCTGGTGGCCGAGATCGACGAACTGCTGATGCTGCAGCGCGGCAAGGAGCTCGGCTACAAGGTGACCGAGGACCAGTACCAGCGCGTTGTGGAGAACATCCGCAAGGAGAACAAGCTCGAATCCGACGAACTGTTCGAGACCGCGCTCAAACAGCAGGGCCTCGACAAGGTGTCGCTTCGCAAGAACCTCGAGCGGCAGCTGATCATCAACCAGGTGCAGCAGGTCGAGGTGACGGGCAAGCTGGGCCTCAACGAGTCCGAGGCGCGCGGCTACTACGAGACGCACAAGACCGAGTTCACGTCGCCAGCGGTGATCACGCTGCGCGAACTGGTGTTCATCGTGCCCGGCGACGCGAAGAGCGTGGACGTCACCCGGGACTCCGTGACCCGGGCAAAGGCCGACGCCGCGCTGGCCCGCGTCAAGGCGGGCGAGTCGTTCGAGGCGCTGGTCAAGGAGCTGTCGGATGCGCCGTCGAAGGCCAACGGCGGCCTGGTCGGCCCGGTCCAGGTCGGGGAATTGACCCCGGACATCCGGAAGCTGATCGAGCCGCTCAAGCCTGGCGGGACGACACCCGTGTACCGCACGCCGCGCGGCTACGGCATCCTGAAACTCGAAACCGCCACCGAGGCCGTGGTCACGTCTTTCGAACAGGCGCGCGACCAGATCGCCGAGAAGGTCTACAACGAGAAGCGGTCGGCCGAGTTCGACAAGTACGTCAGGAAGCTTCGCAGCGAGGGCATCATCGAATGGAAGAACGAGGAGATGCAGAAGCTGTGGATCGCCAGGACCTCCCCGCCGGCCGGATCGACGACTCCGGCCAAGTAGCGGTTTCGGGCGCGCCGGGCGGCGGGATCGTCGTGCCCGCCGAGGCGCCGTGGTACGCCGTCTGGACCCGCAGCCGCGCCGAAAAAGCCGTCGCCGAGCAACTGGACCACCGCCGGATCGAAGTCTTCCTGCCCACCGTGCAGCGCTGGAGCCGCTGGAAGGACCGGCGGAAGAAGATCGACTGGCCGCTGTTTCCCGGCTACCTGTTCGCCCGCTTCGACGAACGCGCCGCGCTCGATGTCCTCCGCTGCACGGGCGTCTCGACCATCGTCTCGTTCAACCACGCGTTCGCGCCGATCCCGCATGCCGAGATCGAAGCCATCCAGCGCATCGTCCAGTCGGAACTCCAGTACGACCCATGCCCGCTGCTGCACGAGGGCGACGTCGTCGAGGTCGTCCACGGCCCGCTCAGGGGCGTCACCGGCCGACTGCTTCACAAGGGGCTCGACACCACGCTCGTCGTTTCGATCATCATGATCAACCGGGCCGTGGCGGTGAAGCTCGATGTCGCTGACGTGCGGAAGTACTGATGTTCGTCCCCCCGAAGACCGGCATCGCGCCCATGGCCGGCATGACCGACAGCGCCTTCCGCCGCCTCGTCAAGCGGATGGGCGGCTGCGGGCTGGTCGTGTCGGAAATGGTGGCCTCCGAGGGGATCGTGCGCGGGATCGGCGTCACGCTGGAGTACCTGGAACACACCGCCGAGGAACGCCCGGTGGCGATCCAGCTTTTCGGCGGCAACCCGGCGACGATGGCGGCGGCGGCGCGCGTCGTCGAGGCGCGCGGCGCGGACATCATCGACGTCAACATGGGATGCCCCGTCCCGAAGATCGCGAAGAACAACGCCGGCTGCCGGCTGATGCGCGAGCCCGAGCGCGCCGCCGCGATCATCAGCGCGATGACGAAGGCCGTGACGATCCCCGTCACGGTCAAGATGCGCGCAGGATGGAGCGACCGCGAGGTCAACGCCATCGAGGTGGCGCAACGGGTCGAGGCCGCCGGCGCCGCCGCGATTGCCGTGCACGGGCGCACGGCGGAGCAGGGCTACAGCGGCAGCGCCGACTGGGCGCTCATCGACCGGGTGGCGACGTCGGTCCGGATCCCGGTGCTGGGATGCGGCGATCTCGTCGAGCCCGGG
>Ga0334722_10007759_pt1 | contig 10352 bp, 10 predicted proteins | sample C3_bottom_MG_FD_207210 | JGI IMG/M metagenome (GOLD analysis project Ga0334722, IMG submission 207210) | Sediment microbial communities from Yellowstone Lake, YNP, Wyoming, USA - C3_bottom | ecosystem: Environmental > Aquatic > Freshwater > Lake > Sediment | place: USA: Wyoming | collected... | reverse complement strand
CTTTACTTGCAAATTTAGTAAGGGTCAAAGCCTCCTCCAATGCGCTGTCTCCACCTCCAACCACAGCAACAGTTTTGTTGCGGAAGAAAAATCCGTCACAGGTAGCACAGGCCGAAACTCCTTTTCCTCGCAATTTTTGCTCTGAGGGAATGTTCAACCATAGCGCCTTTGCACCTGTTGCAATAAGTACAGATTTTGTTTGAGTTGCCTGAACCGATTTAACTGTTTCTTTTAAATCTATTGTCTGGACATTCTCATTGACTATTTTCCCGCCGAATTTGAGCACTTGAGCTCTCATTTTTTCAATAAGATCAGGTCCTAATATAGATTCATAGCCCGGAAAGTTTTCTACATCCGAAGTAAGAGTAAGCTGTCCGCCGGGAGGGGAGCCTGCATAAATAAAAGGTTTTAAACCGCTACGTGCGAGATAAATTCCTGCAGATAATCCGGCTGCTCCGCCACCAATTATTACTACATTTTCCATATTGCGTTGTAAATAGTAATGATTAATATTTAATTTTGCAACTTGTTTTTTTATACAATCGCTTGGGTTATAAGCTTATTGCACGTTCGATCATTTTTTCAACCCTGGTCACATCTTCTTTTGGTAAGAATTCACACATATCAGAAACCACTATCTCCTTTGAAAGCCCGTCTATGGCTTTTTTAATAGCTGATATCTGTTGCAGCACCTCTCCACACTCTCTTTTTTCCTTTACCATCCGGGATATCCCTTTAAGTTGTCCTACTATTCTATTAATACGCTGTTCTAAATCCATACTCGTCGTTTAATGTGTAATATACCCTATACCAGTACCCAGTATAGTGCGGTAAAAAAAATATGTCAAGGGCTAATGATGGAATATGTGCATTTATTGTGGATAACTTGCGAATGCTTTTTGCTATTTAAAGAAAGGTTGGAAAATAATCCGTAAAACAAGGATAAAAGTATAAAGTAGTATGTATAAGTCTTTTAAAAAGGGGTGTTTTCGGGCATATTTTATATCCAGCCTCATCCATTCTTTAAAGGTAAGTCTATGCGAGCCATGTATCACCCAGCTTGAAGTCATGCCCGGCAAGACCGTAAAACGCTCCGCGTACTTTGCAGGTATCTTTTTGGCCTCCTCAAGTGGTAAAGGACGGGGGCCAACCAAACTCATCTCTCCCCTTATAACATTTATTAGCTGCGGTATTTCATCAAGAGCTCCATAGGATAGGAATTTTCCGACTTTTGTGAAACGCGGATCATTTTTTATCTTAAAAACCGGCCCGTCAGCTTCATTTTTTTTCTTCAAACTGACCTGCAATCCCTCAGCTCCAGACACCATAGTCCTGATTTTATACATAGTAAAAGGCTTTTTACCTTTACCCATGCGTTTTTGTTTAAAAATAAAAGGACCCGGAGAATCAATCTTAACGGCAATAAAGGCAACTGCCAAAAAGGGGGAAGATAAAATTAAGCCGCACAGGGCAATAAATCTGTAAAATAGATATCGAAATTCTAAAGACATGTTAAGTATTATATAACACCTTATCTTTAAACTACCCACCTACATTACATGAGGGTAACAAGCATTGGCGGGAATGAAGCTCCTGACAGAATCTATCAAGAACCCTTATTCAAACTCTCCAAAAATGCCTTATTGTCAGCCGTTTTGCCAAGCTTATCTATCATTGCCGTAAGCCTCTCTTCAGAAGTCATAAGCGATAACATACGACGAAGGGTAGTTACTTTTTTTTGTGTTTCCGCATCAAATAAAAGCTCTTCATGTCGTGTGCCTGATTTTTCTACATCAATTGCGGGATAGATTCTCTTGTCTGCAAAAGCCCGATCAAGATGGATTTCCATATTGCCGGTTCCTTTAAACTCTTCATAGATAAGATCATCCATCCGTGACTCTGTTTTAATAAGACAGGTTCCGATAATGGTCAAGCTTCCGCCTTCTTCACAGTTTCGTGCTGCTCCTAAAAACTTCTTGGCAGGAAAAAGTGCGCTTTGGTCAAATCCACCCGACATACTAGCTCCTCGTGACCGGTTAGGGCCACGGGTATCAACGGAAAGATTGAGTGCTCGGGCTAAACGAGTTATAGAATCAAGCAAGACAACTACATCCTCACCCATCTCTACCATCCGGCGGGCACGATCAAGGGCTAAATGCGCTACCTTAACCTGCTGGCGGGGAGACTCATCAAAATTTGATGCAGCCACTTCGCCTTGAATAAACCGTTTGATTTCAGTTACTTCCTCAGGTCTCTCTCCGATGAGAATTGCCATGAGCTTTACCTTTGGATAATTGGCAGTTATGGCTGTTGCCATATCTTTTAAGAATGTTGTCTTGCCTGCCTTCGGTTGAGAAACGATAAGCGCTCTTTGTCCGAATCCAACAGGTGAAAGAAGATCGATCATGCGTGTTGACATGATGTCTTTTGTTGTTTCAAGTCTGATCTGTTTATTTGGGTGAAGCGAAGTAAGGCTGTCAAAATTCTTTCTCTGTCTTGACTGTTCCTCGGTCAGCTCAACTCCGTTTATCTTTTTGATAAGAAGAAGTGAGTGAAAACGTTCACCTTCCTTTGAAGGTCTGGCCAATCCTTCAACCAAATCTCCTTTTCGAAGCCAAAAACGACGTATCTGGGAAGTTGAAACATAAATATCTGCATCTGGATTTATGGCATAATCTTTGCGAAGAAAACCATATCCTCCGAATGTAATATCAAGTATCCCTTTTGCCTCGTAGCTCATTTTAAGATCTTCTTTCAATCGCTCTTCAAGAGGTTTGTCTTTTGCGATTTCAGCCTTTGCGGGAGGCACAAACGGTGTTTTTTTTACCTCAACTTTTTTTACTACTTCAATAGGTGCCTCGGGGGGAACCATAATGGGTTTTTCCTCATAAGTACCAAGCATTGAAGAAACATCAAAAGCCTCATCTTTGGGAGGGGCGGAGGGAACCGTTTTGCGTTTTGTAAACATAAAAAATGAATAAAATAATAAAGAGACTACCTAATTGACCTCATATGTTATCAACCTTTTCAAAAATATTCATGAAACAATATTGGTGTTGGAATAGGATAAAAGAAGGAAAACAACGTGTACAAAGGATCCCCTAAAATGGGTGAGCAAGTGATACTTTTTCTATAAAGCAAACGGGCTAAAAGTGCGATTCTGATCCTGAGATCGAAGAATACTTCACTTTATATTCTCCCTAAAAATTAAGGAGAAGTACCCTTAGGTTAAAAGCGTTAGAAAAAGTTTTCAAATTGCGTCTGTCCCATCAAGAGGATCTGATTGAAAGTATACAAGACGCCTGCGGCATTTGTCAAATGGAAAAATATTCCCTTCCTATATAATATATCCATGTCTCCTCTTGTTCAAATCTTCAAAACTACCATCAAAGAATATGCGGCTTACCGGTTTAATTTTATGCTCTGGAGGCTGCGGATGTTTTTAAATCTTCTTTTTAATTTTTTTCTGTGGACTGCCGTATTTGACAAGCGATCATACTTCGGCTCCTATCCGAAAGACGGTCTTATTTCCTACATTCTGTATGCCAACCTTATTGCTACCTTTGTCATGGGATCACGCACTGCTGAAATAGGTGCGTATATTAATGACGGAACTATTATCAACATGCTTCTCAAACCTGTTTCATTTTTCAAATATTACTTTGCCCGCGATATTGCTGACAAAGTAATGAATATTTCATTTGCAATCTTTGAGCTGTGTGTTGTGGTGGTTTTATTCAACGCCCATCTTATTTTCCCTCAAAATCCGCTTCTTTTTGTTGTCTTTTTTATCAACGGAGTGCTAATTTCTTTTTATATCAATCTTATGCTTTCTTTCCTGGGGTTCTGGACACCGGAGATCTGGGCTCCGCGTTTTCTTTTCACCATGCTGGTATTTTTCGTATCAGGATCATACTTTCCGCTCAATTTACTACCCGGCCCGATTTACCACGTGCTTCTTGCCACCCCTTTTCCGTACCTATTTTATCTGCCGGCACAAACGTTAACCGGACACATTGATTCAAGTCTGTTGGTCATACAGCTTATTGCTTCATATGCTTGGGTATTTCTTTTATATATGCTTAGTAAAAAAATGTGGAATTCGGGTAATAAAAGTTTCTCGTTTTTCGGAAGATGAAAAATTATGTGAGTAATAACGTCTTCTTTTGCGACTTTGGGCAAAAAGGGCCATCCCATGGAGCAAAAAAGACGTTATACGAACATTAAACCTTATGAAAAACCTAAAAATATTTTATTTATTGGCACTCCATTCTCTCAAGACAACCTTTCAGGGACGTGTCGGTGCGGTATTTTTCTTACTGGGCAAAATCGTCAGAGTTGCCTTTATTTTTATTTTTATTGCCCTTGTTTTCAGCCGCACTAATCTTATCAAGGGGTACAATCTTAATCAGATTCTCCTTTTCTATCTCACCTACAATATTATTGACACCCTGTCACAGATCCTCTACCGGGAAGTGTACCGTTTCAGACCGCTGGTAGTATCCGGCGGATTTGATCTTATCTTACTTAAACCCTTCCACCCGTTTATACGGATATTGGTAGGCGGAATGGATTTTCTTGATGCGCTTCTTATCATTCCCTATATTTTGGCAGCACTATACATATATATCACCGGTTTCCACGGAGATTTTATCCATTTTCTTATCTATCTTGCATTTTTATTTAATTCCATGCTTTTAGTCACGGCATTCCACATTATTGTGCTGTGTATCGGTATTATCACCAGTGAGGTTGATCACACGATTATGATTTATCGCGATATTACGTCCCTCGGGCGCTTTCCCATGGATATTTACAAAGAACCGGTCCGTGGTTTATTCACTTTCATAATCCCCATCGGGGTCATGATGACCGTTCCCTCCCAAGCTCTTATGGGCATTCTCTCCCTTCCGATTGCGGTATTTTCATTTCTGGTATCATGTAGCTTATTGGGGTTATCCCTTTTGTTTTGGCAATTTGCATTAAAAAGATATCAAAGTTGGGGCGGATAACAAAATATTGAAATATAAGCGAAAATAATGGTATTTTTGCGATTTGCAGGAGGGCGCAGTTTGTATAAGATACGTGTCCGAGCATCCGCACTGAGCAAAAATAGCATTATCGAAGCGTAATTATATGATAACCGTAACAAATCTAACTAAAACGTATCGTACACACCACCGGCAGAAAAATTTCTTCAGTGATGTTTTTTTCCGGCAATACAACACCATTGATGCCTTGAACAATATCTCCTTTACTATTGATGAAAATGAATTGGTTGGGTTTATAGGACCCAATGGAGCAGGCAAAACTACTACTTTGAAAATCCTAAGCGGTATTCTCTACCCCACCTCCGGTAAGGTGAAAATACTGGGCTTTAACCCTTTTGAAAAATCCCCTCTTTTTTTAAAGCAGATTGCTTTTGTCATGGGTGCACGCAATCAACTCATTTGGGATCTATCAACCACCGACTCTCTGCAACTGCAAAAAACCATTTATGAAATACCGGAGCATGAGTTCCAAAAAAACGTAGATGAACTTACTCAACTTCTTGATTGCAAGACGCTTCTTAACAAACCAGTCAAAACCCTGTCTTTGGGTCAGCGGATGAAGATGGAATTGGTCGTGGGGCTTCTTCACCGACCGCGCATCATCTTTTTTGATGAACCCACCATCGGATTGGACATTTTTTCTCAGGAGGCTATGCGTGACTTTATCAAGAAATATCAATCTGAAACAAAAGCCACTATTATCCTGACAAGTCATTATCTTGAGGATGTTAAGCGACTTGCCAAGCGTCTTATTATCATAAATAAAGGGTCTATAGTGTATGATGGAAGTTTGAACAATATTATTGAACAATATTCAGTATTTAAAAAGGTAGTTGTGACCTTGGATAAACCGGTTAATGAGGTTGAAATCAGAGGAATTGATGTTCCATTTGTCTTTACATTTCCTAAGATCACCTTCCAGATAAAAAAGCTTCTTTTACCGGAAAAAATCAAACAAATCACTCATTCTTTACCGTTTTCCGATCTGACTATAGAAGATGCTTCAATTGAAGAAATCATCAAAAGCTTTTTTAAGGGAGTAAAGAAATAGTCTATTTTTTGGCTTTTCCAGCTTTTTTTCCTGCGTCAAGATGTCTGTTTGCGCCTGATGCCGTACTCATAGCCATCATAAGATGTGTAGTAACCATCCCAAGCTGGCCAAGACTCAATGCCTCACTTGCATCGGTAAGTTTACCATCCATATAATGTGCTGCTTGACAACCTTGGCTTTCATCTCTCTCAAGTTCAATAGCGGTTTCAATCTGCTCAACAGCATATTTAAATTGTTTTGATTTTCTCAGTTCTTCACTTGCAGGCGGCATGGCTAATTATAGCACAATTGCCTCTTTTTTTCAATACTATAGGATTAATAGTCATCTTGTGCTCAAACAGCCTTTTATGTTACACTTAAGGCATGAAAACTAGGAAGACTCCGTATTTATTTCTTATTTTTCTTACCGTACTCCTTTTTTTCATTCTTGGCTTCAGATACGGCCAGAAAGTCGAAAATACCAACAAAATAAATCAATTACTGGCCAGTATCCCACCTTCGCCCAGCCTCCAGCCCACAACCCCTCCTTTAGCCTTTAAAACATATAAAAATACTGCCTGTGGAGTCAGTTTCCTATATCCCACTTCTTTATCCCTTGAAAAGGAGAGCTCCTCAGGCGCCATGTTCTTTGAAAAAAAGGCCGCTGTGCTTTCCCTGGACTGCTCAAAAAAAGAGAATATGGATACATTATCTGCAACCAATCCTACAAAACTGAAGTTCCAAAACCAAACAATTTCAGCCCGGGAAGAAGGAGGTAGATATGTTTTTGACCTGAAAAATCCCATTACGTATAAAACTACCGCTTTCAGTATAGACAAATCGCTTTTCCCTCTTCTTGAAAAAAGTCTCGAATTCAGTTTAAAATAGCACTATAGCTTGATATAATAAGCTATAGTTATGGTTCGTAAACTTGCTGAAACACGTGAAGCTCCTATTAATGATGAAGAATTGTTTGCCATCATGGAGATTTGCTCCATTATCGACCGTAACCGGCTTACCGGAGTCAATGCAAAAGTTTTTAATCTTCTTTTTCCCGAATGTCTTCAGGCTAGACCGTTTGATATGCGCACTGTCCAACAAAACAAAGCGACTGAATATACAAGACCGGAGAAAAAAACTGAGGTTGCCTGTATGGAATATCTTGGTTTTACCTCAAGCAAAAAAAAGCCCTATCAGGGCAAAGAAGATGTTCCTAGCCTCAATCTTGCCTATACTAATGCCCCTCAGGCATTTACCACTCACTTAAACAATCTGCCTTTTATGCTCGGATTAAAAGATACCGCCCAAACAGATCCTATGCCTCATTATCGAGAGGGAATTAGGATCAAGATGAACCGTGCCGATCACAGTAAACTTCTCGCCTATGAAATCAGTAAGGATCTTATGCGGATGGCCATTAAAACTCCGGAATTGTTTATAAGAAGAGTATGGGAGGATATGCGCAGGTATAACCAAGATCCAGGTTTTCTTGTTAATAAAAAAAAGGCTGCTTTTGTTGAAAGTTATGCCTTAGTATCTCCTGTTCAAAAAGAAGCATTGGCTTTGGCTCTTGAATATGCAAAATATCTGACTCTTTTTGCCTATTTACATGATGAGCGGACACCGGCTTGGGGAGACTTAACTATGGTACAAAAAAAGGCCCGCTTTGCCGGACAGGCAGATATTGATTTTAGTGAAGATGTGGCCTTGTATAATGATATTCTGCTTATGATAGATGATCCGTCTGTAGGACTGGATCAGATTATTGCTCATTTTGGAATGGACCGTGATTTTGCTCTTAAACTGATTAGAAGTTTGGCTCAAGAATCTGATTCCTGCCTGGGAGGATTACTCATAAAAAATAAAAGAAAAACTCCTGTGTTTCTCCAAAATGCCCCGCCTGCATTACATGCTTTAGCTGACAAAGCAGCTTTTGATAAAGATCAAACATCAGGCACCACGGCCAATCTTCAAGATATGGCAGATCAAATTCTTCCCGGAGGATTTCATAGTTTGCGGAAAAAAGGCCATGGTCCTATTGAACCTATGCATGCAGTTACACCCATAGGTTCATTTCACAATAGGCTTATGCTTTTGTCTTATGCTTTAGCAACAGGTATGTCAAAAAGTGAACTTGCTCAAAGATGCAGAGAAAAAGGAGTTGATCCGTATCGACTTTTTATCGCAGCGGAAGAATTCCAGGTTGGACCAAATATACTTTTAACTGAAGTTCCTCAATATGGGGGAGAAATCATGCCGGTAGCTCTTGATCCGGGTGCGCTAGAGCGTCTTATGCTTTCATTTGCTGCTTTGAATTATTTCTATTATTCCTCAGACTCCCGTACGGGCACAGAAAGACTTATTCAGGATATCTTAACCTGTATCCAATTTGATTACAACCAAAGAGGCTTCGGGCGAAGTGCTATGGAGTTTTTTTTCAAGAGAAGTGATTATGAAGTTGACCAAACACTTGAGAAATATGTTCCAATTCTTCCTTATATTTTTGAACATCTAATTAACCGAGTAACAAGAGTTCCTCGTGAGGAGCTTGATATGTACATTGCCCATGCCCAGGAAGCAGGCCAACGACTTCTTATCTCTCCCGCCCAAATCCCCCAAGTTCCTACAAAAAGCGGAACCTTGACATTCAACGCACTCGGGGAAATCGAACCATATCTGACAACATTGGACAGAGATACAATTGTTGAAGAAGGAGGAAACATTACCTATGTCGATATTCCATATTCGCTTCCCAAATTGCTTGATAAGGCAACGGCATATATATCCACAGGTGAATTTTATTATGTAATAAATCTTGAACCTAATCATATTGCTACTATAAATGAACTTATTAAAAGGACTCCTGCATTATATAAACCACCCGTCCTGCGCGCGCTTCAATGTTGGATGAGCGAGACAAATCCTCTCCCTCCTGAGTTTCTGCTACAATAAAGCTCATGGCAAAACTCAAAATGGCTTATTTCGGCACCCCCATTTTCTCCGCAACATTGTTGGAAAAACTTTTGAATGAAAAAAATCTATCCGTTACCATAGATCTCGTTATCACTCAGCCTGACAAGCCGGTAGGGAAGAAGGGAATAATAACTCCATCACCCGTAAAAGTAATTGCACAAAAATATAGTATTCCTGTCTGGGATCAAAATATTAAAAGTAAAGATACCGGCATTTTTGCGACTCAGTCGCGCGCAGTTGATTTAACTTACGTGTCCGAGCACGAATGTGGAAATAAAAATGACGGTATCGAACTTTTACAGAAGTTAAAACAAGTTGATCTTGCTTTTGTCTTCGCTTTTGGCTTCAAACAACTCATACCTTTAGACCTTTTACAAGCCCCAAAGATACAATTTAAGATAGGGGAAGGAAAGACTTCGGGGTTTATAAATATCCACCCGTCTCTTCTCCCCCGATACAGAGGCTCCTCCCCCATCGCGTATCCGATTTTATTAAGTGAAAATAAAACAGGAGTCAGTTTGTTTGTAATGGATGAAAAAATGGATCATGGACCCATTATTGTCCAAGAAGAAACTGAAATAAGATTAAACGACGTCAGACCCGACATGGAAAAAAAACTGGCTGATCTGAGTTTTGGAATGGTAAAAAAATTACTTACACAATTAACCAACGACCAACGACTAACAACTATCGACCAAAATCACACCCTTGCCACCCACTCTCCTTTTATGATAAAAAATGACGGTTTTATCCCCTTTTCCATTTTACAAAAGGCACAGAAAAATGAAGCTCTTACGCTCCAGGAATTACCGCATATAATCCGAAACTACCTTACTCGTCATCCCGGCGTAGGCCGGGATCCAATCTATAATTTCCATTCAAAAGATGATGTTTTAGGTCTGGATTCCCGCCTTCGCGGGAATGACATTATTGGAACGGTTCAAAACTCAGCTCTCATAATCTTTAACTTCTGGCGTGGCATGCTTCCTTGGCCCGGAGTTTGGACTAAGGTTACAATAAACAATGAAGAAAAGCGTTTAAAAATAACGGACCTGAAATATGAAGATAAAAAGCTTGTAATAACTAAAGTGCAGCTTGAAGGAAAAAACGAAGTCGATTTTCCAACTTTCAATAAGGCGTATCAAATTTTTATTTAGCCTTTGTTTTTCTTTATTAATCAACAAAGAGTCTTTACTTCATAATTTCTATAGGATAATAGTCTTGTATTTTTAGCCTCAATAAGCTATAATACTCTTTCTATCTGAATTGTTTATAACTATTTATGTCAGACCGTGTAG
>Ga0334722_10007758_pt1 | contig 10353 bp, 10 predicted proteins | sample C3_bottom_MG_FD_207210 | JGI IMG/M metagenome (GOLD analysis project Ga0334722, IMG submission 207210) | Sediment microbial communities from Yellowstone Lake, YNP, Wyoming, USA - C3_bottom | ecosystem: Environmental > Aquatic > Freshwater > Lake > Sediment | place: USA: Wyoming | collected... | reverse complement strand
TTCCGCGCCATGGCCGCGCACCAGCGGGTCATCGGCGTGGTCAGCGGCGTGCTGCTGATGGCGCTGGGTTTGTTCATCGCGTTCAAGGGCGTCGTGGCGTTCAGCGGGTTGGTGAGCTGAGGGGCTCGCTAATTGGCCGCCAACCCGTTACGCTTAGGTACGGGCTCGCGCACACACGGTGCCGATCCCCCAGTACTGGTCAGGGGCCATCGCTCTTGCGATGGCCTTTCTTTTTTGATCAGGCAGTCGAGGACGTACGGCATTGCCCGGACTCCCACGACAACACATTACCAGGAGTTCCAAATGCGTACGCAAGGTGCCGTAAAGTGGTTCAACGACGACAAGGGTTTCGGCTTCATCACGCCTGACGGTGGCGCCAAGGACTGCTTCGTCCACCACTCGGCCATCCAGTCGAACGGCTTCAAGTCGCTTCGCGATGGTGAGCGCGTCGAGTTCGACATCGTGCAGGGCCAGAAGGGCCCGGCGGCGGAGAACGTCGTGAAGCTCGGCGAGTAACCACTCGCTCCAGCGTTGGGCCGGCCCGTCCCGCAAGGGAGGGCCGGCCCTTCGCTTTTCCGGGCGTCCCGGAACTTGCCGCCCGTCACGGCCTATCATCTCCCGTCTTCCGTCTCCCGTCTCCCGTCTGCCAGCTATAGCTTAGATCCATCCCTTCACCGGAGCCCCCCGATGCGCCGTATCACCGCACTGCTCGCCATTGCGAGCGTCGCCGTCGCTGCCCGCGCTCACGCGCAGGGCACCATGCCGCAGGAAACCACCCGCGCCGTCGAAGGCGGCGGCATCATGGCCAAGGGCTGGGCCGGTCAGGTGGATGCCACCGAAGCCAAGGCCGGCATGACCATCAACAACGCCAAGTTCATGGCGATGGGCAGCGGGTTCCACGTCACGACGGGGCCGTCGGCCACGTACTGGAACCCCGCGAACGCAATGAGCGGCAACTACACGGTGAAGGCGACGTTCACCGAGCCGAAGTACATGAACCTCAACGACCATCCGCACCCGTACGGCATTGCGATCGGCGGCAACGACCTCGGCACCGACAAGGCGACGCTGCTCTACTGCACCGCCTATGGCAACGGCACGTACATCGTGCGCGGCTTCGGCCCGGCGCCGTTCCGTCTGGGCGGCCGCGGCGCCACGGCGAGCGACGCCGTGCACAAGGCGGCGGGGAAGGGCGAGAGCGTGTCGCAGGAGATCGTCGTGTCGGTGAAGGACGGCAAGGTCTCGTGCGCCATCAATGGGACGGTCGTTGCGACGTTCGACAAGAGCGAAGTCGTCGGCGACGGCAAGCTCAAGTCGCTCGACGGCATCGCCGGCCTGCGCTTTGGGCACAACACCGAAGTGACGGTGAGCGGGTTCGAGGCGAAGAAGAACTAGCTTGCTTCGTTGGAAGTGACGACGGCCGCGCGCATGCGCGGCCGTCGTGCGTTGGGGTGGCGTCGTGCGCGGCCATTCGCATGACGCGCGACGCGGCTCATCGCTTGCCCAGGGAATCCCGCACCGCCTGCGCCTTTGCGTTCGCGAGCGCCTGCTCCGTTTCCGCGATGCCCGGCTTTCGCTTCAGCGCCTCGCCAAAATGCCGCACCGCCTCTGCCGCGCCGCCCGGCCGCTTCATCGTCTCCACGCCGAGCAAGTACTCGGCGTTCGCCACGAGCGGCGCGTTATTCGGTTCGAATCGAATCGCCGCCTCGAAGTGCGGCACCGCCTCCGCGCCGCGCCCAACGCGCTGCAACGCCACGCCAAGGCTGTAGTGCGCCCGCGCATGGTCGGGCTTGAGGCGAAGCGCCGCCTCGTAATGCGCGATCGCTTCGTCTAGCCCACCAGCCCGCCGCGAGAGGATGCGCCCAAGATTGCCATGCGCCATCCAGCTGTCGGGGTTCTTGGCGAGGATGGCGCGATACAACGTCTCGCCGTCGCGGTACTCGCCGGCCTGCTGCGCCGTCAGGACGCCGAGCAGCACCAGAACGAGCATCGCGCCAACCGTCACGGCCCGCGCGGCGATCGGCGCCCACGCGCGCGACCCGGCGGTTGCCGCGCGCACGCGGTCGCGCAGCGCACAGACACCCGCGCCGGCCAGCAAGACGAGCGAAAGATCGGCGTGATACTGAAAATGATCGGCCACGAACGAGTATCGGAACGGATACACATTGAAGAAGCCGAGCGCGGGAAAGAGTGTGCCGGCAAACGCGAGCAGCACGGCCAGCGGTGTGCGCGTGGCCTGACGCATCCGCCAGAACGCGGCCACGATCATCAGCGCCGACGCGGGGTACACCCACGCGGCCACGCTGCGCGCGTCGAGCGTCCACCTCGGGTACATGAACGCAAGCGACGAGGGCCAGGCGAAGCTCATCGCATAGTGCCACAGCGCGCGGCCGGCCAGGAGCACGCGCTGCACCGGACTCAGCGTGAACTCCAGCCCCTCCGCGCCAATCACGTGCCGCTCCACCCACGCGGTCAGCAGGCCCGCGCTGATGCCCAATGCAATCCACGGCACGAGCGGTGCGACGTCGCGCCGCCAGTCAATGCGGCCGCGTTTCCACCACACCGCCACAAGGAGCACGCACGGCAGCGTGGCCGTCACCGTCTTGGAGCCGAGCGCGAGGGCAAACAGCGCGAAGCCGACCCACCAAGCGCGTCGTGCGCGCGACGCGTCGAACCGCAGCCACGCGAGCGCCGCAAGCAAATAAAACACGAGCGACAGCGCGTTCTTCTGCTCCGAGATCCACGCCACCGACTCGGCGTGCACCGGATGCAGCGCAAAGAGAAACGCCGCGGCCCATCCCCCGCGCACGCCGAGCCCTCGCGCGACGAGCACCAGCAGGCAGGCGCTAATCGCGAGCCAGCCGACGTTTGCGACGTGATAGCCGATCGGGATGTTGCCCCACAGCCGGTGCTGCACCCAGAACGCGCTGTGCAGCACTGGGTAGTACTGCTGCGTGGCCCCGAGGTCGAACCAGATGCGCCGCAGGCCGTCCCAGCCCTGCAGCATGGCGCTCGTGATATGGCGGTCGTCGTCCCACACCGGCACACCGCCCAGGGCCGGCCAGTACGCGACCAGGACGCTGGCAAAGAGCAGCAGGCCGAGCGCGAGGTCGGACCGGTACCACTCAGGGGTGCGGGGCGGTCGCATGGTCCATACGATAGCATCCCGGCTGGCCCTGTGTCGCCCCAGCGTGTCGCGCCAGTCCCTTGTTCTCCCCGTCGCGCGCGGCGAAGTTCATCGCCTGCGCAAACTGTCCCCCAACACCGAGGTGTTCCATGCGTCGCTTGTTTCTCCTGCTCGTCCTTGCCGTCGCCGTGCCGCTGCGCGCTCAGGGTCCGTTCATTGTGGATGTCCACAACGACCTGAGCGAAGTCCAGCAGAAGATGGTCGCGCTCGCCAAGGCGATCCCCGAGAGCGCGTACGGCTGGCGTCCGGGCGCGGGCGTCCGCTCGGTGAGCGAAGTCTTCATTCACGTGGCGACCGAGAACTACCAGATTCCCGCGATGATGGGTGCGCCGGCGCCGGCGGCGACGGGCATCACCGCCGACATGCCGTCGGGCGAGGCCTTTGCGAAGCAGGCGCGCACCAAGGATCAGGTGGTCGCGGATCTGGAGGCGTCCTTCCAGCACGCCCATCAGGCCCTGCACGTGAACACCGACCAGAACTTGGGCGACAAGATCAAGCTGTTCGGAATGGACTTCACGCGGCAGAAGGCGATGATCCTGTTCATCACGCACATCCACGAGCACCTGGGCCAGATGATCGCGTACGCGCGGTCGAACAACGTCGTGCCGCCGTGGAGCAGATAAAAGCAGATGGTAGATGGTAGACGGTAGATGGTAGACTCGGCGACGTCGAGCGCACCGGGCGAGAGCGAGACCCCGCCCCCACCTTGGGCACACGACAGGGTGGGGCCGGGGCTTGCGCTGGCCTTGGGCGTGGCGTTCGTCGCCTGGCTTGGCGAGCGCGCACTCATCGCGGCGGTTGGCCGCGCGATTCTCGAGGCCATCGTTCTTGCCATCTTGATCGGCGCCGTCGTGCGCACGTGGGCCGTGAAGGACATCTCGCACTACGCGCACGGCACGCACATCGCGAGCGGGCTGATCCTCGAGTGCTCCATTGTGCTGCTCGGCGCGGGGTCGGACCTGCGCGCGCTCGTCGCGGCGGGTCCGGCGATTCTCGCCGGGGTGGTCGTGATCGTCGGCGTGACGCTCGTCACCGGGACGTTCATCGGACAATGGTTCGGCCTGCCGCGCACGCACGCGCTGCTCGTCGCCGTCGGCAATGCGATTTGCGGCAACTCGGCCATCAGCGCCGCGGCGCCGGTGGTCGGCGCGCGCCGCGATGAAGTGGCCTCGGCCATCGCGTTCACCGCGGTGCTTGGCGTATGCGTCATCCTCGGCTTGCCGTGGCTGATTCCGCTGCTGCACCTCAGCGACCATCAGTACGGCATCGTTGCCGGGCTCACGGTCTACGCCGTGCCGCAGGTGATTGCCGCGGCGTACCCGGTGAGCGTGGCGGCGGGGCAGGCGGCGACGCTGGTGAAGCTGATGCGCGTACTCCTGCTCGGGCCGGTCGTGCTGGTGCTGTCGCTGACCGAGCACCACTCGGCGCACCTGCGATGGTGGCGCGCGGTGCCGTGGTACATCATCGGGTTCTTCGTGACATCCGTGCTGCGCACGACAGACGTTATTCCAGCCAGCACCGGCGACCTCGTGCGCGAGGGCGCCCGCCTGCTCACGGTGCTCGCGATGGCGGGGCTCGGGCTGGCGGTGGACCTGCACGCGGTGCGGCGTGTCGGGCCGCGCGTCGGCTCGACGGTGCTGGTGTCGCTGCTCCTGATGCTGGGCCTCAGTCTGGCGCTGGTGCGTCTGCTCGGCGTGGCGTAGCGAGCGGGCGGCGGAACGTCACATATTCGTTCTCAGTTGCCATGCGGCACAGTGCATATTACTGTATTGGCGCATAGGAAACCTTTCCCGTTGGAGCGCTCCCACATGCGACGCGTCATCAGGCCGGCTGGCCTCCTGATCATTCCTGTGCTCGTCCTGGCGGCTGCCTGCGCAAAGCAAGAGGCACCGAAGCCCGCAAAGGCCGTCTCCTTTAATGAAGACGCGTGGCACGCGAAGACCGAGGCGGATATCCCCAATGACTCGCTCGGGGCGTCCATCAAGCGGGGGCTCTATCTGATCCGCTTCACGCCCGAGTCGCTGCCGCAGTACGCCACCTCGGCGCTGCGCTGCACGAGCTGCCACCAGAATGACGGCCTCAAGAAGACCGCCGCGCCGCTCACCGGCGCGCACTCGCGCTTCCCCAAGTACATGCCGCGCTCCGGCGCCGTCATTTCGCTCGCCGACCGCGTGAACTACTGCTTCACACGCTCGCTCGCCGGCAACGCGATTCCGGTCGGCAGCCGAGAGATGACGGACATCCTCGCGTACCTGGCGTTCATCTCGTATGACGTGCCGGTGGGCACGAAGATCGCGGGGACCGATGGCATAATTTCCATGAAGGACACGCTCGTCGGCGACATCGCGCGCGGCGAGCAGCTGTTCACCGCGAAGACCTGCATTACGTGCCACGGCCCCGAGGGCAAGGGTGCCGGCGTGATCCCGGCGCTCTGGGGCGAGAAGTCGTACTCGATCGGCGCGTCCATGGCGCGCGAGGAGCGCGCCGCCTCGTTCATCTGGCACAACATGCCGCAGACGAATCCGGGCAGCCTGACGCCGCAGGAGGCGTTTGACCTCGCCGCTTTCATTAACTCGCATCCGCGTCCGGACTCGCCGGGCAAGGAAGGCGACTGGCCGATGGGCGGCGCGCCCGCCGACGTGCCGTACGACACGCACGGACATTCGGCGCATCGCCCACCGGCGAAACTGATCACGCGCAGCAATCCGCAGGGCGCGCTCGTGCCGAATCCGCCGCGCATCGGGCCGTCGGCCAAGAAGGGGGGCGCATGACCGACCGCACGACTGATCGCATAACCGATCGCACGACCGACTTGCCGCCGGAGCCGCAGAAGGCTGACGACGCGCTCTCGCGCCGCGACCTGATTGCCGGCGCCGCGGGCGCCATCGGCGTCGCCGTGGCCGCCGGCCTCCCGCTGGTCGCCGGCGGCCAGGGCGCGAAAGCGCCCGCGCCCGCGGCGCCGGCGATTCCGCCGGATCCGACCAAGCTGCCGGGCAAGCCCACCACGCAGGTGGGATCGCGATCCACATTCGTCTCCCCGTCGCGCGCGCCGTATGGCGAGACTGTGGGCAACTCGCGCGCGCCCCTGCAAGACCTCACCGGCACGATCACGCCGGCGGACCTGCACTTCGAACGCCATCACGCGGGCATTCCACAGATTGATCCCGCCAAGCACACGCTGCTCATCCACGGACTTGTCGCGACGCCGTTGATGCTGACCGTGGACGAGATCAAGCGCTTCCCGCAGGTCACGCGCACGCACTTCATTGAATGCTCGGGCAACGGCCGCGAAGCGTACCGCGAGCCGAAGCCGGAGATGACGGCGCAGAAAGTCGCGGGGCTCGTGAGCAACACCGAGTGGACAGGCGTGCCGCTCAAGATCTTGCTCGACGAGGCTGGCGCCAAGAAGGACGCGTCGTGGTTTCTTGCCGAGGGCGGCGACGCGTGCATCATGACGCGCAGCATCCCGATGGAAAAGGCGTTCGACGACGCGATGATCGTCTGGGCGCAGAACGGCGAGCCGATTCGCCCCGAACAGGGCTTCCCGCTGCGGCTCCTGCTGCCCGGCTGGGAAGGGAATGTGAGCGTGAAATGGCTGCGCCGCATCGAGCTTGGCACCAGGCCGTGGATGACGCGCTGGGAGACGAGCAAGTACACCGATCCGCTCCCCGACGGCACCGCGCGGCAGTTCTCGTTTGACATGGACGCCAAGTCCATCATCACGTCGCCGTCGTTCCCGAGGACACTCACCAAGGGCTGGTGGCCGGTGAGCGGGCTCGCGTGGACGGGGCGCGGCAACATTACGCGCGTCGAGGTGAGCACCGACAACGGCCGCGCGTGGCACGACGCCGAGCTCTCACCGACCACGGGCGTGAAGGCGCCGGTTCGCTTCACCTACATGTGGGAGTGGGACGGCAAGGAGGCTGTGTTGCTCAGCCGGGCAACCGACGAGACAGGCTACGTGCAGCCGACGCGCAAGGCGCTGATCAACGTGCGCGGCATCGGCACCGACTTCCATTTCAATCAGATCGTGGGATGGAAAGTGGCCGCTGATGGCAAAGTCACGTTCCACGGGGAGACCTGATGCGCCGCGCACTCCTCATCTCAATCGTCGTCGCCGCCGCCTGCTCCGCAGAACGCGGGCAGGCGCCGTCGCCATCGTCCACCACCGGCTTCTCCAGCATTCCGGCGCGCCATTACGGACTCGGCCGCGCGGCAACGTCCGAGGAAATTGCGGCGCGCGACATTGACGTTGGCCCCGATGGCGCCGGCTTGCCGTCAGGATCGGGCAGCGCCGCGAAAGGCGCGGAGCTGTTCCAGCAGAAGTGCGCGATGTGCCACGGCCCGAAGGGGCAGGGGATGCCGCCGGCGTTCCCCCAACTGATCGGCCGCGACCCGAAGGCCGAGGGCTTCAAGTTCTCGACCGACTTCAAGCTTGCGCATACCATTGGCAACTACTGGCCGTACCAGACCACCGTGTTTGATTATGTACGGCGCGCGATGCCGCAGCTGCAGCCGGGCTCGCTGACCAACGACGAGGTCTATGCGCTGACGGCGTTCCTGCTCGCGTCCAATGAAGTGATTCCGATGACGGCGACGCTCGACTCGGCGTCGCTGATGCAGGTGAAGATGCCGTACCGCGACAAGTTCGTGCCCGACAATCGCAAAGGTGGCAAGGACGTGAAGTAGCTGGACCGGCGGCGCCGCCGCCGGACTCGACCCTTAGGCAGGAGCACTCCATGGCAACATCCGTACCGCAGGCCCCCCCGGCCGCTGCCGCAGGATCCTCCAAGTTCCCCGCCTGGGCCACGCTCGGCGCCATCTTTGGCGTCGTCGGCGCGCTCAGCATCTGGACGTGGGGACCGATCGGCGTGTCGGGCACGTATCCGCGCTTCATCGGCGCCATTCTGCGCCGCGTGACGCCGGGATACGCCTTCGCGAACCCGTATCTCGAGAAGATGGGTTCGCTCATCAAGCCCGAGACGTTCCTCGTCATCGGCTTGCTGATCGGCGGATTTCTCGCCGCCAAGCTCGCCGGCGACAAGGCGCAAGCCGAGGAGTACATCCATCCCGGCGAGACGTCGAAGAGCAAGCGCTATCGCGACGCGTTCCTGGGCGGGTTGCTCATCGTGTTTGGCGCACGCATGGCCGGCGGCTGCACGAGCGGCCATATCATCTCTGGCATCACGCAGCTGTCAATCAGCGGAATGATCTTCGCGGCCGGCGTGTTCGCGACCGGCATCATCACGGCGAAACTCATGCACAAGGGGGCGAAGTAACATGACTCCGCTCATTCTCTCCCTGCTGGCTGGCGTCGCCATGGGCGCTCTCATTCAGCGCGTGCGCGCGTCGAGCCCGGCGATGATCGCCGCGAATCTGCGGCTCGAGAACCTCTCCATCATCAAGTTCATGGCGACGACCATCGCGGTGGGCGCGATGCTGGCGTACCTCCTCGCGGCGTTCATCGGCCCCGAGGCGATGCACTTCGACATCAAGCCGACGTATGTCGTCGGTGTGTTGATTGGCGGCCTGATCTTTGGCGTCGGCTTCGGGCTCGGCGGCTACTGTCCCGGCACCTGCGTCGTGGGCGCCGGCGAGGGGCGCAAGGACGCGTTGTGGGCGATTCTCGGCGGCGTGGTGGGCGCGCTGATCTTCACGCTGGTCTTCAGCTCGGTGATTGCGCCGATCAACAAGCTGATGGACTACGGCAAGGTCACGCTCGATCAGGTGCTGCACCTGCCGGCGGTCGGCGTGGCGATCGGCCTCGGCGCGATTGTCCTCGGCATTGTGTACATGCTGCCGACGGACGTGAAGAAGAGGTCGTAAAGATTGAGGACGAGGAATGCGGATTTCGATCAAGGATCGTGATTCCGGAATGCGATTGACGACTGTTGCCGGTGATCGTTGATCGCCATCCGAAGTCACGCTCCTCAATCGCAATCCGCATTCCTCGTCCTGAATCCTCGCCATCGTACACGTAAAGAGCCCCCGGCGTCAGGAACGCCGGGGGCTCTTCGCGAATGCGATGGCCGCTTACTTCGTCGGCTTGAAGGAGAACCCGATGAGGATGGACTTCTCCGACATCGTGTTCTTGACGCTGGTGCCCGGGATGGCCGCCGGCTTCATCATCGGGCCGGTGATCGAGTTCTCGAGCGCGGTGTAGGCCGCGAAGTTGATCTCGACGCCCGGGCGGAGCTTGTAGCCAAGCCCCACGGCGATGTTGTGCTGCACCACGGCAGGCGCCGGGATGTTGAACATCGACTGGTCGTCGGGAATCGGATTGCCCGAGTAGTTGTACCCGCCGCGCAGCGTCACCTTGTCGGTGGCCGCATACTGTGCGCCGAGCGCGACGGCGACGATGTTCTCCCAGCCGAAGCCTTTCACGGAGCCGTCGGCGTTGTAGCCCGACTCGTCGAAGCCCTTGGTGCTGGCGTACGTGAAGTACTTCACGTCAGCGGCCGTCTGCCACTTGGCGTTCGGCGTCCACGCGATGCCGGCGGCGTAGATGGCCGGCGCGTCCATGCGGAACTTGAACGTGCGCGCCGTGTTGTAGTTTGGCAGGTACGGATTCTCATAGACCGCGTTGTACGTGAAGTCGCCAAACATCTGCGCGGACGTGTAGGCGAGGCCAAGAGTCACCTTGTCGGTGGCCTGGTACTGCAGGCCCGCCTGCACACCGAGACCGAACACGCCATCCGCCGAGGCGGCGCTCGAGTAGAAGGCACGGTCATCGGCGGTGTACGGCTTGCCATCCGGGCCCGGATCCGCCGCGGGCGCGGCGGTTGGCATCGGATTCACGGCGAGCGCTTCCCAGTCAATGTTCGCGGCGAGGCCAATGCGCAGCTTGGGCGACGCCTGCCACGCGACGGCGGGGATGATCTTCATGAGCTGGAAATTCGAATAGACCTGTCCGAACCCGTTGGGGCGTGGCATCAGGATCGGGTTGGTGGCGTCGGCTGCGTAGTTCACGCCGAAGCCGCCGATGCCGAGGCCGGCGAGACCGAAGACGACCTTGTCGAGCTTGGTCGTGAAGCCGAATGCGGGAATCGGCGTGAACTCGCTGACGCTGGTCGTTGACCCAGTCATCGGGCCATACGTCGAAGTCACGGTGCGCTCGGGCTTCATCAGTTCGAAGCCCATCTCGAGGTTCGTCCCCTCGAACGTGG
>Ga0334722_10007757_pt1 | contig 10354 bp, 8 predicted proteins | sample C3_bottom_MG_FD_207210 | JGI IMG/M metagenome (GOLD analysis project Ga0334722, IMG submission 207210) | Sediment microbial communities from Yellowstone Lake, YNP, Wyoming, USA - C3_bottom | ecosystem: Environmental > Aquatic > Freshwater > Lake > Sediment | place: USA: Wyoming | collected... | reverse complement strand
AGGGAATGCTGAAGTTGCCATTGTCGTCGGTTTCTCCGCTGCCATGATTGCCCCCTCCGTCCCCGATCTCGATCGGCCTGTGGCCATGAGCTGCTCCGGACGCCGCGGTGCCGGTGATCATTGGGCTGCTGGACACTGGCGGGGCCGAACTTCCTCCGCCCCCTCCGCCGCAACTATAGATGACACCGGTGATCAGAAAAGAACATAACAGGAGAATCATCCCTTTGCGCATAAACCCTCCATAACGATAATAGAAACAGCGAATGGTCAGAATCAACCTGTGTTCATTGTAAAGGTCATCAGAAAAGAAGCCCACAGTATCCTGCGGAATTCTTTTGTCTTCACATATTAAAGTCACATAAAATCGCCTACTCGGCCGTGTACGTGACCTTCGCCCACTCGCCATTCACCCCCATAGCACCCACGTACACATGTACTCTTGTCACACTGCTTCCACCACAAGAAGCCGGAATAGTGACCTTGCCCGTAGTGGCAGTTGGGGAGCTTGTCGTCCCTTCTCCCAAGCAGGCAACACCCGACCCGTTCCAAGCCTGATAGGTAAGGCCCATTTTGCTGATAGCAAAGGTCGTAGGCTTTGTCCAGTTCACAATCAATTCAGAGCCCGGCGTTACCGTCGACAGTGCAGTGCCCGAGAGATTGGTGATCCTGATCGGCTCGGTGGTGTATGCATTGCTCGGGATCGTATAGCTCTCTGTCCCAGTCGGTGTCGTCAACGTGACCGTGAAGAGCGTGCCTGCCTGCGGGGGATTGGTCAGAACGCCGCTGTCAAAATAGAAATTGTCCATATTTCCGTATGGACCGATCTTGGTATCATGCTGTGTAATAGTGACAGCGCTAAAGATGCCCCCGCCGTCGAGCGTCACCGCGGTCACTTTGTTAGGAGGCGCCTGGATCCCAGCCGCTACGGTCACACCGTCTCCAGGCATATAGGCGCCTTGACGCGTTACCATACTGACGTCAAACCAAATATTGCCGCTGCGCCCATTACCGGATATGAGCCATGATCCTGACACCAACTTGAAAGTTGAATTTGACATTCCCGTTCCGGTAATTTTCATATCTGCCGAGTTTGCGTCGAGAGAATAGATCGCTTTTACCGTGTACAGTTTAGTCTTACCGCTAGAAAAGGCGCTTGTGGCTCCTGATGTCAATATCTTTGCAAGTTGGTCCCGGTTAGCGCCGTTATGTTTCATGTTTGAATCTGGGTCAATGTACGGCAACAGGTCGGTGTAGACCAATGACGATCCTTTGGCATTGACCATATTCGTAAAATTCGCCAGCATCGTGGTAATGCCGGCAAGGGCGGCCTGCGAGGCCGTCGTCGTCGGCACCGTGGTCAGGTTGTTATTGCCGCTTTCCACTGTCGAGCCGGTAAGCTGGGACACCGTCGTAGTTGAAGCTGTGAGCGAGCTCAGGAAGGCGTTCAGCGTCGTGTTCTGGGTGGTCGTTCCGTTGGATATCACGATCTGGCCGGTCGCGGCATTGACCCATGCCTGGTCCAGGACCTTGTCGAGGCCGGTCCCCGGGACCGTGATCGAGCCTGCAGTGAAGGGCGTAGAAATGAGATTGAAATCGCTTGAAGTTACACCATTATTGTCCAGCCAGAGTTGAACGATGTTCTTGATCAGATCATGGATCAAGGATACCGATTCGGGTTTCGGAGCAGGATTCGTTGGCAGATTATCAAATGCATAGTCAATATTCACCGAAGGCGTCTGCGCGCTGTACCACGAGCGGATGATCAGGTCCGTGAGCGGCGTGACATTGATGGTCGTGGCGGCGTTCAGATCGGCGCTTACGCTATAGAGCTTCGATCCGGTAGCAGTCGTGACCAGGAGGAGGTAGGGCGGCGTGAGGCCGGTCGTGGGAATTATGAAATTGCCGTCACCATCCGTTTCTCCGCTGCCATGATTACCGTCGCCGTCTCCCACCTCGATCGGCCGGTGGCCATGCGCCAGGCCCGACGCAGCGGTACCGTAGATGCCCGGAGCTTTCGGTGTAGCGGGAGGTGCTGAACTTCCCCCACCGCCCCCTCCGCCGCAGGAAAGGAGAAGAGGGGTCGCTCCCAGAGCAACAATGAAAACCGTTCGCAGCCACGCGTGCATGCAAATGCTCATTTCTGCACCTCCACCAAGAAAATAAAAGCCCCTGACGATCAAGCAGTGATACTTAATGTCAGGGGCCTTGCAAAATAACGGTCTTTCAAGACTTCTGTACTTAGAAGGTCAGGTTCGCCCCGAGGATGAACCCTTTGGTCACGTCAAGGGCGACCTGGTTGTTGTACGCCGGATCGGTCAACTTCGAGTCGATCGTCTGGTACTTGTATCCGACCAGGAACGACAGGAAACTGATGGGCCGGTAAGCGATGCCCAGTTCGGTCGACGAATAGGTGGCATTGAACGTCTGCGGGTCGCCCTCGAACTCGCCCTTCAGGAAGCCGTAGGAGAGATTGCCGTAGAACGAGAAGTCGGACTCTCCCAGCCTGCCCCCGCCGGTGATGCCGACGATGGGGCCGGAATACTTCGTCCAGGACGTGCTGAATATCGATCTGTCCGCATTAAGATCGTTGTAGGTCTGCTTGACGTTCTTTATACCGACCGTGATCGCCATGGCCGGAGTGATGTAATATCCCAGGTTGATGTCGTTCTCTTTCCGCGAGGCAGAGGTCTTAAACTTGTAAAAAACCAGTCCGGGCGGGGGGACGGTCGTCGGTGTCGGCCCGGCAACAAGGGCATCCTGCGAATCAGGGAACGTGTAGTCCGGAGTCTTCATGAAACTGCCCGCGATCAGGAATTTGCCGATCTTCAGGCTGGAGGAAAAGATGGGCGCCGCCACCGAATCCGAGGTCAATGACATGATATTCGCCCCTCCCTCAGGAGGATAGGAATTCAATGCCGTCTGCCAGGTGTTTATCCAGGTCTTGTAGCCGAGGGTGAAATAGATATCTTTCCCTACTTTGGTCGTTTCTTCCGTATCAGCGGCAAAGGCGGCGGCAGCGAAGCCCGTCACCAGCACTAGCAGTAAGATCGTAATATATGCTTTTCTCATAAAGCCCCCTTGGTATGATCGTTAGAATATGAGGTTTATGCCGAAGGTAAAGCCCTTGGTGACGTCCGGCGAAATAGGTGTCACAGGACCGCCCATCGCGTACGAGGGCAATTTCTGCTCGATGCTCGTGAACCGATAGCCGACGGTAAAGGAGAGCGGCAGGCTCTTCTCCTTGAACCCGACACCGAGCTCCGAGGAAACATAGTCCGCATTATAGGTCGTCCCACCGCCCTCGTATGTCATGTCTAACTTGCCGAGGGCGAGGTTCCCGAACAGGCCGAATCCTTCGCCAAGGGGAACGCTTCCGATGAATCCGATGGTCGGGCCCGCATAGGTCGGTTTTGATATTGAGGTCGTGGATGTCAGTCCGGTCCCGGACGTCTTATCGGTGATCTCCTGGGTCACGACCTTGTATCCAAGGGTAAATGCCAGGTTCGGCGTGACGTACCACCCGATGTTCGTGTCAGATTCGGTCCGCTTCGCCGTTGTCTTGTGGTTCAGCGTATATGCTGTCCCGGTCGTCGTCGGGCCGCTACCGATAACAATGGTGTCGGAATATTCCGGAAAGGTATATTCAGGGGCGCCCAGGTAACTGGTCGAAATGAAGAAATCCTTGATCTTTAAACTGATGGACGGAATGAACGCTATATTCGGATCGGAAAAATAAGATTGTACGTTGGTCCCCTGTTGGGCTCCAAAGGATCCGTTCGCCGACTGCCACGTGTTGAACCATAATTTCATTCCGATGGCGAGGGTGACGTCCTTCCCGAGCGGGGCGGACTGCTCCTCGGCCATGGACGGGCCGGCCGCCGTCAGGAGGGCCAACATCAAGACCAGACTGAAGCACCATGTTTTTCTCATAGATCCCCCTTCATGAGTAAAGTGTAAGAATGTTTGATCAATGGATAAGGTCAGAACGTCGGTGGAACGAATACCGGTTCCGTTTTTTTCTTTTCGCGTTTTTTGCTGTCTTCGAAATCCCGCTTCTCCCGCTCGATCCGCCTCCTTTCCTCATCCATCTTCTTTTGCTGTTCGAGCTCTTTGACGATGCGCTCTTTGTCCATCTGCTGCTCTTTGTCACGTAGTCGCTGCTCGGCCTCCTTGAGCTTCTTCGAGTCCTCCTCAAGGCGGGCCTTATCTTCAAGCATCTTCTTCATTTCTTCTTTCCGCTTGGCTTCCTCTTCCGGCGAGACGGCAGGGGCCGCGGGTTTCAGCGCTTCCGGCCTCTTGAAGGCCGCGAGCGTAAAGATGAACTGTCCACCCTCGTCACCCGCCATGGCCACCGGCGCGCTCTTGGGGGTCTGCTGGGACTCATTCGATACGAGGGGCATGATCTCGTTGATGATCTGCATGGGCGTCAAATACTGATTCTCGTTCTTCTCCAGGAGCCTGATCAGATGGTAGGCGAACGTACTGTGATTGCCCTTTGCCCGGTCGGGGACCGGGTAAAGGCCGCCCGACGTAAGGATCCAACGGGATCTGGCGCTATAAAGCTCTTTGATGGCCCGGTCGCCGCCGAGGCTGCGGGTCTTTCCCATGAGCGACTCGCTGAAACAGGAGTCGGAGATAGTGTAGATGTGCTTGGCCTTGATGCTTTCGAGGTAGTCTTTGATGTCGGCATTGCTGACGAATGTGGATTGTTTGGCCTGCACGGCATCGGAGGGGATCCAAACCCCGCGCTTGGTGTTCTTATTGTATTCCCCGTGGCCGGCGTAATAGATGAGGAGGCTGTCCTTTTCGCTGACCGTGGCCGCCAGCGTTTCGAGCGCCAGGATGATATCGTCCCGGCTTGCTTTCTTGTCATAGAGCTGGATCATCCGCTCCTTGGCGAAGCCATAGCGTTTCTGGAGGACCGTAGCTATTTCCTGGGCATCGGGCCGCGCCGCCTGGAGCTGCATGGTGGAGGGGAGGTTCGGGTATTCATTGATCCCGATGATCAAGGCCCAGTAGTTGCCGTCGATCGTGATATCTCCGGGCTGGCCCGTTCCCTTGACGGCAATTCCGCGCGATTGTTCTTGAGCATACGTGACAAGGGGAGAGGACAACAAGAGGATGATGGCTACTAGGGGACAAATCTTCTTTATAATAGTTAACATGACGTATGTTACAAAAAAAAGACGTGCTAGTCAAGTATTATTGTTCGAGCGTCTAATGGCTGTGAATCAGTACGAAGAAGCTTTCTTCTATTTCACGCGTCAGGCGATGGGCGTGTGCCGTTTTCGATATCTATCGCACAACCCACGTGGTCCAGCGGGCAGCTCAAAAGAGATATTGGTGAATTTTCCCTTGAACTGTCGGCATCTTTGTACTATAAAGGACAGGCGTGCGCACGTTCATGGTGACACGGTGACGCGCGGCTCCCGCCGTACCAGCTTCTCGAGCAATCGACCATTAAGGGGGACATGATGAAAAAGACGCTTGCTGCGACAGTTCTGGCCATGCTCATCATAGCGGATGTCTATGCCGCGCAGTCAACGCTCGTTGACGCCGAGGGCACGGCTTGCATGGGCGATGACCGGACCCGAAAACAGACCGAACAGGCTGCCTTGTCTGACGCCAAGAAGAGGGCGGTCGAGTTCGCCTCGACCTATCTGAAGAGCGAGACGGACGTCAAGAACTTCGTGGTCGAGAAGGACCTGGTCTCCGCGTTCGCCAGCGCCACGGTCAAGATCGTCCAAGAACAGGAGAAGGCGTGGTACAAGGACCCGGCTTCCGGAGACTGCCTCCGCATTAAGATCAAGGCGGAGGTCATACCGGACGAGAAGGCGATGACCGCACTGGCAAAAAGCACGACCGCACCCGATGATCCGGCGGCGCCGCTGAACATCAAGGTCTGGACCGACAAGAAGGAGTACAAGGGCGGCGAAAAGATCAAGGTCTATCTGAAGGGCAATAAGCCGTTCTACGCGCGGGTCGTATATAAGGAGGCCGGCGGCGGGTTGGTCCAGATCCTTCCGAACCCCTTTCGGAGCACCAGTTATTTCAATGGCGGGACGGTGTATGAACTACCGTCGGGCGAGGACAAGTTCGAACTGGAAGTGAGCGCTCCCTTCGGTGAGGAGGGCATCATCGTGTACGCGAGCACCGCGCCTCTGGGAGAGATCGGTCTGAAGGCGGAGGGTGGTGTTTACCAGGTGCAGACGAAGACCGAAGATGTGGGAATGAAGACCCGTGGGATCAAGATATCACAGAAGGTAGAGGGCTCGGCCCCGGGAGTGTACGAATTCAACGAGAACGGCGTGACAGTCGCGACGAAGAAACCATAATGATCGGTACTGATGTGTGGACCGTGAGTCGCTCGTTCGTCCAGGACTTGTCCGTCCAGATCAGAACAATGCATTGCGAAGCCCGGGGGACCGCTCCCGGGCCTTGTTGTTTTGTTGTCCCTTGTTATTGATTATCTTACCAAATCTCCTTGACAGTCTCCATACGGGTATGTTAATTTACCGGGTCATTTGTTAGTACGAGCGGAGGGATTGAACGTTGGAAAACAAGGATCAGCAGGGCATAGTAGAGGTCGTCGCCGACAAGATATGGAAGTTTTTCTCCTCGGTAAAGCTTGCCGTGGTGCTCCTTATCATCCTCGCGGTGGTGTCGGTCATCGGCACGGTGATCCAGCAGAACCAGGCCCCCGAGGATTATCTCAAGGAGTACAGTCTGGCAACCATCCAGTGGTTCGAGGCCCTCGGGTTCTTCGATCTGTACCACACCTGGTGGTTCGTCCTTCTCCTGCTGTTACTGACCGCAAACCTCACTATCTGCACGCTCGAGCGATTCCCCCATGCCTGGAAAGCCATGCGGGCGCCGCTGAAGCCTCTTGAGGATGACGGTTTCAAGGCGGTTCCGTTCAAAAAAGAGATCATGGTCAAGGGAGGGGTCGAAGCGGCGGAGACCGCGGCGCTCAAGGCCCTTCATGGAAAAAGGTACTCCCACCAGTTGACGAAGGAACAGGGGATTACGCACCTTGCCTCGCAGAAGGGCGCCTATAGCCGCATGGGCGTCTACGTGACCCATCTCAGCATCATTCTCATCTTTACCGGGGCGCTCACCGGAGCCTTCTTCGGGTTCAAGGGCTTTCTGAACCTGCCGGAGGGAGAGGCCTCGGCTGTCGTCTACCTGCGGAACGAGCCCCTTTGGGACCAGATCATGGCCGGCTTTGGGATCAGCAAGAGCCCGGTGATCCATGATCCCCGTGGCGGCGTGCCTGCCATGCCGCTGGGATTCTATGTTCGCACCGATGACTTCGAAGTGGACTATTATGCGAACGCCGGCCGTCCGACGGGAATGCCGTCGGAGTACTGGAGCATCCTTTCCGTCTATGATCTGCAGCAGCAGAAGGTCCTTGAAAAGCGCATTCGCGTGAACGACCCGCTGAGCCATCATGGAATCACCTTCTACCAGTCGAGCTACGGGACGATCCCGAACGCCGTCGGGAAGATCGTGCTGAACATCACGCAGAAGAATTCACCAGGACCGGGTGAGACCATCGTCGTTGAACCGGGCGCATCGGTCTATGTCAAGTCCATCGACCGGACCATCAAGGCAGTTGGCATTGCACCATTCGGCATGCGCGACCCCGCGACGGGGCAGGTCCAGTATTATCAGGCCCGGAACGAGGAACTTATCAATCCCACGGTGGAACTTGAAGTATACCGGGGCAAGTCGCTCGCCTACCGGACGCAGGTGATGAAGGTCGATACTTCCGAACCGTCCATGCCGGAGAACTACCGGATCAGCTATGCCGATTATTGGGGTGCTCGTTACACGGGGCTGCAGGTCACGAAGGACCCAGGTGTGTGGATCGTCTATACCGGGTTCATTCTGCTCTGCGTCGGGCCGCCCATTGCCTTCTTCGGTTCACACCGCAAGCTCTGGGTGCGCATCCAGGAACGGAAGGGGCAGGCCGCCGTGCTGGTCGGCGGGTCTTCGAACCGGAACCGGCTGGCCTTCGAGCAGGAGTTCAACCGTATCGTAGAAGCGATAGCAAAGTAAATACCACGGAGGAAATGATGGAGAGTGCTCAACTGTTCAATTTCGCAACGGTCGCATACCTGGTTGCCATGGTCGGCTACATCAGCTATCTGGCCTTCCGTAAAGAGGTCATCGGCAAGGTAGCCTCGTATGTCACCTACGCGGGGCTGGTCCTGCAGACCGTCGCCCTGGGTATGCGTTGGAATGAGTCGTATACCATGGGGATCGGCCGGGTGCCACTTTCCAATCTCTACGAGTCCCTCGTATTCTTCACCTGGAGCACCGTGCTTATCTATCTCCTCGTTGAGTGGAAGTACAAGACCCGGGCCTTCGGCGCGTTCGTTATGCCCGTCGCCTTCCTGGCGCTGGCGTTCATCAATTTTGCCGGGATCAGCACCGATATCTCCCCGCTTGTGCCGGCGCTCAAGAGCAACTGGCTCTTCTATCATGTGCTGATCAGCTTTCTGGGCTACGCGGCCTTCGGTATAGCTTTCGCGGTCAGCATGGTCTTCCTTTTGATCGACATGGAGGACCGCGGCCCTGTCCGTGACCTGGGCATCGGACTGGGAGCGGTGGCGGCGTTGGCGCTGATAGGTTATGCCATGGCTGCTGCCGGTGAGCGGATGAAACTCACCTTCTGGATGGGTCTCGGCGTACTGGTCCTCGTCTGGTTCCTCTTTCTTGTCATGCGCGGAGCGAGGAACAAAGCGCAAGTTTACCTGTTCTGGTCGCTCTGTGTCACCCTGGCGGTCGGTCTCATGGTCGCCATGGGCTTCGACATCATTTATCTTAATCTCACCCATTCTCTCAAACCGGGCGATTCCATGAAACAGCACCTCTTCGAGGCCTCGTTCCTGAGCAAGTCCCTGGTCAACGTGTTCATAGCATGGGGCCTCATCGCCGGCCTGTTCTGGTTCATTTGGTCGAAAGGTATGTCGCTCAAAAAACTGCTGGTGCCCTATGTTCCCAACCAGGACATTCTTGACGACGTGACCTACCGGATGATCGCCATCGGCTGGCCGCTTCTCACGGGCGGCATTGTCACCGGCGCGGTGTGGGCGAACAGCGCCTGGGGCACTTACTGGGGCTGGGATCCGAAGGAGACCTGGTCGCTCATCACCTGGTTCGTATACGCCATCTATCTTCATGCGCGCTACGTACGGGGATGGAAGGGCACCCAGATGGCGGTCATTTCCGCCGTTGGTTTTCTGGCCGTGATCTTCACCTACCTCGGCGTGAACCTTGTTCTGTCCGGCCTTCATTCCTACGGCGGGATGAACTGACAAGACGGAACGGGCGGTAAGCAAAGCTATTGAAGCCGGGGCGGTCAACTGCTCCGGCTTTTTATTTATGTCGGAGGGACCATGTTGACCTTTCGTAACAACGCGGTGCGAATTCTGTTGGCAGCGTTTGCAGCACTTTCCGTCATACCGTGGTCCGGCAGCCTGGCCTCTGCCGAAGAGGGGACCTGGTCAAAACAGGCATATGCCATTCCCTCGCAGCGGGCCTTCCGGGTCCCCTCGCCGGACCGGAGAAAGAACGTCATGATCGACAGCCTGGCGCTTTCGGTCATCGAAGACGGCAGTCGCCTTTCAGGTCTGGAGGGCTACACCATCCTCCTGCCGGCGGAACTCTCCTGGGCATCCGATTCAAAAGCATTTGTCATTACGGCGAATGAAGGGGGCAAGGAAGGTGCATGGTATGTCAGCGTCTATATGCTTGATTTTGAACGGGTGAACTATCTCGATATTTCCTTCGAGGTGAACGACCGGTTCAAGGAACGGTACCCCTGTATGGCCGGCGATGACCCTAACGTCGGCGCCATCAAGTGGCTGAAAGATTCAAAGAACCTCCTCGTCGTGGCGGAAATCCCAGCCCGGGCCGCCTGCAGCGAAAAGAGCGCGCGTTGGGGATATATCATCGAGGTCCCTTCAGGCAAGGTCCTCAGCGAGATCGAACCGAAAAGACTTCAAGAAGAGTGGGGAGAATATCTCGGCACGCGGATCCTTAAAAAGTCCAGCCGCTGATCAAGGCCCTTTGTCGCTCGTTGCATGCCTGCCCGTGTATATTTCGGACGAATACCCTCCTGAATACGAAAAACGTGCTATAATCTCTCAAAGAGGTCAGTTTGGACCGTTGCAGGTCCTCAAGGAGGAACGTTATGAGAGAGTTCAAGTGTAGCAGTCTGGGGAACAAATGTTCGTGGAGGCATATTGCAAAGACGGAAGATTTGCTGGCTGATGTGGTGGCGGTACATCTGCGAGATGCCCATGGCCTGCAGTCTCTCGGGAACGACATGGTGGCAAAGATAAAA
>Ga0334722_10007756_pt1 | contig 10354 bp, 8 predicted proteins | sample C3_bottom_MG_FD_207210 | JGI IMG/M metagenome (GOLD analysis project Ga0334722, IMG submission 207210) | Sediment microbial communities from Yellowstone Lake, YNP, Wyoming, USA - C3_bottom | ecosystem: Environmental > Aquatic > Freshwater > Lake > Sediment | place: USA: Wyoming | collected... | reverse complement strand
TGAAAACCCCTTCTCCGTCATGCCCCGTGGACGTTCCGCCCGAACGCCGACACTTCGGCGACGAACCGGGCGATCTTGAAGATCTCCTCCTCCGCCTCCGCGTACTCGGTGAGCCCGGCGATGTTCTCCTCGATGAACCCGGTGTGGATCTCCCCCTTGATAAAGTCGGGGTGGTCCATGATCCTGCGCAGCAGCGGGATCGTGGTCTTGACCCCCCAGATCTCGTATTCCCGCAGCGCGCGCCGCATCCGCTCGATGGCGGTCTTCCGGTCCTTGCCCACCGAGCAGATCTTGGCGAGCAGCGAATCGTAAAACGGGGGAACCTGCCACCCCTGGTAGATGCCCGACTCCGTCCGGATGAACGGCCCGCTGATCTGCCTCAAGAAAGAGATCCGTCCGAAGGAGGGGGCGAACCCGTTCTTCGGGTCCTCCGAGTTGATCCGGCACTGGATGGCGTGGCCGCGCAGGAAGACGTCCTCCTGGGTGAGCGAGAGTCGCTCCCCCGCGGCGATCTTGTACATCTTCCGGATGATGTCGAACCCGCTGATCATCTCGGTGACCGTGTGCTCCACCTGGATCCGCGTGTTCACCTCGAGGGCGTAGAATTTTCCCGCCCGGTCGACGAGGAATTCGAGCGTCCCGGCCGTCTCGTACCCGATGTCCTTCATCGCGCGGACGACCACGTCGCCCATTTTTTTCCGGACCTCCGGGGTGAGAAGGGAGCTCGGGGCCTCCTCCACGAGCTTCTGGTGATGCCGCTGGATGGAGCACTCCCGCTCGCCCAGGTGGATGACCCTCCCGTACCGGTCGGCCAAAAACTGGAACTCGATGTGCCGCCCTCCCTGGATGAACTTCTCGACGTAGACCGACCCCTTGCCGAACGCCTTCTCCGCGACGGAACGGGCCGCCTCCAGTTTCTCCTCCACCTCGTAGGGGGAGGAAACCTTCTGCATCCCCTTTCCGCCGCCGCCCGCGGTCGCCTTGATGATGACGGGCCACCCCACGCGGTCCCCGAACTTGATGACCTGGTCCGCGTCCTCGACGTCGGTCAAGCCGGGAGTCACGGGCACGCCCGAAGCGGCCAGCGCCTTCCGGGCGGCGATCTTGTCGCCCAGGATCCGCATGACGCGCGCCGAGGGGCCGATGAAGACCATCTCCTCCCGCTCCACCGCTTCGGCGAAATCGGGATTTTCCGCGAGGAAGCCGTATCCCGGAAAGACGGCGTCGCAGCCGGAATCCTTGGCCGCGCGCAGGACCGCCTCGATGTCCAGGTAGCTCATGCTGGCGGGAGAAGGCCCCAGCCGCACCGCCTCGTCGGCGAGCTTCACGTGGAGGGAGAGCTCGTCGCAGTCGGAGAACCCCACCACGGCCCGGATCCCCAGCTCGCGGCACGGGCGGATGGCCCGGCAGGCGATCTCGCCGCGGTTGGCGATGAAGATCTTTTTAAAGGGGCTTACGGTCATAAACCAGGGACGGTCCTGTCTTCCCTTCTTGGTTTATCAATCTCCGTTGTGTAACTGCGATCCCTTTGTGGTGCTGCCAGGTCCCTCTCCAGGACCGTCCCTAGATGTCGCTCCCGGTGAGGATGCGGAGCGCCTCCCGGTACTTCTGCGACGTCTTTTCGATCACGTCGGGGGGAAGCTTCGGCCCCGGGGCGGTCTTGTTCCACGGCAGCGTCAGCAGGTAGTCGCGGACGAACTGCTTGTCGAAGCTCTTCTGGGGCCCTCCGGCCCGGTAATCGGCGGCGGGCCAGAAGCGCGACGAATCGGGGGTCAGCGCCTCGTCGATCAGGAGGAGCTTCCCGTCGGCCAGCCCGAACTCGAACTTCGTGTCGGCGATGATGATCCCCCGCCCGAGGGCGTATTCGGCGGCCGATTGGTAGAGGGCGACGGCCGTATCGCGCACCTGCGTCGCCCTTTCCTTCCCCACGATCTCCGCCATCCGCTCGAAGGAGATGTTCTCGTCGTGCCTCCCCTTCTCCTCCTTCGTCGCCGGGGTGAAGACCGGCTCCTGGAGTCGGGAGGATTCCACGAGCCCCTTCGGCAGGGCGATGCCGCACACCTCGCCGTGCTCCTTGTACTCGGACCAGCCGGAGCCGGAGAGATAGCCGCGGACGACGCACTCCACGGGAAGCGGCGCGGCCTTCCGGCACAGCATCGAGCGGCCCCGCAGCATCTCCGCGTGGGCGCGGGCCGCCGGGGGGAATTCGCCCACCTCGATGGAAACCATGTGGTTGGGAACGATCTTCTCCAGTTTGCGGAACCAGAACGCGGAGATCCGGTTCAGCACCTGCCCTTTCCCCGGAATCCCGTCTGGCATCACCACGTCGAACGCGGAGAGCCGGTCGGAGGCCACCAGGAGGAGTTTGCCGTCCACTTCATAGATGTCGCGCACCTTGCCGCGCCCGAGGAACTTCATCCCCGGAAGATTCGTCTCCACGACCGCCTGAACTGTCACGGTAAGTCCCTCCGGTTGGGGATTAAAAGATTTATCTTAATATATCTGAAGCGGGCCGTATAGAAGGCGCCGACCCGTCGAACTGGAGCATGTACAGGCGCCGGTAGATTCCGCCGGCCTCCATGAGCTCCCGGTGGGTGCCCGTCTCCCGGACCTTCCCCTTGTGCAGCACGATGATCCGGTCCGCCGAGAGGATGGTGGAGAGCCGGTGGGCGACGACGAGCGAGGTGCGCCCGGAGAGGATGTTGCCCAGGGCCCGCTGGATCTCGTGCTCGGTGACGGGATCGACGCTGGAAGTGGCCTCGTCCAGAAGAAGCACCTTGGGGTCCCGCGCCAGGGCGCGCGCAAACGCGACGAGCTGCCGCTGCCCGACGGAGAGCCGTCCGCCCCGCTCTCCGACCGCCGTTTCCAGCCCCTCCTCCCATGCCCCCGCGAACCCCGCGACGCCGGCGGCCCCGACCGCCTTCGCAACGGACGGCCCGCCCGCCTCCACGTTCTCGCGGATGGTCCCCGAGAAGAGGAAGGGGTCCTGGAGGACGAGAGAGAGCCCTTCCCTCAGCTCCTCCCGGGGGATCTCCCGGATGTCCCGCCCGAACAGAAGGATCCTGCCGCGCGAGATTTCGTAGAGACGGCAGAGGAGGTTCAGGATCGTCGTCTTCCCCGCGCCGGTCGCCCCCACGATCGCGCCCATCTCCCCTTCGTGGATGGCGAAAGACACCCCCCGCAGGACGGGCTCCCTGCCGTGCGAGGATCCCGCGCCGGGAGCTTCGCCGCGATACGAAAACCAGACGTCCCGGAATTCGATGGCCGGCGGCGGGGACGGCCGGGCCGCGCCGTCCGATCCCCGCTTCTCTTCCCGCGCCGGGAGAGCGGGCATGTATTCGGGCGCGATTTCGGAATCGAGGATGTGGAAGATCCGCTCGCAGGAGGCCAGGGCCGACTGGAGGATGTTGTACTTGTCGCTCATGTCCTTGATGGGGTTGAAGAACTTCTGGGCGTACTCCAGGAAGGCCACCAGGGTGCCGAACGTGATGGCGCCGGAGAGGACCTGCAAGCCCCCGCGCCAGAGCAGGAGCGCCACGGCGACGGAGGAGAAAAGCTCCACCCCCGGAAAATAGAAAGAGTAGAAGTTGGTGAGCCGCACGTTCTCGGCGGCGTAGTCCTCGTTCAGCGCGTCGAACTGCCGTACCGACTTCTCCTCCTGGACGAAGGCCTTGACCACCGCCACGCCGGACACGTGCTCCTGGAGGAAGGCGTTTATCCGCGCAAGCTTCCTGCGTATCTCGCGGTTGGTCTCCCGGATGAATTTTTTCAGCACCTCCACGAAGAGGACCAGCACGGGCAGGACCGCGAAGACGACCAGCGCAAGGGCGGCGTTCATCCAGAGCAGGATGGCCGCAATCCCCAAAAGGACCGTCACGTCCCCGACGGTGGAAACCAGCCCCGAGGAGATGAGCTCCTGCAGGGCATCCACATCGGAGGTCAGGCGCGTCATCAGCCGGCCCGTCGGCGTCCGGTCGAAGAAGGAAACGGGAAGACGCTCCAGCCGGGAGAACATCTCCTTGCGGATCGCGAGGATGACCCGCTGCCCGAGCACCGACACGGAAAGCATCTGCAGGTACAGGAATCCCATCGCCCCGGCGAGGGACAAAAGGTAAAGCGCGACCCACCGGATCATTCCCGGAAAGACGCCCGCCGTGATATGCCGGTCGATGATCACCTTGATGAGGTAGGGACCCGCCAGCTGGCAGACCGTACCCAGCGTCAGCCCCAGGAGCGCCAGCGCGACGAGTCCCTTGTGCGGCCGGAGGTACGCGAACAGGCGGCGCAGCAGGCGCAGGTCCACCCCCTGCGCGTCCACCCGGTCCTCGATGAAGTAGAACTCGTGTCCGTTTCTCACGGCGACGCCTCCAGCTCGCGGGAGAGCATCTGGCGGGAGTACAGGTCGTAGTAGACCCCGCGGAGGGAGAGCAGCTCGTCGTGCGTCCCCTCCTCCACGATCGTTCCGCCGGAGAGGACGAGGATGCGGTCGCATCGGGAGAGCGAGGCCATCCGGTGGGTGCTGAACAGGATCGTCCGGCCGCCGCGCAGGGAAAGGATCTCCCGGAAGATCTCCTGCTCGGTCTCGGCGTCCACCGAAGAGAGCGAATCGTCCATGAGCAGGAGCCTCGCCCCGGCGCAGAGGGCCCGGGCGATGGTGGCGCGCTGCTTCTGCCCGCCGGACAGGGAGATCCCCCGCTCCCCGATCACCGTCCGGAAGCCGTCCGGCATTTCCCCGATCTCGGCCAGGATCCGCGCCTGTCCGGCGGCGCGCCGGGCCGCTTCCATGTCCGGATCCGGAAGGGCGAAGCAAATGTTCTCCAGGACCGTGTCGGAAAACAAAAAGGGGTCCTGGGCGACAAGGCTTACGGAGCGGCGCAGCTCGGTAAAGGGGATCGCGTCGATATCCCTCCCTTCGAGAAATACCGTGCCGGGGGGAACCGGATACAGCCGGAGGATCAGGGACAGCAACGTGCTCTTCCCGCTTCCCGTCGGTCCTACCAGCCCCACCACCTCCCCGGCGTTGAGGGAGAAGCTGACCCCCCGGAGCACCTCGCCCCTCCCGTTTCCCGCATAGGAGAAGGAGAGGTCCCGGAGCTGCAGCATCGGCGCGTCCCTGGCCGCCGCGGAAGACTTCGACTCCGCCGCGGAGGGTTCGGCAGGCAAGCGGAGGAACTCGTTGATGCGGCCCATCGCGCTGGCGCCCCGCTGCACGAGGTTGATGACCCATCCCAGAGCCATGGTCGGAAACGAGAGCATCGCAAGGTAGGCGTTGAACGCGACAAAACCTCCCAGCGTCAGCCGGCCCCGGATCACGAGCCAGCCGCCGAGCAGGAGGACCAGGGCAACCCCCGCGCCCGCGAGGAACCCGATCGCCCCGTGGAACGCCGCGGAAGTCCGGGAGACGGAGATGTTGTGACGGTAATATTCGTCACAGTTCCCGGCGAAGCGGCTCTCCTCCTTCTCCTCCAGGCCGTACGCCTTGACCAGCCGGATGCCGCTGATGTTCTCCTGCAGGGTGGCGTTCATCGCGGCGAGCGATTCCTGCACCTTCCGGTAGATGCGGTGGAAGGCCCTGCCGTATTCCCGCGAAACGAGGATCACGACCGGCGCCAGAACCAGGGAGACGACGGTCAGGAGGAGGCTGATCCGGAGCATGAAGGTCAGCGCAAGGAGGTAGGAGATGAGCGTCCCGACCAGCGTCAGCAGCCCCGGCCCGAGGAAGAGCCAGACCGCCGAGACGTCGTTGGTCATCCGCGACATGACGTCGCCCGTGGACGTGGCCCCGAAGAAGGACAGGGGGAGGCGGATCACGTGGTCGAAAAGTTCCCGGCGGAGGGAAAGCTCCACCCCGCGCGCGGCGATGAGGAGCCCCCGCCGCGAGGCATAGCGGAAAAATCCGTACAGCGCCGCGAAGAGGAACATCCAGGAAACCGCCCGGACCAGCCGCTCCCCGCCGCCGGGCGCCGAGAGGCCGTCGATCGCATCCCGCGTCATCCACGGGATCAGGAGCCCGAAGGTGCTGGATACGAGCAGGCCGAGGGCACACAGCAGGAACGCCGTCCGGTGGCGCGCCAGGTAGGGGCGAAGGGTGAAAAGCTCGCGGATGGCCCAGCCCCCCTTACATGGGAACGGGGTTCGGCGTGAAGCAGACCAGGAAAAGCGCCCCCGCCAGGATGCCGATCAGGCGTCGCCCCCGGGATAGCGGGACCTCGTCATAGACGGGACGGGGGTGCGCCGTCCCCAGCACGAAGAGCATGGCCGCCCAGAGGATCCATCCTCCCCAGAGGTATCCCATGGGGAGCAGAACGAACGGTATCGCCCTGGACACCTTCGCGTAATCCCCTCCGAAAAGGGCATATGCGATGTGCCCCCCGTCCAATTGGCCCGAGGGAAGCAGGTTCAATGCGGTGACAAGGAGTCCGATCCAGCCGGCGAACGCCACCGGGTGGAGGACCACGTCATACCCTTTCGGGATCTCGCCCAATACGATGCGCGAGGCGGCGCGGAACAGGAGGGACTCGCCCAGGGGGATCCCCGAAAGGCCCGCCGACGGGCGGACGGCGGACAGATGGAGGCCGACGAGGAGGATGGGCACCGCGACCAGCGCGCCGGCGATCGGCCCGGAGGCCCCGATGTCCAGCAGGGCGTTGCGGTGGGGGACCGGCGACTTGATCTTGATGAACGCCCCGAAGGTGCCGATGAACGAGGGGGCGGGGATGAAGTACGGGGGGGTCACCGCCACGTTGTGTCGCCTGGCGGCGGTGTAGTGCCCCATCTCGTGGATCGCGAGGATCGTGAGCAGCGGGAGGGAAAACATGAAGCCCAGCGTCAGGTCCGCCGGGTTGCCGAGAGGGTTCCCCCCCGCCAGGTACGTCCCGGCGACCAGCGTCGTGAAAAACGTCGCGATGAACAGCAGGACCTGGACCCCCACCGGCTTTTCCTCCTCCTTTTCCCTTACCGATTATATGATAAAGGAAGACGGAGGTTGGGTTCCGGTTATGAAGCTCATCAGGCCCGGTCGGGAGGGAGAGGGCGTCCTCCTTCACATCTGTTGCGCCCCGGACGCGTCCTACGGCGTGCCGGCGATGCAGGAGCGGTTCCGCGTCACGGGATTCTTCTTCAACCCGAACCTCCACCCCGGCGAGGAGTACGAGCGCCGCCTGCAGGCTGCCCGGCAGCTCCAGGACTTTCTCCCCTTCGCCCTCGAGGTCGCGGGAGGCGGGGAGAAGGAGTGGGAAGAGGCGGTTCGGGGGCTCGAGGAGGAACCCGAGAAGGGGCGCCGGTGCGAGGCGTGCATCCGGATCCGTCTGCGCCGGACGGCGGAAGAGGCGAAACGCCGCGGATTTACGGCCTTCTGCACCGTCCTGACCGTCAGCCCGAAGAAGGACGCCGCGATGGTGAACCGGATCGGCCGCGAGGAGGGAGAACGCTCGGGCGTCTTCTTCGTCGAGGCGGACATGAAGAAAAAGGACGGCTTCCGCAAGAGCGTGGAAATCTCAAAGAAATCAGGGGTCTACCGCCAGGACTATTGCGGCTGCCGGTACTCCGGCCGGAGGTGAAGATGCCCCCCTCGCCCGCCGATAAGAAAAAACATGGGAATCAAGGATTGGCGGAGGCAACATAAAACTTGGCGGAAGCGTGAGGGAATCGAACCCACCGGAGACATTTCTGCCTCCCGACCGGATTTGAAGTCCGGGGGGGCCACCAGCGCCCCATCCGCTTCCGTCCTCGAAAACCTCTCCCTGGAGAAAATGAAGGAGAAGCTATTTGCCCTTGGGGGCTTCCTTCGTGCGCCGCTTCTTCGACTTTTCCTTCCGGTGCCGGCGTCGCCGGATTTCCTTCTTCCGCTCCGTCGTCATGCGCACCCCCGCGCTTCCCTAAGTCTTCTGGCGGGGACATTATAGCAAAAAGAAAAAGGAGGAACGATGAGACGCGTCCTGGTCCTGGCGGCCGTCCTGTCCCTGATGGCGGCAATCCCCGCGCACGCCCTGCCCGGCTTCGAAGCGGGCGCCCGGGGGATGTACTGGTTCCCCGGTCTCTCGGCGGACGTGAAGACGACGGCCAACGGCGTGACCGGAGAGTTCGACGCGAAAACCACCCTCGGGATGGAAAACAAGAACTTCCCCGCGGGGGAAGCGTTCGTCCGCGCCGGAAACGCCCACTTCCGGGTCGGGGTTGCCCAGGTCAAGTTCGACGGCGACAAGACCTTGACGGACAACGTCGTCTTCAACGGGCAGACGTTCGCGGTCAGCAGCCGCGTGATCTCTCATCTCGATCTGAAGATGCTCGACGGGGAATTCCAGTACGACCTGCTCCGCCCCGATTTCGGCGCCGCAAATGCGAGCCTCGGCGTGATCGTGAAGGTCAAGTACGTGGACGGGAACGTGGAGCTGAACAACGTGACCACGTCATCGGTGCAGAAGAAGGACTTCAAGGCCCCGATCCCGATGGTGGGGCTCGCGGCAGGGGTCGGATTCCTCAAGGACATGGTGCGGGCGGACGCCCGAGCGACGGGGGTGGCCTACGCGGGAAACCACCTGTTCGAGGGGGACGCGTTCGCATCGTTCGCGCCCTTCCCGTTCTTCCGCTTGCAGGGCGGCTACCGCATCATCGACCTGAAGATCGACAAGGACGACATCGTGGCCAAGCTCCGGCTGAACGGGCCGTACGTAGGCGCGCAGCTCTCTTTTTAAGCTTCAAAACGGGGGACATTCATTAACTTAAGTATCCTGTTGAATGAGTGTCCTCCCACAGGTAGAATAAAAACTCTTCGTGGCGGGCGCTTAACTCAGCGGTAGAGTGCCACCTTCACACGGTGGAAGTCACAGGTTCAAGTCCTGTAGCGCCCACCAGTTAAAAATCAAGGGATTGCGGCGAAAACCGTAACCCATTTTTCTTTCCTTAAAAGGTCGCTCATACCATCACTCATACTGTTCCGTCGCCATTCTACGCCGCGGGGGACCGTGTGTTGGATGTTGCGATGCCCCAAATAAGCTTGAATCGCCCGGGTGTCCTTGCCCTTGGAAGCGAGATAGTACCCAGAGGCGTGCGTGGAGGGCGGAGCCCGTCAGCGTGCGCTGTACCTATACTGAATGGACAGCAACGACAGCGTCAGGACAGGACAGCGGACAGATTGTCCTTTGCCCTGCATTGAAGCTGAAGGAGATAACGTCGGGCTGTGGTAGGTCATGCTGGAGAGTCGACCGGGCCTTCGGCCCATAAGCATCGAAGCGGCCAGGTGTGCCGCGTTATGCATGGAAGAGACCGTCCCGGAAATTTGCCATCCCACGCGGGGGGTGAAAAGGAAGCGGCCACTTTGCGCTACCCCCACGAACTTTTCTGCCATTTTTTTCTTCCTATGCACTACGTGACTCCTCCTTCAAACCAAAAAAGGAGACATCCGGCATCAATTATTTATCGGTTAAGCATTCCCTCGTATTTACCTGTTGCCATCATTGAGTGAACCAGATTTAATGTCGTCTACCTGCTGTTCGCAGACCCACTCTTTGACGTTTCGCTCCCAACCTCCAACCCCCGGAGGGAGCCATGAAACAGGAAGAACCTCCTTTGTCTGGCGTAACTCCCCCAGCGCAAGAACCGCGACTCGATGAGGCTGAATTCCTCCGAAGAACTTTTGACAGGTCTCTCCAAGAAATGGAGCGCAGCAGAGCATTTTTCGAAAAACTGGTTAAATGGACTTACGGCTCCCTCGCCTTATTAATTACAGTTGGGATTGGTCTGTTCGGATTTTTTTGGTTCAAGAGTTGGAGCGATGTTCAAAAACAAATGGAAGCCGAGCTGAAGAAAACGAAAGATGCAATCGTTGAGGAGGGAAAGAGGACGATAGCGGAGACGGAAAAAGATATTCGGATAAAGGCAGCCAATATATTCAAGGAGGAGAACATAAGAAAAACTGTTCGTGACATCGCAAGAGAAAAAACCGATAGCGAATTGAGCGGAATCATCAAACAAACCGTTAATGATAAGGTAGCCTCGCAGATAAAGGCCGAGGAACCTCAGATCAAAAACACAGTTGTCAGCGAGACGAAAAAAGCGGTGAAAGAGCTAAACCCTATCATCTCTTCGGAAGTCAAATCGCAGGTAGAAAAACAGTCAACTGAGAGTCTTGAGCCGCTTCGAAAGCAATTAAAGAATTACAAGGAAATCTCAGAAATTAGTGCACTGGCACTACTCGCCAGGAATGGAAATGGGAAGGCTTACGATAAGATACAACAGATTGTGTCTTTGGACTTCCCTCGATTTCGTAGACAATCGTCAGGTCTGATTTGACGCCGCCCTTTCGAAGTCGTTAGGACTCACCTGACCGAGGTGGCTGTGCCGGCGGGTTCGATTG
>Ga0334722_10007755_pt1 | contig 10356 bp, 6 predicted proteins | sample C3_bottom_MG_FD_207210 | JGI IMG/M metagenome (GOLD analysis project Ga0334722, IMG submission 207210) | Sediment microbial communities from Yellowstone Lake, YNP, Wyoming, USA - C3_bottom | ecosystem: Environmental > Aquatic > Freshwater > Lake > Sediment | place: USA: Wyoming | collected... | reverse complement strand
CAGGAATCGAACCTGGATATCTGCCTTCGCAGGGCAGCACACTATCCTTTGTGTTATGAGCGCAAAAGACGGCCCGGGAGCGTGATTATAGCTCATCTTAGGCCGCGATGCCGACTGGGGGAATGTTCCTCAAGGTCAAAACGCCAGGCCGAGAGACGCTCGATGAACCAATCCAAGATTCCCCATGGGAACCAGAGCATAATCCAGCCGAATGGGCCCTTCTAAGCCGAAACCCATGGAGATGGTCCGGAAACCATCCACGCCTTCAATGAGACGCGAATTAAAACCCCCGCGAACCGAAAAGGCCAGGCTTCGCGTCCGAACGACGACGGCCTCCACCCCGGCGGCTCCATAAGACGTTCCCTGAAAAGGAACTCCGCCTTCGATGGAGAATCGCCAATTGGACGAAAGTGCATAGGAGACGCCGCCGCGCATGATCGCCGGAAGCGAAAACGCTTCCGATTCGTATTTCAATTTCCCGCCGAGATTGGCGGCCGTCAACCCGGCCCGGAGCCGACGTTCAAAAGCCTCCGCCAGCACGCCGACATCCACCGCCTCCGTTTGAGCCGTCTTAAGCAGACTTGTTCGAACGTATTTTACCCCGACGCCGACTGAAGCTCGACTGAAACGACTTGAAGACGGGATTTCAACGGCTCTAGCGGCCGCGCAGGTCAAGGCTAGATCGGAAGGAGTGAACTCTCCCTGTTCCGCCCCGGAAAGATCCGTTTGGCCGACGAATCCCGCATTGAAATATTGAGCGGAAAGTCCCGCCCCCCATACGCCTCGACGTGCAGAGACCCCTGCGAATCCGAGATTTCCCGACCCAATATAGGCGGAATGGGAGAGCAGGACGCTTCTCTTGTCGGCAAGCGCCAAGGCCGCTGGATTCCAATAGACGGCGCTCGCGTCATCCGCCAACGCCGTCGCCGCCTCGCCCATGGCCGCCGAGCGGGAATCTGGAACGATCCTCAAGAACTCCCCGGACGCTTCGCCGGCGCCGGCGTACGCCCCGACAGGAGCTATTACGAGAAGCAAGCCGGCGAATATCCCCCTCATCTTTGGACAACCGCCTTCAAGGTACGGCTGCGGCCATTTGCCTCACAATGAACGTAATAGACGCCGCTTGCGACCTCGGCTCCTGAATCGTTTCTGACATCCCAATTGGCCATGCCGACGGCATCCGTCTTCATCTCTCGGACGAATTCGCCCAAGAGGGTGTAGACGCGAAGGCGCGCATCCGGCGGGAAGTTTACAAACGTCATCACGGAATGCCCCAGGGCCGGTCGGAGCGGGTTCGGGAATATCCGCCCCTGAGACAAGTCCGTCGCAAGAGAAGCGAGCATCACCTGGAAAAGGGAGAAATGATTGGTCGACGCCGTGACACGGCGCGCCGCCCGGTCGACGGTCGATACAAGAGGCACCCAACGGTCCGAGGACGGCTCGTAGCGCGCAGCCAGGAGACACCGCTCATCGAGCCCGCCGACATCAGAACTCCGATAAGGCAAGATCAGCGTGACATCGCGCAAAGGCTGGACCCCGATCGAAACGTCGACCTGAACGCCCACCCCGATCCCCGTCAAGTCCGACGTCGTCCTGCCTCCTCCGGGGAAAGACGTCGGAGCGCTGAAATTCAGGGAGACTGGAACCGAGAAGGACCCCGACGGAAGGGAGGCGACGACGAACCCCCACGGCGCGTTGAACGTCACCTGCTGAGCAGACCCCGGATCTACGCCGACCGAGACCGCGGTATTGGACGTCAAGGCGACCCCCCCACCAACACCCGAGCTCAAAATCCCGTCGCCGTTTACGGCCGCCACGGTCAAGTTGTAGGTCGTCGAACGCAGGAGTCCGGTCGCAGTCAGGCTGGAACCGACAGCCGCATATGAAATCGTGCCCCCAGCCACTGACCAGAAAGAAGCCGAGTAGGACGTGCCGGCAGGATTGCCCGGCGCGCTCCAAGAAACGGTCGCCGAATCGCTATAGACGCCGTCGAATTGCGCAGAAGACGGCGGCACGGCGAGCGTCCAGCGCGTAAGTGGCGTTGAGGTGGAGACGTCGGTCTCCGAGAGCGCGACGATGCTCAGAGTATGAGAGGTGTTTGTCGCGAGGCCCGCCATCAACCAATACGTGCTGTCCGCCGCGAGAGTCCCGGACGCATCCCCGCCCGTTGACGTACGCAAGGAATAGCCCGTCTCCCCCGACACATCTGTCCAGAACCAGACGATCCCCGTCGGGTTGGCGGCTGACGCCGCATAAGACGCCGGAACCGCCAGGCGCGCCGTCATGGTCGAACCGACAGCGACGTATACATTGGCCAGACCGTCCGAATTTCGAGATCGAAGAGCCGCGTAGTAGGTCTTATTGGGACTTAGCCCTAAGAAACAAACGGCCGTGCCGAACGTCGTCGTACTGATGTTCCCGGCAAAATTATTATTCTCAGGGGAGACTCCGCTCGAAAGGACGACGTCGTAAGACGCAGACGATGGGTTGGCCCCGGCAGACCACTCCACGCACAGGAACCTCTGCAACGTCGTTGAAAAATGCGGAGCACTCGGATCGCCTGCGGCGGTGTAGACCGTGGCCGACAAAGCCAGGGGGGAGACGCCGGCAGGGTTTACGACCGCAACGCGGATGGCATAGGCTCGCCCGACCCCCAGCGAAGATCTGGAAAAACTGTTCGAAACGGGCGATCCGAGGAGTTCTCCGGTGACGGAGTCAAAGACACGGTAGGAAGTGACGGCTGGGCTCGTCGACGCCGTCCACGACCACGAAATGGAGGATGCCGCAACGCTTGTCGTGGATATGGCCCCCACTCCGGTGGGAGGCCCGACGGCTCGGGCCAGCCAAATCTTCCCCCTCATCGTGTAGTAATCCGCATCCACGACTCCCGTCAACAGAACGCTGCCATCACGAGCCATATGGGGAGGACTCGGGAAATGCCAAAGGACCCGCGACTCTTCATAGACCGCAGAACTAATAAGAATTGACTCTGAATCATAGAGTGCGCTCCAGATATGCTCGTTGACCCCGCCCGTCACCCATAATCGTCCGTCACGATCCAGTCCAAGACCGCTAGCTTGGCGGCCCGCCGGCGGAGAAACAATATCCACATAGCCCTTCAGAGAAAGATCCTGGCCAAGTCGAAACAAACTAATCCTCCCATCGGCCGAGACGCTTAACACCCTCAAGTCTCCATCTGGAGCGATGACAAGCCCCTGCGCAAACACCGAACTGGAAGTAGCGGGAGAAGTAAATGAGGCCTCGCCGACAAAACCGAACCCGGCGTCATAGTGCCATACATGGGGGATTTGAGGAGAGCCAGGCGTCCACCCCACTTCCCACACATCCCCTGCGGCAGCCAGAGTCGTCCCTCCAATGGAATAATCCGTCACGAGACGAGTCCGACTTGAAATGACGACAAGGTTGGGGTCGGCCTTAATCAAAAGTCTTACGCCGTGACCGCTACTGTCAGCGTACCACCCCGGGACGACAAGATTTCCCGAGCCATCAAACATCACGGAGTTCGCAGCACTGGCCGCATACGTCGCGCTCGACAACAAGCGAAGTGAGTGATCGAACTTCATCATGACGAGAGTCCCGGAAGATGGGGTCTGGGCAATGTTCGCCGGAACAAAGACATTCCCGGACGCGTCGATCGCCGGAATTCCGAATGAATTCCAACCCTCTGTGGACCCCTGAACCGTCGTACTAGCCAATAGAATTAGGTTTTCATCAAACTTCCCGAGCCAGCCCCAGACATCCACCGTCATGGTACTTTTATAAACTACACCCTTGACCCATATATGGCCATCAGAATCCTCAACGACGGACTCCCCCGTTCCCCGAACAAAATCGGGGAAGGACAGCGTCGTCGATGAAATGACCGTCTGCGCGCGCGCGTACGAGCCTAAAAAGGGGGGGCCCAGCAACGCGAGGATTAGCAGGCTGCTGAAAAACCCCTTGCGCGCACTTGCGCAGGGAAGATGTCGACCCTAAAGTTCGTAAAATCGTTCGACGGAACATCGACGAGCGAACGGGGGCCGGCATGATGGGAAGCTCCGACGGTCAGAAGAATATCTTCCACACGGTCCAGCTGGAGGATCTTGTTCCCGACGATCATCCCCTGCGACGCATCCGTCCGTTGATCGATACGGCGCGCATCCGCGAGTTGTGCGCCGACTTCTACTGCGCCGACAATGGCCGCCCAAGCATCCCGCCAGAGCAAATCTTCTTGGCGATGCTGGGCGGATACCTGCTGGGCTGCCGGTCTGACCGGAATATCATACGCCAACTGACCTGCGACATGGCGTTGCGCTGGTTCGTAGGTCTCGACATCGACTCGCCAGTCTGGGACCCATCGACATTCTCGAAGAACCGCGAGCATCGCTTCGACGACTCGGGTATTTTCGAAAAGCTCTTTGACGACACTGTGATTCATGCGAAGTCGAAAGGCTGGGTGAGCATGCACTGGTCGGTTGACGGGACACTGGTGCGCGCTAACGCGAGCTTGAAGAGCTTGGCGCCCATCGAGGTCTACCAAAGTCCCGAGCAGTATCGAGAAACGATCTCGGGGAAGAAGACTGCTGCCGTAAAGCCAAAATCTGACGATGACGACAAGGGTAACCCAAGCGTCGGTTGGCATGGAGAGAAGCGTTCGAACGCGACGCATCGCTCGACGAGCGATCCGGATTCACGTCTGGCGACGAAGTCGAATAAGACCGCCGCCGTTCCGTCTTACGTCGTCAATGGCACGATGGAGAACAGGAATCGGTTCCTCACCGGGATCGGCGTCGAGTTATTCACAGGCAAAGCTGAGAGGGACGGCGCGGTTGCCCTGCTGGACCGCGCCAGCTCGCGCTACAAGCTCGCGCCGTCAAGTTTGGGCGGCGACAAAGGTTATTTCGTAAAGCAGTTCGCTCAGGACTTGCTGGACCGAGGGATCTCACCACACTTGGCGACGATGGAGACGGGCCGTGACGAAGCGTTGATGCGGGTTCGGATGAGATGTCGCGGGCTTGGCTATCAGTTGAGTCAGCGCGCACGAAAGAAGATCGAGGAGCTATGGGGCGAGGGCAAGGAACTGTACGGACTGAGGCGCTTCGCTCGTCGGCAGCTCGAAAACGTTCGCCAGGAAGCGTTTATGATCGGATGGTTGCTCAACCTCAAGCGGATTGCAACCCTTCAAGCCGCTGTTTAGCCGAAAACCAGGCGGGAGCTCGCGCTGGTGCGAGTGAAATTAACGGAAACGCCATTTCGCTGTGGCCGGAGACACCAGCTCAGTGCGCGCAAGGGGTTTTTCAGCAGCCTGTTAGCCCCGTCGGCACGGGGATACGAAAGCGCACCATGGAGACAGTATATCACTCACCCAACCGATCAGGACTGACTCTGTCTTATTTGGATTATTTAGAAGACAGCCACGCGACGGTTTCGACGTGCTCGGTGTGGGGGAAGAGGTCCACGGCGACGAGGCGCTCCACGCGGTAGCGCTCCGAAAGGACCTTAAGATCGCGAGCCAAGGCCTCGGGATTGCAGGAAACGTAGAAGAGGACGGGCGGAGTCGAGTCCAGAAGGGCCTTGACGGCGCTGGCATGCAGCCCGGCGCGAGGCGGGTCGACGATGGCGACCTCAGGCTTCATGTCGAGAAGCGCGGGCAGGAGGAATTCCACGGTCCCGCCGTAAAAATCGCAATTCTTCAAGCCGTTGAGTTCGGCATTCGCAGCGGCGTCTTGGACGGCGGACTTATTCGACTCGACCCCAACGACCTTCTCCACGGCCCCCGCCAAAGAGAGGGCGATGCCCCCGCCCCCGCAGTAAAGATCCAGGACCGTCCGGGCCTTTGCCTCGCGGGTCCAGTCGCGCAGGAGTCCGTAGAGGACCTGGGTGCCGAGGGAATTCGTCTGGAAGAAAGAATGAGGGGAGATTCGATAATCGACCGAACCTCCATGGAATCGCAGGGTTTCCGCGATGTATCCGGGGCCGGTGAGGATTTCGAGCTCATCTGAAACGGCCGTGTCCGAAAGTTTGGCATTGCATCCGAGAAGAATTGTCGTCGCGGGATAGACGGAAAGAACCGCCTCGATGAATGATTGTCTTGGGATATCTCCCGTCGTGGTGACGAGCACAACCATCCGCTCCGCCCTATTTTTCGCTTCCCTCAGGACCAAGTGGCGTAAAATCCCTTCCTTCTTATGGGAATTGTACGGGGTGATTTTCTCCCGTTCGGCCCACAACCTGACCGCGGCCAGGAGCTGGGCGGCCTCGGGGCTGGGAAGACGACACTCTTCCAGGTCGAGGATCTCATACCAACGTCCCTTGGGCTTCATCCCAAGCTTCAGCCATCGAGTCGGAGAGGGAGGATAGACATCCCCGAAGCTGAACTCCATCTTGTTGCGGTAATTGAAGGCCTGCGGAGAGCCGAGAATGCTCAAGGGCGGAAGATCTCCGATCCCCGAGAGCGCGGCCTGGACCTTTCCCTTTTTGTGGGTCAGCTGTTCGGCGTAGGGGCGGTCTTGGAGGGAACAGCCGCCGCAGGCCCCGAAATGCCGGCAGAGAACGGAACGCTCAGTTGGAGAACTTGAAGTGGCAGACATCGCCGTCTTTGACCGCGTACTCCTTGCCTTCAGAGCGGATCATGCCCTTCTCGCGGAGCACGGATTCCTTCTCCCACTGGTCGATATCGGCGTAGCCGTAGATGTCGGCCTTGATGAAGCCCTTCTCGAAGTCGGTGTGGATCACCCCCGCGGCCTGGGGTGCTTTGGCCAGGATGGGGATGGTCCAGGCCCGCACCTCGTCTTCGCCGCAGGTAAAGTACGAGCTTAAGCCCAGGGTGGCGTAGGCTGCGACGATCACGCGCTCAAGGCCGCTGCGCTCAAGGCCCAGGTCCTTCATGAACATCGCGCGGTCCTCGCCCGCGAGCTGGGCGATCTCGGCCTCGAGCTTGCCGCAGATCACCACGGACTCCGAGCCCCGGGACTTCGCGAAGGCCTGGAAATCGGCGATCGCCGACGCGTCGGGATTTTCATCGGTGTTTCCGACGTAGAGGACGGGCTTGGCCGTCAGCAGGAAGAAATCCTTGATGGCCCGGGGGTCTAAGCCCAGGGCGCGCGCGGGCCTGCCGGCCGAGAGGCCGTTTTTAAGCGCATCAAGCACGACCAGGGCCTCGCGCGCGAGTTTGTCGCCCGACTTGGCCTTGCCCGAGACCTTGTCGTACTGCTTGGTCAGGCTGTCGAGGTCGGCCAGCATCAGCTCGGTCTCGATGATCTCGATGTCCCGCCGGTGATCGACCCCGCCCATGGTGTGGACGACGTCGGGATCCTTGAACAGCCGGACCATGTGCAGGATCGCGTCGACCTCCCTAATATTGGCCAAGAACTTATTGCCCAGCCCCTCGCCCTGGGACGCGCCCTTGACCAAGCCCGCGATATCGACGAAGCGGCAGGACGCGGGGGTGGTCTTCTTGGGCTTGAAGAGTCCGGTCAAGCGGTCCAAGCGCGAGTCGGGAACGGCCACGACTCCCACGTTGGGCTCGATGGTGGTGAAGGGATAATTGGACGCCGCCGCGTTGCCGGAGGTCAGGGCGTTGAAGATGGTCGACTTTCCGACATTGGGCAAGCCGACGATTCCGATCTCCATGGGGAGCGGCATCCTATCAAATAGGACCCGTCCGGTCTGTGGGTCCAAAGTCCCGGATTTCGTCGGGACCTCTGCCGCGCGGCTCCGGGACCATCGGCCCGTGCCGATGTTTCGGGCGTTTCGTAGGATTGCCCCATGAAGAAATCCCCGAGGCTCCTGCCTCTATTCGTGGCCGTCTCCGTCGTCCTCTCCGTCGCCGCCCCGCAAGCCGCGCTTGCCCAACAGGTGATCGCGCGCCCCGCGGCCGGCTCCGTCGTGGCCCCCATCACGGGCGTCCACGGCGTCTCCGCCCTTACGACGCTCTCTCTGACGACGCCCATGACCGGCGCGGCGTCCCTCGACGCGCTGCCGGCGGCCCCCTCGGCTCCGACTTCCGCTTCGCAGGTCGAGTCGGTCTCCGCGGCCCCGCTCGAACTCACCGTCGAGGTCTCTCCCTCGGCCCAGATCGGGGTCCCGGATGCAGCCGCCGCCTCGCTCGCCCAGGAAGCCGCCGCCTACGCCGCGGAGGCCTCCGCACCCGCCGCCCAGGGCAAGAAGAGCATGATCGGCCGCATCAAAGACGTCGCCTTCGGCCGCGCCAGCCTCGCCTCCCTCTTCGACTCCTCCCGAGAGAAGTCGGCCCCGATCTTCGGACGCATGGGCATCACCGGAGACCTCAAGCCGATCCAGCTCCCCAACGGCAGCGGCACCGACCAGATGCCGACCGTTCCCACCCAGGAGCAGGAACGCAGCGTCCTTCTTCAAACCTACGCCCTGCCGGGATCCCGCCCGGTGGGCGGAATCTTCGAGTCAAGCCAGAAGGTCCTCTCCGCCGACCCGGCCAGCCTCGACTCGGTCGTCGGCGCCATTAGGTCCATGGTCGACGCCGACCCGGCGCGCTACGGCGTGCCGAGCTCGAACCTCCGGCTTGTCCACTCCAAGAAATTCGAGTCCTCGGGAGACCTCGCCGACACGATCTTCGTGTACTTCAAGCAGACGCGCGACAACATGCTCGTCCACGGCTCGGCCCTCTCCTTCACCATCAAGGTCCTCAACGGCAAGGCCGTCGTCGTCGCGCAGACCGGCCAGCTCTTCCCCCAAATGGACGTCAACACCGACACGGTCCTCACCGACGACCAGATCATGGGCCAGATCGCCTCGCGCACGGGGATGTCCACCGCCGACGTCGCCTCGACCTTCGAGTTCTACGAGGAAAAGATCATCTATTCCCGCGGCTCTTGGCGCCACGTGAAGCTCTACGTCGCCGAAGGCCTGCCCTACATGGTCGCCGTCGACGTCGTCACCGGGCTTGTCTTCGCCTATGACAACCGCACCGGCCTTCAGGCGGCCGAGCCGCAGGCCCCCAACGCGGCGGCCGTCTCCGGCAAGGCCGGAGGCAAGGCTGTCGACAAGGGCCCGATCCTGGCCAAGTCCGAGATCAGCGACATCGCCCTGCCGTTTCTCGAAGTCAAGATCGGCGGCAAGTCCTACGTCACCGACAAAGACGGACGCTTCACCGCGGCCTCGGGCTTTGAGCCCTCTCCCGAGGGCCTCGAGCTGACGGCCACCCTCGCCGGCCCCTACGTGAAGCTTGCAGACGCCCAAGGAAAGACCCTCTCGGTCAAGGTCTCCGTCAAGCCCGGCGACAACCAGATCGTCTTCAACCCCGGCGCGACTCTCTCCGACGAGAACTCCCTGGCCCAGGTCAACGCCTTCAGCAAGGTGAACCTTTCGCTCGCCTTCCTGCGCGACCGCAAGCTCACCAACGCGGCCATGGACAACCAGCAGATCACGGTCCGCACCAACATCGACGACGAGTGCAACGCCTACTACACTCCCGGAAGACCCAGCCTCAACTTCTTCCGCTCCAGCAGCAACTGCGTCAACAGCTCCTACGACACAGTCGCTGAGCATGAAAACGGACATTACTGGGACGACATGCTGGGCGGCATCGTCAACGGCGGGCTCTCCGAAGGCTGGGGCGACATCCTCTCGATGTTCCGCCTGAACAACCCCGTCATCGGCGAGCACTTCATGAAGCGGCCCCGCGGCGGCAAGGACTACATCCGCCACGGCGAGAACGACTACAAGTACAACGAGTACGACGAGGTCCACGAGCAGGGCCAGGCCTGGGGCGGATTTGCCTGGAAGCTGCGCAAGATGCTCATCGAGAAGCTCGGCTACGAACAGGGTGCGGCGGCCGCCGAGGCCCTGATCCTGCCCACGATGTTCGCCAAGGCCTCCACCATCCCCGACGCGATGGCCCAGGTCCTCATCAACGCGATGAAGTCCGACGGGACCATGGCTCACGAGAAGGAGATCCGCGCCGCCGCGAAGATCCACGGCATCGACCTGCCGCAGAATCCGTCTTCTTCCGGATTCGTGATGAACCTCGTGGAGCGCGTCACCTCGCCCCTGCGACGGGTCAGCGGGGTCAAGACCTCGATGTCCGGCCCCGCAGACGAAACGACCGGCCTCCTGGCCGCGCCTGAAAGTGCTTCGAGCATGAAGGCGACCATGGAGTTTAGGGCCGGGGTCTTCATCCGCGGCCGCGTGGCCAACGAGATCCGCCGCTACATGGACAAGACGGGGCTCAAGTACGAGCTCAAGGAGTACAAAAACCTGCTCTACAGCGACTTCCTCCTCGTCATGGAGGGACCCGCCGACCAGGTCCAAGAGCACGCCGGAAACATCCAGCGCTGGCTTAAGAGCCTCGAGAGCAACGACTAAGACTTCGACGGTCGC
>Ga0334722_10007754_pt1 | contig 10356 bp, 8 predicted proteins | sample C3_bottom_MG_FD_207210 | JGI IMG/M metagenome (GOLD analysis project Ga0334722, IMG submission 207210) | Sediment microbial communities from Yellowstone Lake, YNP, Wyoming, USA - C3_bottom | ecosystem: Environmental > Aquatic > Freshwater > Lake > Sediment | place: USA: Wyoming | collected... | reverse complement strand
CAGGGTGTCAAGGAAAAAGTCTTTTCGATTTCTCGGATGGAAGAAGAAGCGATAGCGAGACTGCTCGTGAAAGGAACGGAGGAAGTCGGCGGCGGAGCCTCTCCAGCTGCATTGGCGGATGAACGCCGTGTCACCCAGAGCAGTGATGCGCTTGTGCTGAAATTGCTTCCACAGAAGGGGTAGGACTATCCGACACCCAATAATTCTTGGCATTCTTCTTAGTGTTTTAATGCGCGCGTTCTTGAATTGGAAGGTGAGCTTCATAGGGCTTTCAATCCGTCTGACGAGCTGATAGGCGACTCAAATGTAACACTCGCTTTGTGCGCTATCAAGAATAACGAAAATGCAAATCATTGGTTCTTCGACGAAAAATGGATACCTTTTCTAAAGTTGGTGCTCGGAGGCGATCTTGAATTGCCCGATTTGTAGCTCTACATCGGCCGAAGTCATTCGTAGCGTGCAAAGTCCCTACATCGATAGACGGTACACCCTGTACCGCTGTCCTTCCTGTGGTTCGTTTTTCTTTGATCCAAACGAACATGTCGTTGACCTCTTTGGCCTGTATAATGACGCTCAGCACGAGGCGCCGGCGAGCTTTCAGTTCTCAAAATATTGGAATCGGCAGCGAAGCATCATCCTTGGCCTTTTGAAGTCCCGCAGAGCGCCTCGACGGATTCTGGATGTTGGATGTCGGAACGGAGATTTTCTAATGCACTGGAGCGTTGACGACATTCGTATCGGCGTGGAACTAAGTGAGAGAAACGCTGGTATTGCCAGGTCGCGCGGCATCATTGTTCATAATGATTTCATTGAGCGATTGAATTTCGACGAGAGATTCGACGTTGTTTCATGTTATGCGATTTTGGAGCATGTTCGACAACCGCGCCTTGTCCTTGAAAAGCTCGCCCACCTTGTCGTTCCTGGCGGGGTCTTAGCAATCATGATTCCGACGGTAGAATGCCGTCTCCGCAAAGGGCTTGAAAACAAGGGGATTCATTGGCAAATGTACGCACCCCCGGCGCATCTGTGGTTCTATTCTCGACGGTTTCTGGATTCGTTTTTTTGTGGACGGGGGTTTCAGCTCGTAAAGCGGTACTACTCTGCGGGAGGACTCGAAAACAGCTATGTCCCGGGCAGTAATTCCTATATACTTCTGAGAGAGGCGTCGTACGAATCCCTGAGCAGGTTCTTTGGACTCGCAGCACAATGCACGAGTACAGACATTTCCACGGGATTCCGCAGTACGTATCATAAACTGAGATCCCTCGTGGTCTCTACCTTGGAGAACTACACTCCGTTTCGATCCTATCCGTACTTCGATCACTTGTTCTCGTACTACATTGCCAATCCCGGTTCGTAGGCTTCTCGACATCGTGCGTATCTATCTTCTCCGTGCTTTCCAGCGGGGTTTTTTCCATCTTCTGTCCGCAAACGTGCTTCTCGGATTTCTCGGATTCGGCTCCCAGCTACTAGTGGTCAAATATTTGTCCCCTGTGGAGCTTGGCCAGATAAGGACGATGCAGTCGTTCTTGGCGGTTGCTCTCGTTGTCGGATCGTTCGGATTCAACACGGCGGTTCTAAAGCTTTGTTCAGAAAACCGGCCGACGCATGAGCGAGCATATATCTTCAAGAAGAATTTCCTGTACTCCCTGGTTCCGACAACTGGCGTGCTACTCGGACTGTTTGTGTGTGCGCGCCTGAACCTGCTTTCACCCGACCCGGCCATCAGCCGGCTGCTCCCCTTCTATATGTTTCTGCTCCCAGCGAGTTCCGCCGCATCGATGTCACTTGTCTACCTTCAGTCGCAGAAGCGTATTCAGCTTCTTGCTTCTGTTCAGGCGGGGATCCGGATTTTCGGTTTTGTTCTGTTGATTGTGCTGACGGCGTACCTCGGCATCCATGGGTATATCCTTGCTTCGCTTGCGGGCGCATATTTAAGTCTTGTCCCTCTCTATTGGATTGTTCGCGACGTGTTTCCTGCTCGTGTGCCCGCAGTTGATGTTCTCTCAATCAGCAAGCCTTACGCACTCTGGAGTGTGGCAGCAAACGGCGTGTTGTCCATCGGACAATACATCGACATTTTCTTGCTCAACTTTCTTGTTTCCGATCGCGCACTCCTCGGATACTATGGACTTGCGACACTATTCATCCTCGGGGCAAACTACGTGACATCTACGGTTCAGGATATCACAACACCCTACTTCTCGGAGTCAAGCCATGATGGGCAATTGTTCGTACGTATGATGCGCAAGTATCAGGGTCTTCTTGTGTTTCTCTCTGCTGCTGTCGCATGTATCCTTTTCTTTCTTGTTCCTTGGATTATCGACCGGGTCTACGGTCCTCCATATGCTGAAGCCTCCCTCATCTTCCGAATTTTGACCTTCAAGTACTTCCTCTGGAGTTCGTACGCCGTTATCGGGGTTGCACTCCTTGGGCTTGGCAAGATTCAATACAATTTTCTCGTAGTGGCAATCAGCGTTCCCATCAGCGCCGCCATTACATTTGCCATGACGAAGCTGTACTCCGTTCATGGAACAGCCCTTGCACAGGTTCTTGCACAGATCGTCTCTCTAGGCCTGACGCTGTTTGTCGGCGAACGTGTGATTCGGCGGCAATTCCATCTTTCGTTTCTTTCGAGTACCGGATCAATTAGCAAACACAGAAGGGGGCCTCACAATGAAGATACTCATTAACGGATACCATTTTGGAAATAATACTCCACCGTATGTCCGCCGTTTCAACGAACTGGGACACGCTACAAAGCTGATAACAGCCGCCAGATTTGACACGGACGACCTTCTTCTGCTCCATCGCTTGTCGCCAGATCTACAGAGAGCCGACCTCCTGCAACCCTCATACGGTACAGGTGAGAAAATGCTGATACGCCTCTTGCGGAAAATCCACCTGCCAGGATGGCGCCAAATTCAGGCCCAGAAGGTACGTGCTGTGCTTGATCACTTCCAACCCGATGTCGTTTGGAATCACTCATTGTGGATCGATACTGATGTCATGATCTACACTGGCTTCCATCCCCAAGTAACCGTGTCGTATGGGTACAACGAGATTCAGAATCACCCGGAACGAAGGTTTATCCGCAGAATCATCTATCGAAACACTGATCGGTTTATCGATGCGCTACCCGACTTTCGGGAGTATCTTATTGCTCACGAAGGCGTCGATCGAAAGAAGTTTCCCGAAGAGACAATCTATCTCGGCCTCCCCAACCTGAACGCTTTGCTCGCATCAAGAGAGGCACAGGTCAAGGTGATGCGTGAGCGATTCGGCATTCCATACTCAATTCCTCTAATTGTCGAAACGAGAGGCCTTCGGCAATCTGACGGTGGTGCAATTGATGCTCTCAGGGCGCTGCATTATCTTCGATCAAAAGGGGCGCAGGCATTCCTAATTCTGCTGAGCGGCATTCTCGGCAATCCCAGCGTCCTTAAGGAGGCCGAGGCATTGATTGCATCCCTTGGACTTCGCGACTGTGTGCGCATTGTCGCAGAAGAGATCTCGTACGACGATGTTCTTTCCCTTTATGCAGCCGCAGAGATTAATCTCTCCCTGTTGCCGTCGGATGCGCTCGGGAAGAGTATCATGGAGGCTGTTACTCAGCGATGTCTTCTAGTGTTGACAGACCTCCCCGACTACCGAACTGCATTTGGCGAACATGCGGAGTATGTGAAACCTGGAGATTGGCGTGCCATCGCCGATGCTATTAACCGTGCGCTGCAGTTGCCACCCGAGCAGAAGCGGGAACGTCTGGATGCAACACTGCAGTGGGTAACCGATCACCAGGATTTTGATAAGGCATGTGAACGGATTTTGCAGTACTTTGCCATAACAATAGAAGAATATCGTCGGTTTACTCAGAAGGGACGGCATGTATGAAAGCAGTGATCCTCGCCGGTGGACTAGGAACCCGACTGAAACCATTCACAGAAGTCATCCCAAAACCTTTGCTCCCTATCGGAGAGAAGGCTGTTCTCGAAATTCAGATAGAACATCTCAAACGGCATGGTTTCACGGAGATATTCCTTGCGACCAACTACCGGTCCGAGTACATTGAAAATTTTCTCGGTGACGGATCTCGCTATGGTGTCACGATCGTGGTCAGCAAAGAGACCAAGCCGTTGGGAACTGCCGGACCCCTAACGCTCCTCCGGCCTTATCTTCAGGAACCATTCGTACTCATGAATGGTGATGTCCTGAGTTCAATTGATTTCACGCGATTCTATCGGTGGTCAGTGCAACATCCCGCGCTTCTGACCATTTCCATCAAGAAGTTCATTTTGCCTTATGCATTCGGTAACATATTGTTTGAGGGAGACATTGTTACGCATATCGAGGAAAAGCCGAATTTCGTGACGTATGCGCTGGCGGGAATATATGTTATGAAGCCTGACATCGTCCGGCTGATTCCGGAGGATACATATTACGGAATGGACAGGCTTATCCGCGACATGTTGACCAAGCAACTCCCTGTGGCAAAATACGAGCTCACCGAATACTGGCTAGACATTGGCCGCGTTGATGATTACGAAAGGGCTCAGGAAGAATTCAAAAGTCATTTCAGCGGAGATGAACGGGCATGAGCAAAGTCCTGGTGACTGGGGCGGCAGGCTATATTGGCTCAATTCTGTCCGGTCAGCTTCTTGAGGCAGGGTATGATGTTCGCGGCCTCGACCTCCTTCTCTTTGGGGGCGAATCGCTCCTCAGTATCTACGATCACCCTCGTTTTGAGTTCATCCACGCAGATGTACGGAAAGAAGCGCATCTCCGGTCCGCTTTGGAGGGCGTTGATGCGGTTATTCATCTTGCCGCCATTGTGGGCGATCCGGCGTGTGCAAAACAGCCAGAGCTTGCGGAAGAAACCAACTGGACCGCCTCGAAGCTGTTGTTTGAGCTCGCTCAGGCGACTCCTGGCGTAAAACGTTTTGTCTTCGCATCAACATGCAGCAATTACGGAAAAATGCTGGGTCAAAAGTACGTAACCGAGACTGCTCCCCTCAAACCTGTTTCCCTCTACGCCGAACTCAAGGTTCGCTTTGAGAATCTCCTTCTCAATTCGAAAACACGCACCGATTTTGTCCCCACCGCATTACGGTTTGCCACAGTCTATGGCCTTTCTCCCAGGATGCGCTTCGACCTAACAGTCAATGAATTCATTCGCGAGGTTACGCTCGGCCGCGAACTGGAGATTTTCGGGGAACAGTTCTGGAGGCCATATTGCCACGTTTCCGACTTGGCGCGTTCCTGCCTATTAGTACTTCAGGCGCCAGCTTCTACGGTTACTCACAATGTATTCAATGTTGGAGATTCTGGTGAGAATTATCAAAAAAAGATGATTGTAGAAGAAGTCCTCAAGATTGTTCCGCGCGCTAAGATCAAGTATGTCCGTCGACTCGAGGACCCACGCGATTATCGCGTCGATTTCTCTAAGATCCGATCGACCCTCGGCTTTTCGATTACGAAGCGTGTGCCGGACGGGTTGCGCGAGATACACTCTGCCATTCGTGATGGCATTCTCACAGATCCGGATTGTGATCGGTATCGCAACGCCTGACATGGAGTACAAGATTCCACTCTTTGACCTGAATTACGACGAGACGGAGGAAAGGGCCGTCATCGAGACGCTCCGTTCCAAGTGGATTTCGACCGGCCCGAAAACAACCGAGTTCGAAGCTACCTTTGCCAAGGCGCTCGGTGCTCGCCACGCAATCGCGTTGGCAAACTGCACAGTAGCACTTCACCTAGCATTCCACACCCTCAACATTCAGCCAGGTGATGAGGTTATTTGCCCCTCATTGACATTCATAGCCACGGTGAACGCCCTTCGCTATGTCGGCGCAACCCCCGTGTTCTGCGATGTGACGTCCACTTCGGATCTCACCATGGATCCAGTGCATCTTCAGAGCCTCGTGTCCAATAAGACTAGGGCAATTGTCGTCATGCACTATGGCGGATTCCCGTGCAACATGGCCCCCATCATGGACGTTGCAGGGAGGAAGAATATTGCAGTCATTGAAGACGCCAGCCATGGGCCGTTGTCCGAATATCACGGCAAGAAACTCGGAACAATCGGTTTGATTGGCTGCTTCAGCTTCTTCTCCAACAAGAACATCAGCACTGGAGAGGGGGGGATGTTGGTAACAGATGACGATGCAATTGCGGCTCGGGTTCGCTCGTTGCGTTCACATGGGATGACAACCCTTTCATACGAGCGTTCCAAGGGGCATACCACAGAATATGACGTATTGGAACTCGGTTTCAACTACCGTATGGATGACATCCGCGCCGCATTGGGCCTGGTCCAACTCGCGAAACTTCAGCCAGATCTTAAAGCGCGGGCGTCACTCCGCCACCGATACCTCAGCGGTTTATCCGAGATCGACGATATAGTCGTGCCATTCAATTATCATGAGGAATTTGTATCCAACTACATTTTCCCGATCGTTCTGCGGGATTCCAATGTCCATCGAAGAGACACCATTCGACAGGCATTGAAGGAGCGGGGAATTCAAACCAGCGTCCACTATCCGCCGGTTCACCGCTTTCACATATATCGTCAATACCAAGCAACTCTGCCGACAACAGAGTACGTTGGTGAGAATGAAATCACCCTTCCTCTTTTTTCCCGAATGACGGTGGATCAGGTCGACCTCGTCGTACAAGCTCTCAAGGATGCACTCGCATGGGCACGCCGATCATCGTCGTAGGTGCTTTTCATGAGGTGGTGGAACTATGTGAGATCTGCAACTTCCGCATCGTCGGCATCGTCGATAATCAGCTCACAGGTGAATTCATGGGGTATCCCATTCTTGGGGCAGATGAGACTGCGCAGACATCACTCAAGGCCCATCGGGGCGTTCCCCTCGTTCTTTCCCCGGACAAGCCGGCGGTCCGTGAGCGCCTCGCCATCTACTACACAAACCTCGGATGCACTTTTGCATCCTTGATTTCCCCACGCGCAATTGTGTCACGCACTGCAACGCTTGGGCGAGGCGTTCTAATCCAGAGTGGTGTAAATATTTCGTGCTCGGTCGTTGTTGGCGATTTCGTGCGCCTAAACACCTTTTCGAATGTCATGCATGACGTCACAATCGGTGCGTACACGACTGTCGCGCCGAATGCCGTGTTGTTGGGGAGAGTGCGTGTGGGAGAACGCTGCTATCTCGGATCCAACTGCACTGTGCTGCCGGAACGGACAGTTGGAGGTGGTGCAACTGTTGGCGCTGGCGCTGTGGTCACGAAGGATGTGCCGGAAGCCACCGTCGTAACAGGGATCCCAGCACAACCCCTTCCGCCGAGCTAGAGGCCGTCACATCGCTAGCTTACCTAATCTCTGGTTGGTGTTGCGCGAAAGAACCCAGAATGCGCTCAGCATTCTTGTCCCAAGTGTAGTTTTTCATGACATCCTTGCGTGCATTCGCTCCGAGTCTTTGTCGCATTCGCTCGTCCCGCGCAAGTCTGAGCAATTGATACACGAGTCCCTCCGTGTCGCCGGGTTGCATGTGAAGACCATTAACACCGTCTTGAATCACTTCCCCGATTTGTTCCAAGTTGCTTGCCACTATTGCCTTCCCCATCGCCATGTATTCAAATAGCTTGGTCGGCGATCCGAAGAACCGCGTGGTTCCTTCAAATCCCAGGTGGGGAGACACGAGAATATCACACGCCGCGAGGTACTGAGGCGCTTGCGCATGCTGGATCATTCCTGTGAACACAATTCTGTCCGCTATGTGCTTGTCCACCGCCCGTTGGTGCAGGGATGAACGCAAATCACCGTCTCCAATCAGCAGAAACATTATCCTAGGGTCTACTGGGATTAGCCGACATGCCGCATCAAAAAGGGTTTCTACACCATGCCAGCGTGTAAATGTGCCGATGAAACCAACGACCACAAATCCATTCAGCCCATACTCTTGGCGCACCTTTGTTCCATCGATATCCGGCCGGAATGCATTTGCGTCGACACCGTTTGGGATGACCAGTATCTTTTCCGATGCGAGCCGATATGGAGAGAGTTGATCACGGATAACCGACGAAACAACGCTAATGCGGTCAGCGAACCTGAGACTTAATGCTTCGCACCTCGTTGCAAGGTCGAACAGCAGGATGCGGCTCCAATTTCTCTTCACCCACACTTCCGATGCGTTCACCTCCAACACCATTGGAATGCGAAACAGGCGCGAGAGAAGGACGCCTGAAATCCCAAAAACAGAATGACGTTGATAGATAAGGCTGGGACGCCGCCGCCAAATGTGTCGCGCCGCATGAATTATCATCTGATAGTTATACACCAGAAGCTGCAATTCATCGAATGCGCCAAGCAGTGATAGCGGCCGAATTATGTCCTGGATGACGTGCGGATTGATACCGTCCATCTTCGCATCCGCCATATACACTACCGACCATCCATCCTTGAGAAAGGCCGAAATCACGCCTTGAATGTGCGATACTGAGCCGCCTGCCGTCAGCATGCCCGGGAGGTCCGACCGAATAAACAATAGCGTCTTTCCGTAGCGCAGCGATAGATTGCGTTTGATATCCCGATGCAATCCAATGCCCGCAAGAACAGCAGCCGCGTAGATGGGAATAACAGCCAGGATACCCAGTAGGAGGGTGATCGCAAACCGGGGAATCAATGCAAACAGCAAGCGACTGTGTGTAATCTCTCTGTACCGGCCGTCTTCCAGTCGTAAGAATTTCCGCTTGGCGCGAACCGAAGCCAGCAGGATCTCCATTGCTGCCTCCGTACGATGTACCGCGGCGCCGTGAAGCGACACAATCACCGCTGCATATCGAGTGTGTCGTAATATTTTCAGCATCTCCCGGAACGACTTTCCGGAGAGATCACTTTTCAGGAGTTGGTCGACATTCTCGCCTGTGAAGGATTCTCGAACCAGGCGATATAAGGACTGATCCTCAAACGGAAGAAGAAGTATGTTCCCCTCTTCCATCTGAAGGTCATTCAGAATTTCCGGGAGTTGCATTTCGTCTCTTCTTTTACTCAGCACAATTATTATGCATCCAGCGTACTGCAGCCATTGTTCTATCGCTCGGCATAGCCAATATGCCATAGATTCGGGTGCGCGGTGAGTCCGCAAAACCACATCCGCAGAAGTTTCCCGTCACGCATGATCCATGGATAAGCAACTCCGATCGTTTTCCAAGGCTGCGTATCGTCTGCAATCAACTCCGGGAGGTCACTAATGCGCCGCCATGAGCGGCCGTCATTAGATTCAGCATATCCAATGCAGAAACCTGTCTTAGTAATCGTGCCGTAGTACATCTTGAACTTCCCCTCGTCGAACAACACACAGGGTACGAACGGACCATTTTCTTCCCAGGCAACCCCCTGGCGCGCCTCCAACACAATCCCTTGATCCTGCCAGTTTTGTGCATCGGGTGATTCCGCAAGGAATATCTTCCAATGAAAATATGATGCATAATTGTACTCGACCGTATAGTAAAGAAAATATTTTGACTGATGCAGAAGTACACAAGGTCCAAATACCGACGGCCTGCCGACTGACGTCCGCACAACAGGTTCTGGATCAACTGTCCAGTATTTCCCGTCTGCGGATGTGGCGTGACCGATACCATTATGCAGGATTCTCTGTGATTTCCCCTCAAACCACATGTGGTAGATGCCGCGCACCAATAACACTGAACGACCCACACGGCCCTTTTCGCACCACGTCTTTTTTTCGCCCGAACTTAGTACCGGGCCGCGCTTTTCCCACAAAATTCCGTCCCTAGAAGTGGCCAGGGCAGTCCAAGTGGAGTCGATACCGTGTTGATCAACTGCATAGCCGCTGGTGTACCACATTTTTAGTTCATCACCGACTCGTAGGACGGTCGGTGCGATGATATAAAAGTGCCGTTCATCCCATGTCCCCGGGATTGAACGAATGACTGGATTGTCTTCCAGCATTTGCCACTTCGTGTTTCGTCGTCCCCAAACGAACTGCCGTACCCCCTTGTTGTGTGCAGGATTTATCGAGACCATGCGAAGACTGACCTTTGTTGTTTCGTCCTGCACAATCTGCACTTGCGTGATTCCTCCATACTGGGTCACACCTGAATTATCTTTTGCACGAACGACCAGCGTCCATAGCCCGATTGGAACTTCGTGGAAGGACAATTTCACTCCACGTGCACCTTGCACGTTCAACTGTGTCGACTCCGCCACGCCGGGATGGCTAAGATGTTGCAGAATTCCGGTGATTCTGACAATCCCCGGGGGAGTGAATTGGTCTACGATTTCCAGAACCGCATCCCCCCTCTTTTGGCCAGGACCCTTCGCACTGCGACGGGGCTCCACTGTCACCACCCAGAAAAATAGGATGC
>Ga0334722_10007753_pt1 | contig 10357 bp, 11 predicted proteins | sample C3_bottom_MG_FD_207210 | JGI IMG/M metagenome (GOLD analysis project Ga0334722, IMG submission 207210) | Sediment microbial communities from Yellowstone Lake, YNP, Wyoming, USA - C3_bottom | ecosystem: Environmental > Aquatic > Freshwater > Lake > Sediment | place: USA: Wyoming | collected... | reverse complement strand
TTTGTATTGATGATATGTTCGGCAAAGGCGGCAGTGAGCGATTTATTTTTTTCAAGCGCTTCTCTTACTATCAGCAGGGTTTCCCAGTAACACTCTTCAACTATTGTCGGATTTGTTCCGTTATTGCATTTTTCTTCGTTGCTGCAAAACTTTATGTCCTTCCCGGTTAAATTAAGAATTGGCTTGATGGTGTTATAAAATTCCGCGCTGCATAAACTATGCCCTGCACCGTGAGATTTTTTTCCTTCAATGCCGTAGTTCCATCCTTTGATGGTTTTATAAATAATAGCGGTGGGCTGATTATTTTTCAGTGTGAGCGCTTTTTTTTGCGCTGCAAACACCTGCTGAAAATCTTTTCCGTCATTCACCATAATCACATTCCAGTCATTCAGGTAAGCAAGTTCAGCCGGGTTCCATTGCACATAATCTCCGGGTTTTGTTCCATCATTGCATACATTGTCAGAATCAATGGACGCCTGGTTCCAGTCAATGTGCATGATGAGATTTTTCAGAGAAGCTGTTCCTGCAGCAGCCATTGCTTCGCTCACGCGCCCGGGAGTCAAACCGCCTTCGCCTTCCACAATATGAATGACCGGAGAATTTTTTCCGTAATAATCTGCCGAAGCAAATGCAAGACCGATAGAAGAAGCATCTCCCACTCCCGATGCACCTGTTGAAAGACGAAGGAAAGGAGTTGCGGGTGTGGGATGTCCGTCTAATGCTTTTGAATTGAACTTTCTGAATAAAGGTGTATTGTGAACCGGATTTCTTCTGAAGCCGAGCAAGTCCTCCAGCCGCAAACGGTATTTTTCATCTTTGGGAAGAAGATGCGGAGCGGCAATGCGGATGATTTCATCGCGCAGCGCCCAATGAGAATATAATCCAAGCGCTTTATGTCCGGCTGCATAAGAAACAATGTCGGCATCATCCCTGTCAGGGAAAGAAAAATCATAATTCAGCGAATGATAAAGAATGCCCGTTACAATTCTCCCCGATGAAATGGAGCCACCCGGATGTCCGGAGAGCGGAGTGAAATTATAAAGTGTTGCGCACAGCGAACGGTAAATGGAATCAAAAGTTTCAAATAAAGTTAATGCCGATGGCGCAATGGGCATTTCATTAGCCGAAAATGCTGAGGGTGTGACAAAATATTCAGCGCGTCTGTTACTAAAAGAAACATTCATAATTTTCTATTCAAAAGTTGATGATGAAAAAAGAAATTCAATGCAAGACAAAGATATAATTATCTTTTTCCATCTTTGCGACTTGAACTATATTTTCTTTTTATGCTGATAAAGACATTTGGCTGCGCGGTTCACGGAATAAAAGCCACATTAGTTACTATCGAAACGAATATTTCCGGAGGTGTATTTTTCTTTCTGGTTGGATTGCCCGACAGCGCAGTGAAAGAAAGCCAGCACCGCATTGGCGCTGCGCTTAAAAATATCGGGCATAAAATTCCGGGCAAAGGGGTTACCATCAACATGGCTCCTGCCGATATTAAAAAAGAAGGTTCAGCGTACGACCTCACTACCGCCATCGGAATTCTTGCCGCTGACGATAAAATAAAAAGCGAACAGTTGGTAGATTACATCATAATGGGTGAACTTTCCTTGGATGGAGAACTTCGACCCATCAAAGGTGTTCTTCCAATTGCTATCGAAGCGAAAGAAAAAGGATTCAAAGGAATTATTTTACCAAAACAAAATGCTCAGGAAGCCGCAGCGGTTGGGAGTTTGGAAGTTTACGGAGTAGAGAACATTAAAGATGTAATTGATTTTTTCAACGGAGAAAAAAATCTTGAACAAACAAAAATCAATATCTCGGAAGAATTTTATTCCCGTCTCGGAAAATCAGAACTTGATTTTGCCGATGTAAAAGGACAGGAAAATATCAAACGAGCTCTGGAAATTGCCGCAGCAGGCGGACATAATGTAATTATGATTGGTCCACCTGGTGCGGGAAAAACCATGATTGCCAAACGCCTGCCCACTATTCTTCCTCCGCTCACCATTGAAGAATCTCTTGAAACTACCAAGATTCATTCCGTGGCGGGAAAAATGGGGAAGGATACTTCGCTAGTTACATCTCGACCTTTTCGTTCGCCTCATCATACAATCTCAGATGTGGCGCTTGTCGGAGGAGGAAGTTTTCCGCAGCCCGGAGAAATTTCACTTGCTCATCACGGAGTTTTGTTTCTGGATGAGCTACCTGAATTCAGCCGCAACGTTCTGGAAGTAATGCGCCAGCCGCTGGAAGACCGGGTAGTAACGATTTCCCGCGCAAAATTTTCTGTGGAATATCCTGCAAGTTTCATGCTGCTTTCCGCTATGAACCCATGTCCCTGTGGATACTATAATCATCCTGAAAAGGAATGTGTGTGCGCTCCGGGAATCGTTCAGAAATATCTCAATAAAATTTCGGGTCCGCTGCTTGACCGAATTGACATTCACATTGAGGTAACGCCTGTGCCTTTCAGCGAACTTTCGAGCGAAAGGATTTCCGAACCGAGTGAAAAAATCCGTGAGCGCGTTATCCATGCAAGAAAAATTCAATCCGAACGGTTCAAAGATAATCCCGGAATTTACTGCAACGCTCAGATGAATGCAAAAACTCTCCGAACCATTTGCAGGATTGATGAAGCCGGACAATCGCTCCTAAAGAACGCGATGGAAAAACTCGGATTATCTGCCCGCGCATATGACCGAATTTTAAAAGTTGCCCGCACCATTGCCGACCTGGATTCTTCCGGAAATATTCAAAACCAGCACCTTGCCGAGGCAATACAATACCGCTCCTTAGACAGGGAGGGATGGGGAGGTTAGATTTTTTAAAAATTGCCTTCTATTAAAACTTTTATATCTTTGCAAATCTTTTTAAAGAAAAACCTTAATTAACAAAAAATCATCAAATGAAAAAAACATTAATTATTTTATCCTGCCTTATTCTTACAGGCACTGGATTTTACGGCTGTAAAAAAGGGGAAGGAGATCCCACAATTTCTCTCCATTCACGCAAAGGAAGATTAGTAAATGACTGGACTCTCTCAGCCGGAACAGAAACTCAAATTTCTGGCTCATCAACGGATATGATTACCTGGTCAGGTACATCTGTAACAGAAACTTATGGTGGAAGTACAGCCGTTGGAACAGGAAGTTATACTATGAGTATTTTAAAGGATGGCACATGGAAATCAGATAAGTCTGTAACTTGGACCGGAACACCTACTTATATTACTAAGATAACTGCAACAGGCACATGGAATTGGACGGGAAAAGTAGGAGAATTAAAAAATAAATCTCAGGTTGTTCTTCACACTCTTACGGAAACAGATTTGTTTGGTTCATCAACGGATACATATACTTGGACTGGCGATAGCGGACCTACAGCGATTTGGAACATTTTTGAACTAAAAAACAAGGAGTTGATTGTTAAATGGGAAGGCACTTCTCTTTCTACTTCTGGTTCCACTTCTTCGACATCTTCAGATAAAGGAGAATACACTTTTATCAGCGGTAAGTAATCTTTAAAACAAAAACAACAAATGAAATCAATTTTTAAAATCAGTTTAGCGGCAGTAATTACTGTTCTTGCCGTTACCATTTATTCATGAGGTAAGTATGAAGATGGACCAAAAATCAGCTTGGCTTCTAAGAAGTCACGTATTGTGAACACATGGAAACTTGTGAAAGAATTACAAAATGGAGTTGATGTTTCTCTTGCCGGCTACTCAGTAGTCACGGATATTAAAAAGGATGGCTCCTATACTTCCACATACACATTTGGAAGTTATTCCGGAACAGAGGTTGGAACATGGCAGTTCAGCAGTGATAAAGAATCAGTACTTATGACTCCGAACGGCAGTTCCAGTGCTTCTACCGCAACTATTCTTCGCCTGAAATCAAAAGAGTTTTGGGTGAAACAGGTTGTAGGTACAGATACTTATGAAGACCATTACGAGAAGAATTAATTCAAGATAAGTTCTCTTTAAAAGCTCTTCCGTCATCTGACGGAGGGGCTTTTTTTATTTCCGGAAGAACAATATCCGGAATGATTTCCGTTACTTTGCTGAATGAAAATTCTAATCATCCGCTTTAGTTCCATTGGTGACATTGTTCTTACATCGCCAATCATACGTTGTATAAAACAGCAGTTGAAAAATGTTCAGGTGCATTATATCACAAAAAAACAATTTGCTACTATTCTTGAAAGCAATCCGTTTATTGACAAACTCTACACTATTGAGTCCCGAGTACTCGGGACGAAAGTTTCGGCTCTCCTGAAAAAAGAGAATTATGATTTTGTTGTTGACCTTCACAATAATCTTCGATCTGCACATGTAAAAGCCGTTCTCGGAAAAAAATCAAAATCATTTTACAAGCTGAACATTGAAAAATGGCTGATGACGAATTTTAAGATGAACAAACTACCGAACATTCACATTGTTGACCGCTATTTTGAAACCGTAAAATCTTTAGGTGTTGTTAATGACGGCAAAGGGCTGGATTATTTCATCCCTGAAAGAGACAATATAGAATCAGAATCTCTTCCTGTGGAATTTCAGAACGCCAGCCCGACTGAACAGTCGTTCGGGCGGGGATATATCGGATTTGTCATAGGCGCAAAATATTTTACCAAGCAGTTACCCAAAGAAAAAATTGTTTCCATCATTCAAAAGTTGAACCAGCCGGTTGTTTTATTGGGAGGAAAAGAAGATTATGAAAAAGGAGAACAAATACAAGCGGCAATCAACAGTGGCGGTCGGCAGACGGCAATACTAAATGCATGCGGAAAATATAATTTGAATCAATCGGCAGTGCTCGTTAAAAAGGCAAAAAAAATAATCACACACGATACGGGGTTAATGCACATTGCAGCCGCATTCAAAAAAGAAATTGTTTCAATATGGGGAAATACAATTCCTGAATTCGGAATGTATCCTTATTATGGAAAGTTTGATGTTAAAAATCTGAAAGTAGAAGTTAAAAATCTTTCCTGCAGACCTTGCTCTAAACTTGGATTTGAAAAATGCCCGAAGAAACATTTCAAATGCATGAATGAAATAAATGAAGAAGCAATTATTCAGTTTGTGAACGAGTAAATTATTTTAGAAAGAGCGCCTTCAATTCTGTAGCATCTTCGGCTTTCATTCTTCCTGCGAGAATCAGTGCAAGCTGTCTTCTTCTAAGCGCACTGTCAAACCGCTTTTTTTCTTCTTCGGTTTCAGGAACCACAGGAGGAACAGGAACAGGAATTCCCAATTGATCAACTGCTACAAAAGTTAAAATCGCCTCATTGCATTTTTTTCTATCACCGCCTGTGGGACTTTCCACCCATACATCTACAAAAACTTCAATGGAAGTATTGAACGTGCGTGATACTTTTCCTTCCAGTGTAACCACATCTCCTAATTTCACGGGCTTGTCAAATGAAACATGATTCACGGAAGCAGTTACACAAACTCTTCCGCAATGCCTGTGAGCGGAAATTCCTCCAGTAATATCCATCCATTGCATCAACCGCCCTCCGAATAAAGTGTTGAGCGGATTGGTGTCATTGGGCAATACCTGCTCGGTGGTTAGGCAGATACTTTCTTTCGGAGTTTTTGGATTCATGAAAGATAATTTTTCAGATGGAATACCTATGGCGCAAATATAGAAATAGTTACCTTTGACATATGTTTGCAAATCCGGATATCGCCTATCTCATAGCATTGCACATCATTTTTGTTGTAATATGGTTTGCAGGTTTATTTTATATCGTTCGCCTTTTTGTATATCATACGGAAGCCGAACTAAAACCACTGGCTGAAAAAGATATTCTTCAGCGGCAATATAAGCTGATGGAAAAAAGATTATGGTATGTCATCGCCTGGCCCGGCATGATTGGCGCTTATATTTTTGGCACATGGATAGTGATTCTGAATTTTTATTTCTACATGGCATCGCCCTGGTTTATTCTGAAGCTTGTATTTGTTTTCGGACTTATACTTTATCACATACAATGTCATATCATGTTTCTGCAATTTCAAAAAGATAAAATAAAATATTCTTCTTTCAAGCTAAGATTATGGAATGAAGTGGCTTCTTTATTTCTTGTAGCTATTGCTTTTATCGTGGTGATGAAGGATACATTGAGCTACGCGTGGGGAATAATAGGATTGCTTCTTTTCAGCGGAACAATATTTCTTGCCATCCGAATGTACAGAAGGAGCAGGAAGGAGGAGTAGCTTAATTACTTTGCAACAACTATTTTAAAATTACTTTGTTGTTCATTGCCCATTTCGGTTGCTTTGACTATATAATTCCCGTTTGGAATGTTGCCGACATTCATCATCAGAAAACTTTCAGAGAATTTTTCACTGCGCACCACCTTGCCATTCATATCAATAATTTCCACACGAAAATTTCCATCTGATTTTGTTTCAATAACAAGATTATCCTTAACAGGATTTGGATAAACCAAGAAATAGCTTTGCTCTTTTTTTTCAATCTCATCAGAGTTTTTATTTCCATTATCATTTACAACGATTTCCTCGTATCCGGCACGCATACCATTCATCACAGAAAATTTCATCGCTTCGTATGTTTCGCTGGAGGAATTATTAATATAAATCCCATTCTCCGTTTCAATATAATCTGAAAACAACTTTTGCTCTTTTATTTCTTCGTAATAGGATGAATTACATTCTAACCCCCAATAATTATATATGCTGTCGCCCGAAAATTTAAATGCGGAAATATGCCACCATCCTTTTTGATTGGATGGCTTATTCATGAAATACAACCCTCTTCGTTTAACTATCTCACCCAAATAAATAGTGTCTTTGCCTGGAAGTTTTGTGATTAGAAAATCGTTCTTCCGGATGCGCTCGAACCGCAACGTATCTCTCACCGTTAAAGAATCAGAAATTTTGTAAGTAAATATGTAAGTCCCTTCCAATCCAAAAGTTCTGTGTCCGTTTGCCTTTTCTTTAAAATAAGAATCCGGATACCCCCCACAGGAACAATAAAGGAGGACAATCACTGAAGTAAATAAAAACTTTTTCATGCAAAATACCTTTTGAATAACGAGAACGAAAAAACAGAAAGATTATTTTATCTTCAATAACAAAACCGCCTCGTCAGATTTTTTGAGTTTTTCCAGAAACAATTTCGGATCAAGTACGGCAGAGAAGCCAACAACTTTTTTTTCTGAATTGAAAATGGGCTTGAGATTTGGATAGATATTTTTAGTGGAAGCCGTGAGGTCTGCTACGGACACAGGGCAACTGCTGTAATCTGTAAAATAGAAAGGGCGGGCGCTCAGAAAATTATCTTCCCAAATATCTATCTGCATGATTTCCCACCCAAAAGGAGTTTTAAAGTTGATAAAATATTTTCCTGAATACTTGGTGAGAAGAATGTTGGCGCCCAACTGTACAAGCGTATCACGCATATTTCTTCCGGCTGAATCTATTCCAATAAAAAATATCCTGTCGTAAGTAATTTTTACAATTCCTGAAACAGGTTTCACAGGTCCCATTTTATCAATATCATTCCCCAGTGTTACAACGGTCAGTTCATTGAATTTACAAAGCGAGTTGAATATGCTGTCGCACTTTGTATAATCAAAATCAACTTTTCCGGAATCTTTTTTTACGCCTATTATATCTTTTACTTCTTCATAATTCATTTCCTGCCCGTTCACTTCCGCTTTGTATACTGAGTCCTTTAGGATGATTTTGTCGTACCGCACTTCGTATTTATCCGAGAACTCATCTTTTCCTTTATCAATAATATCATTCAGCGGAATGTAATTGCCGGTAATTGCAGCATCAAATCCCTGCACCTGAGTGCCGATTGGTTTGTCGAAATAAACAGGAACGGGTTGCTTGCAGGAAGCAAAAAAAAGCAGAAGCCCCACTCCGACTCTCCCCATTGGAGAGAGAGAAAGTAAAAAATAAAAAATATTTTTCATTGTAGTTTATTTCTCCCTTCCCCAATGGGAAGGGCTGGGGATGGGTTTTTAGTTTTTCATCAGCCACACATCGTTTTGCACTGCGCGAATCTTTTCAATTGCCGGAAGGGCATCTTCGCGTGAGGGAAAATTTCCATAGGAGACAAAACGAAGCGTTCTTCCTTTCTTTTCAATAACAGTTGCATCGTATCCTTGTTTGATTAATTTTCTGCAAAACCTTTCTGCATTCGCAGGAACTGCAAATGCACCACCGATGATATGGAATTGATTTGATGTTTGACTTCTATTATTTGTCTTTCTGAAACCGGAAGCTTCGTTTTCTTTCAGCTGCACAACAACCGGAACTTTTTCGCCAAGAAGTATGCTGACGAATTTCAGTGTGTCATTTGAAAGCGCATCGCTGATATTTTCTTTTGCAGAATTAATCACGGGAAGTGCCACTTCCGAAGAATGGTACAAGGGCTGAACTTTTGAAGCAAAAGGATTAAGGTTTGCCATGTTTACATTCTTCAGTAAACCGGTTTGAACTGAAATAAAAATGAGAGCAGCCGCCAAAAGCAAAGATGCCGCTGCGGCAATATATCGAATAACCGGAGTTCGTTTTTTAACTGCAGTCGCTTCTTTCTTCTCTTTCGAAGGAATAATGATTTTGTCTTTAAGCTTCTTCTCAATTTTTCTCTCCAGCGGTTCTCGCCTGATGGCAGGGGAGTGGAACGTGGTAAGTCCGAATGCTTCCGGAAGATAATTCACCGTATGGTCCTGTTCAAACAACAATGTGTTTTCATCTCCGATATAAAAAGCGCCAATGTCTTTCAAACCGAAGCGTCTGCCTGAAGCCAATTCTTTAGTTATCTGTAAAATACTTTCTTCAATAATGCGATTTGCATCCGTGTAAGAAATTTTTTCCTGCTGTGAAACAAGATTTGCAAGCAAGCCATCGTTATTTTTCAGGTTCCGGTTAAAGGAAATTTTTTTGAAAGGAGGATGAAACTGGTTTTTTGAAGAATCAAACACAGCTGAAGAATAATTGCAGACAAATCCTCCAAAGCCGGGAATGATCACACAGTCATGCTCATGCAAAAGTTCGCTGATATGTTTTTCAATCTGCATTGTCATATGCTAAAGTACAAAATAAATTTCACCGAATTTTCCCTTGCGGAAGTAGTTATCAAATGTGGAGGGAACAATTTCAATTTTCTTTTCTGAAATCAAAATGCGTTCGATGTTGAAGGTGCGCCCGTTGATGAAATACTGATTGTATTTTTCGTAATGGTCGTTTTGCAGCGCCCCGATTTCCACAGCGCTGTGAGGAGGAACTTCAAACCGGAAATGAGAAAATTTATCGAGAGTGTCCGCCCTCACTTCTATCGCGCCTTTTTCAAGATTCACTGCACCGTTTTTCTTTAAATCATACTTTTCCAGTTTTCCGTAATAATATTTCGGATAATGAAAAATCGGAAAGCTGGAAGGAGAATCCATCAGTTTCATTTCCACCCTGATTGCTTCATTGCTTGTGTTGGCTATATAAAATCTGCATATCCAGGAACATCCCTGCAAAGAAAAAAAGCAAATAATAAGAAGAGAGTAGAAAGGAGAAAGAAACAGCCGTTTCATTTGGAAAATTTCATTAAAGCATTTTTCAGATCCTCAGGAGTGTCAATGGAATAAGATTCATGCTCGGTGAAATCAACGGTTATCCTGTATCCGTTTTCCAGCCAGCGCAGTTGTTCAAGCGATTCGGCAATTTCAAGAGAGGAGCGTTCCAGTTTTGTGATTTCCTCCAGCACATCCGTGCGGTAACCGTAAATGCCGATGTGTTTGTAATATGTGTGCATCTTCAGCCATTCGGTGAAATCCTCTCCGCGATAATAAGGAATGGCGGTTCGGCTGAAATAAATCGCTTCATTCTTTTTATTCACTATCACTTTGATGGTATTATGATTCGTGAGTTCATGAATGCTGTTCATTTTCATTGCGAGAGTTGCAATCTGAACCTCTCCCTCAACCCCTCTCCCGCGGGAGAGGGGAGAAGAGGTGAGGTTAAAACATTTCGCCACTTTTGAGATCTGCTCCGGTTGAATAAAGGGCTCATCTCCCTGAATGTTTATTACTGCATCGAATTTTTCTTTCAGCTTTGTCAGCGCTTCAAAACACCGGTCGGTTCCGCTTTCGTGCCTGCCGGAAGTCATCACCACTTTTCCTTTGAACTTTTTCACAGCGCTTTCAATTTTTTTATCATCGGTGGCAACAATCACTTCTGAAAGCAGTTTGCATTTCTTTGCCTGTTCATACACGCGCTGAATCATGGGCTTGCCCTTGATGTCAGCCAATGGCTTTCCTGGAAACCGTGTGGAAGCGTAACGTGCGGGAATGATGCCGAGAATTTTCATGAATCAGC
>Ga0334722_10007752_pt1 | contig 10358 bp, 11 predicted proteins | sample C3_bottom_MG_FD_207210 | JGI IMG/M metagenome (GOLD analysis project Ga0334722, IMG submission 207210) | Sediment microbial communities from Yellowstone Lake, YNP, Wyoming, USA - C3_bottom | ecosystem: Environmental > Aquatic > Freshwater > Lake > Sediment | place: USA: Wyoming | collected... | reverse complement strand
GTGAAGGCTACGATCTTCTTCCGGGGCCGCGAGCGCGCGCACCCCGAGATCGGGTTGCGGATTCTCGAGCGGCTGCTCGTCGAACTCGAAAACGAGGCGATCGCCGAGAACCAGCCGCGCCAGGAAGGCAACACGATGCACGTCATCCTGGCCAAGAAGCCCGGCAGCGGCCCGGCCAAGTCCGCCTCGGCGCCCAGACCGGCCCCGCGGCCGGCAGCGGCCCCGGCCGGGCTGGCGGCCCTGGCGACCCTCGCGGGTCCCCTGGCCAGCGACACCGCCCCCGACGTCGAGGGCGACGCGGAACCGGGTCCGGAGGACGCCGAGCCGACGGCGTAGCCGCCGGCGGCGCGGCCGCCAGCGAATCGGAGAGTCAGAGCGTTACGAGCACGAGGACAGGAGTAGCGACACGTCATGCCGAAGATCAAGACCCATCGGGGCGCCGCCAAGCGATTCAAGAAGACCGCGTCAGGGAAGTTCCTGCGGGGTTCCGCGTTCAAGCGTCATCTGCTCTCGAGCAAGACGACGAAGCGGAAGCGCCAGTTGTCCGGAACCCACGTCGTGTCGGCGCCCGACCAGAAGACACTGGAGAAGATGCTCCCGTACAAATAGGGCGGGCCAAGGGCCTGTTCGACGGATCGGACACCAGGGACCTGGGGTTGCCACCCCCCACGAACGGTGCTGATCCGGTGTTGGGCCGGGCCCTCTTGGGGCCGGGCCCGTAAATCCACCGATAGACGCGTGGTTGAGACGAGGCACACATGCCGAGAGTCAAGCGTGGCACGGTCCGGAGAGCGAAGCGCAAGAAGCTCCTCGGGCGTGCAAAAGGGTTCTTCCTCAATAAGAGCAAGCTGTACCGCGAAGCCAAGCAGGCGGTCGACAAGGCCCTGGGATACGGGTTTGTCGGGCGCCGGCGGAAGAAGCGCGATTTCCGTCAGCTCTGGATCATCCGCATCAACGCGGCCGCCCGCGAGAACAACTGGACCTATCGGGAACTGGTCCACGGCATGACGCTCGCCGGCATCACGATTGACCGGAAGCATCTGGCCGACCTGGCCGTCACCGACCCGGCAGCGTTCAAAACGGTCCTCGAGACCGCCCGGCGCGCGGTCGAGTCCGGCGCCAAGGCCCCGGCGGCCAAACCCGCGGCCCCGAAGGCCGCCGCGAAGGCCGCCCCGAAGACCGCGGCCAAGCCGGCCGCCCCGAAGGCCGCCAAGGACACCGCGTCCAAGGCGAAGCCGAAGGCGAGCCCGAAGGCGTAGGACCGGGCCCGGAAGGGCCCCGGAGCTGATACATGGCAAAGCCAGGCACTCCAGCCGACGTCGAGGCGCTCGACCGGCTCGAGGACAAGGTGAAGTTGCTGGTGGCGCTCGTCGGCCGTATGCGCAGCGAACAGGCGCAAACGGCCGGCGCGCTCCAGCGCCTCAGCCGCGAGCTGGACGCGGCCAAGGCCCAGTTGAAGGACGCCGCCGGCGCCAGCGACGAGCTGGCGGCGCTCCGGGAAGAGCGGGACGTGGTCCGCTCGCGCCTCGCCAGGCTGCTGGCCCAGGTCGACGAGCTCAACCTGTAGGTGGCTCATGGCTGACGCAGTGGTGCCAGTCGAGATCCTCGGACAGCGCTACCCTATCCGCGGCGCCACGGATGCCGCGTACATCCAGCAACTGGCGGGCTACGTCGACGAGCAGATGCGGGCCGCCGCCGAAATGACGACGGAATCCGATTTCGCCCGCGTCGCCGTCATCGCCGCCCTCAACCTGGCCGACGAAATCTTCCGCCTCCGGACCCCCGGGGACCACCGGGAACACGACCTGGCCGCCCGGGTCACCCGCCTGGAGCGCCTGGTCGACGACGCCCTCGCCGGCTGACGCCGGGGGCCGTTGCTTGACCCCCACCCCGCCCCGTTCTAAGATCCCCCCAGATTAGAAACAGGTTCCCTGCTTTGTGCGTGATGGTCGTAGGCTCGTTTGAGCCAACGTTTCACACTCGGAGCTGCGATGCCTGACGGTGTGCAAGCCTCCTCGAGAGGAAGCCTAAAGTCAGGCTACTCAAGCGGTTCCACCTGCTTACGCAGGTTCATCGACCTCGCCACACGGCAAAGCGGGGCCTTTCATTGGGGCGGGGCAGGATCCCGGCGGGAACCGGGATCCCCGCCCATCCGGGTTTTCATCGCCACGGGCGCGCCGCCTGAACGGGGGCGCGGCATGCGAGGCCGGCACCCGACGCCAGGCCCCGGAAGGACGCGGCATGAACGGCATCTTCTACGGCGTCAACGCCGTGATTACAGCGGCGGTTGGCGTCATCTGCCTCATCGTCTGGTTCGCGAACCGCCGCAAGGCGGCCGCCGAGCTGCTGGCCAGGGCCGGGGACCAGGCGTCCCGGACGGTCGCCGACGCGGCACGCGAAGCCGAAACGCTCAAGAAAGAGGCGCTGCTCGAGGCCAAGGAAAAGACCCACGAACTGGTCGTGGAGGCCGAGCGCCAGGCCCGCGACCGCCGGCAGCAGCTGGCGGGCGTCGAGCAGAATCTCCACCGGCGGGAGGACAAGCTCGCCGAGCGCGAGACGGCGCTCGGGCAGCGCGAGAAGGATCTGCGGCAGCAGGACCAGGTGCTCCAGAAACGCGACAAGACCTCCGCCGAGGCGCAGGCGAAGTACCAGGCGCTGGTCGCCGACCAGCAGCGTGAACTCCAGCGGGTGGCCGGCCTGACGGCCGACGAGGCGCGGGAGATCCTCCTGAAACAGATCGAGGCCGACGCCAGGCGGGATGCCGCCACGCTGGTCAAGCGGCTCGAGTCCGAAGCCCGGGAGAGCGCGGGCGCCAAGGCCCGTCAGATCATCACCGAGGCCATCCAGCGCAGCGCGGCCGAGCATGCCGTCGAGACCACGGTCTCGGTGGTGGACCTCCCCAGTGACGACCTGAAGGGACGCATCATCGGCCGCGAGGGCCGGAACATCCGGGCGCTCGAGATTGCCACGGGCGTCGACCTGATCGTCGACGACACGCCGGGTGCCATCATCCTGTCGGGGTTCGACCCGTACCGGCGCGAGATCGCGAAGCAGGCCATCGAGCGCCTGATCGTGGACGGACGCATCCACCCGGCGCGCATCGAGGAGATCGTCGAGAAGGTCAAAGCCGATCTCGACGAGGAGGTCCGGCGCGAGGGCGAAGCCGCCGCGTTCGAACTGGGCCTTCACGACCTGCACCCCGAGGTGCTCAAGCTGATGGGCCGCCTCAAGTACCGCACGAGCTACGGGCAGAACGTCCTGGACCACTCGCGCGAAGTGGCGTTCCTGGCCGGCGTCATGGCCCGCGAGGTCGGCCTGCGCACGCCGCTGACCGTCCGGGCGGCCTTCCTGCACGACATCGGGAAGGCCATCGACCGGGAAATGCAGGGCACCCACCTCGAGATCGGCCTCGAGTTCCTCCGCAAGCACGGCGAGCAGCAGCCCGTCCTCGACATCGTGGCCGCCCATCACATGGACATCGACTGGCCCTCGCTGGAGGCCATGATCGTCCAGGCGGCAGACGCCATCTCGGCGGCCCGTCCCGGTGCCCGGCGCGACATCCTCGAGTCGTACGTCAAGCGGCTCGAGAAGCTGGAAGGCATTGCCGACTCGTTCAAGGGCGTGTCGAAGGCGTTCGCCCTGCAGGCCGGACGCGAAATCCGGATCATGGTCGAGAGCGAGAAGATTACCGACGAGGAAGCCGTGTGGCTGTCCAAGGATATCGCCCGCCGTATCGAGAACGAGCTGGAGTATCCGGGGCAGATCAAGGTCACGGTTATCCGGGAGACGCGCGCGGTTGAGTACGCCAAGTAGCGTCGCCGACGCCGGCGAGCGCGCGCTCATCGAGCTGATCCGTCAGCGCGTGCCGCCTCCGCCATCGTGGGTGCCGCTGGGCATCGGCGACGATGCCGCGCTGGTCACGCCCGAGCGGAACACGGCCGACGTGTACACGACGGACGCCCTCGTGGACGGCGTGCATTTCGATCGCGCCTTTGCGCCGCCCGACGCCATCGGCCACCGGGCGCTCGCCGTCAACCTCAGCGACCTGGCGGCGATGGGCGCACGCCCGCGGGCCGCCCTCCTCTCGCTGGTGCTCCCCCCGGACCTGCCCGTCGCCGATTTCACGCTGATGGTCGACGGCCTGCTGGCGCTGGCGGCCCGGCACGGCGTGGCGCTGGTGGGCGGCAACATCACCAGGACCACCGGGCCGCTCACGCTCGACGTGACGGCCATCGGCTCCGTGCATCCGCGCAAAGCCCTGACCCGGGCCGGCGCGAGACCCGGAGACGACGTGTGGGTCAGCGGCCGGATCGGGGCGGCGGCCGCCGGGCTGGCGTCCCTGGCCGCACGCCCTGCCGGAGCGGCCGGCAGCGCGGCGATGGCCGGTTGCGAGGAGGCCTACCTGCGGCCCGCCCCCCGGATCCGCCTCGGCCGGCAACTGGCGGCCAACCGGGCGGCGACGTCGTGCGTGGACCTGAGTGACGGCCTGGCCGACGGCCTGCATCAGCTGTCGTCGGCGTCCGGCCTGGGCATCGTCATCGACCCGGCGGCGGTGCCGGTGGATCCTGACGCGCGGCAGTGGTTCGACGCGCACGGCCGCGACGCGCTGCAGGCGGCGCTGGCGGGCGGCGACGACTACGAACTGCTGTTCACCGTGAACCGGCGCGGGCGCAGGAGCCTCCGCACCGTGCAGGGCGCCATCGGCGACCTGCCCCTCCATCGCATCGGCCGGATGACGGCCGCGGGAGGCGTTCGCATGGCCACCACGACCGGCGAGGAGCCGGTGCCATCCGGGTACGAGCACTTCAGATGATCCGCGTCACGCGCGCGCTCGTCCGGCGGTGGCTCGAGTCGCTGCTGCACATCCATGACTCGCCGGAACGGACGGCCGCCGCGTTCGCGGTCGGGGTGTTCTGGGGGTTCTCGCCGTTCTTCGGGGTGCACACCCTGCTGGCGCTGGCGTGCGCCTTCCTGTTCAACCTGAACCGCGTGGCGGTGGTGCTGGGCGTGTATGCGAACCTGCCCTGGCTGATCGGCCCGTACTACACGATGGCGACGCTGGCAGGCGCGACGGTCCTCGGCGTACACCTGCCGGCCGGCTTCGGGGCGCGTCTCCACCAGCTCTACGAAGCGTCCATGTTCTCGCGGGACTTCTGGACCCGGCTCTTCGACGTGCTCCGGCCGCTGCTCTGGCCGTACCATCTGGGGTCGCTGGCCGGGGCGGTGATCCTGTCCGCCCTGGCGTACGTGGTGGCGCTGCCGGCCATCCGCGCCGGGCGCAAGCACATCCATCTGCACGCGCACCAGGCCCCTCCGACGGAGCCGACGTGATGCTGTCGCGAACCGGGTGGCAGAAGATCGCGGCGACGGGATTGGCGGTTCTGGCCTTCGTGCTGCTGTACGAGGCCACGACGTTCGACTCGCGGTACGCGGCGCGGCAGGCGGTCCTCCGGGAGTCGACGGCCCTGCCGTCGCCCGGGACGAGACTCCGCTTCGCGGCGACCGCGTACTGCAAGGGGGCGATGACGGCGGCCGGCGTCTGGCCCCGCACCGGCGTGGCCGCCGCGGACCCGGTCCTCCTGCCGGTGGGTTCGGTGATCCAGGTCATCGACGAACCGCCGTATTCCGGCATCTACACCATCATGGACACGGGCCCGATGATCCAGGGCCGCCACATCGACATCTACATGTGGAGCTGTTTCGAAGCCCTCCGGTTCGGCCGGCGGGCGGTGGAAGTGACGGTCATCCGGCTGGGCTGGAATCCCCGCGACAGCACGACGGACCTGCTGCCGTCGCATCCCCTCCCGCTGAGCGAACTCGAGCGCCTGCGCTGAGAAATCCCGGCACCCCCTCCTGTTGAACCGCTCTTCGTCCGATACATCGGGGAAGAGAGGGAGCCGCCAACGATGAAACTGCGCCTGCGCCTGTTCGTAGTCACGTGTATTGCCGCCGCCCTGCTGTCGCTGGCGCCGGCGTCCGCCGTCGCCCAGCAGCCCACCGACCAGCCCAAAGTCCAACCGGCGGCCGGCAACGTGGCGATCGGCGCCGACATCGGTTTCTACAAGCCGGACGAGGAATACAAGGTCGCGTTTACGCCGCAGGCCTACGTCGAGTTCTACCTGCACGACCGCTGGAGCATCCGCGCCATGCTGGGATGGGAACGCCCGAGGAGCATGACCGGCGGGTCGAGCATGGACCACATCCGGGGCACGGCCAATCTGATCTACAACTTCGAAGCCGGGTACTGGCACCCGTACATCTCGCTCGGCTACGGGGCCTACGTGGCCCAGAACCGCGAAGTGGACGACAACTGGGATACGCCGCGCTACACCAAGTGGGGGCCCAACATCGCCGCGGGCATCGAGTACTTCTGGAGCCCGAAGATCACGATCAAGTTCGAGATCAACGTGCACATGGTGCACCCCATCGCGGAGCTCGGCGACGGTCCCGGGGGCTTCGCCGTGACGCTCGGGCTCAAGAAGTACTTCTAGGCGCGCCCGGGCGGGCGCGCCCGTCCGGTCCTCAGGTCGCCATCACGTCGAACTGCTCGTGGTGCAGGTGCATGTCCGGCTTGATGATGACCGCCTTCCCGATCGTGTCCTGCAGCTCCTTGAGCACCAGCGCTTCTTCCGCCCGGAGCGCCTTGGCGACCTCCGGGTTGACGCGCAGCACGACTCCCGGCCCGTCGAGTTCGCTCCCGATCTTCCGGACTTCGTCGAGGATCTCGTAGCAGATCGTCGACATGGACTTGATGACGCCGGTGCCCGAGCAGTACGGGCAGGGGTCGGTCATCACGCGTTCCAGGCTCTGCTTCACGCGCTTGCGGGTGATGATGATCAGGCCGAAGTCCGACACCTGCACGGCCTTCGACGGTGACCGGTCGCGCCGGAGCTCCTGGTCGAGCGCCTGGGCGACCTTCTGGCGGTTCTTGCGCTCCTCCATGTCGATGAAGTCGAGCACGATAATGCCGCCCAGGTCCCGCAGCCGGACCTGCCGGACGATCTCCTTCACCGCCTCGACGTTGGTCTTGACGATGGTGTCCTCGAGCCGGTCGTTCCGCTTGCCGACGAAGCGGCCGGTGTTGACGTCGATCGCGACCAGCGCCTCGGTCTGGTTGATGACGATGTAGCCGCCGGACTTGAGCCAGACCTTGCTGCGCAGCGCCTTGTCGATCTCGGCCTGGACCCCGTACTCCTCGAAGATCGGGAAGTCCTTCGTGTAGTGCTTCACGCGGCCGGCGAGGCCCGGCATGAACCGATCCACGGCCTCCTTGACGTTCTGGTACTCGGCGGTGTCGTCCACCCGGATGGCCGAGAACTCGTCGGTCAGCAGGTCGCGGACCATCTTGGAGACCAGCCCCTGCTCGCGGTACACGGCGGCCGGACACCGCGACGAATCCACGCGCTGGCGGATGTCGTTCCAGATGCGCTGGAAGTAGACGAGGTCGTTCGTGAGGTCTTCCTGCGGCCGGCCCGCGGCCGCCGTCCGGATGATGACCCCGCCGGTGAAGCCTTCCTTTTCGCGGAACTGCCGGACGATGCCGCGCACGCGCGATCGTTCTTCGCGCGATTCGATCTTGCGCGACACGCCGATGTGATCGACGGTCGGCATGAACACGAGAAACCGGCCGGCCATCGTGACGTGTGACGTCAGGCGCGCGCCCTTCGTGCCCAGGGGTTCCTTGACCACCTGCACGAGGATCTCCTGCCCCTGCTTGAGCAGGGTTTCGATCTTCGGGGTCTCGCCCCGTTCGCGGCCCTTGCCCTTCCCTCCCGCCTCGTCCTTCCCGCCGGCGTCCGCGTCCTCGTCGTCGACGCCGAGGCGCTCGAATGCCTCCATGGTGTCGACCACGTCCGACACGTAGAGGAAGCCGTCCCGTTCGAGCCCGATATCGACGAACGCGGACTGCATCCCGGGCAGCACCTTCGACACGCGTCCCTTGTAGACGTTGCCGACGACGCCGCGCTGGCGATCGCGCTCGATCGAGAGCTCGACCACCTGGTCGTCCTCGAGAATGGCCACCATCGTCTGGTGGCCGTTCGAGGTGATGATCATCTCCTTGTTCACTAGTTCGTAAACCTCCGCGTCCTCACGTTGAGGACGAGCCCGAAGCCGGCCAGGGTTGCAATCAGGGACGAGCCGCCGTAACTGAGCAGCGGCAGCGTCAGCCCCTTGACGGGCGCGAGCCCGGCCGACATCGAAATGTTGTAGAGGACCTGGAACGTAAAGCTCGACAGCACGCCCACGACGAGGAACGTGCCCAGGCGGTCCTTGGCGAGCCTGGCGGTGTCGAGCGAACGGATGACGATGAACAGGTACAGACCGAGCGAGGCGAGCACGCCGACGAAGCCGTGCTCTTCGGCCAGCACCGAGAAGATGAAGTCGTTGTGTTTTTCGGGAACGAAGCTGAGCTGGCCCTGCGTGCCCTTGCGGAAGCCCTTGCCCCACAGCCCGCCGGCGCCGACGGTGATCTGCGCCTGGATTTGCTGGTACCCCTTCCCGCGCGGATCGCGCCACGGGTCGAGGAACGTGACGACGCGTCCGCGCTGGTAGTCCGTCAGGGCGTAGCTCCAGACGACCGGCGCCGTCAGCACGGTGAGGGCGAGGAGAATGCCCGCGACGCGGATCCGCATGCCTGCGACGAACGCGATGCCCACCAGCACGGGCACCAGCGTCAGCGCCATGCCCAGATCGGGCTGTCTCAGGATGAGATAGAGCGGGACAACCGTCAGCAGGCCGCCGAAGACCAGGGTCGACGTGGCCGGGTGGCGGCCCTGCCCCGCGGCGAAGAGGCGGGCCAGCAGCAGCGCCAGCACGACCTTGACGAACTCCGACGGCTGCACGTTGAACAAGGGCAGCGGGATCCAGCGCCGGCCGCCTCCCTTGACCACGCCGAAGAACAGCACGTACAGGAGGATCCCGAGCAGCACGACGTAGAAGATGTGGCTGAAGTCCGCCAGGCTCTGATAGTCGATGCTCAGGCAGATGACGAAGGCCACCGTGCCCAGCACCAGCGCCGTCAGCTGCACCAGGTAGAGCCGGGATGTCGGCACGTGCGCGGACGCGCCCGTGGTGCTGAAGATCATCACCACGCCAATCGCGCAGAGCGCGTAGATGGCGGCCACCAGCGGCCAGTCGAGATGGACGAAGAAGCGTCGATCGAACATGGCTGATCCGGGCCCTACGGGCGCTGCCGCCCGCCCGCGCCTCCGCGCGCCCCCGCGCCCTTGGCCGGCGTCGGCGCCGGCGGCACCAGGACGGGCTTCGGGCGGCCCGCCTTCTTCGCGAAATACGTCTCGATCAGGTGGCGGGCCAGCGGAGCGGCATTCGCCCCGTGCTCGGCATGCTCGGCCAGCACGACGCCGGCAATGACCGGGTTGTCGCGCGGGGCGAAGAAGGCGAACCAGCCGTGCGAACGGACGTCCATGTCGGTCCGGCCCGCGTTCTGCTTCTCGCCCTGGAGCGAGATCACCTGCGCCGTGCCGGTCTTGCCGGAGACGTCCAGTCCCTCGATGCGCGCCCGCCCGCCGGTGCCGCCGCCGTTGACGACCATCCACAGCGCGTCATGCAGGGCATCGACGGTCGTCTGCTTCAGCAGATGCGCCCCCGAATCGGGCGCCGGCACCATCTTCCAGCCCGAACCGTCGTCAACCGCCCGCACCAGGTGCGGGGTGATGCGGGTGCCGCCGTTGGCGACCGTCGCGTAGGCGGTCGCCAGCGCCAGGGGCGTCACCGACACCTGTCCCTGCCCGATGGCCACCGAGATCGTCTCGCCCGCGTACCAGCGCTGCCCCGTCTTCGCCAGCTTCCAGGCGCTCGACGGCACGACGCTGTCGGCTTCGCTGGGCAGGTCGATCCCGGTCTTCCCCACCAGGCCGTAGAACTGGGCCCACTTGTTGATGCGGTCGACCCCGAGCATGTTGCCGATGGTGTAGAAGTAGACGTTGCACGACTGCTCGATCGCGTGGCGGAGGTCCATCGCGCCATGCCCGTTCGCGGCGTTGCACTGGAAGAAGCGATCGTAGAACGTGGCGCCGCCGTGGCACACGACCGTGAAGTCAGGCGTGATCAGCCCTTCCTCGAGGGCCGCAGTGGCGATGACAATCTTGAACGTCGAACCCGGCGAGAACCGCCCCTGCGTGGCCCGGTTCTGGAGCGGGTGCAGCTTGTCGGTGCTGAGGGCCTTCCACGTCGCGGCGTCGATGCCCGCGGCGAACGCGTTGGGGTCGTAGCCGGGCACGCTGGTGAGCGCCAGCACCTCGCCGTTCCTCGGATCGAGCAGGATGGCCGTGCCGGTGTAGCCGTACGCCTTGAACGCGTCCTCGGCCGCCTGCTGCAGGTCGACGTCGAGCGTCAGC
>Ga0334722_10007751_pt1 | contig 10360 bp, 6 predicted proteins | sample C3_bottom_MG_FD_207210 | JGI IMG/M metagenome (GOLD analysis project Ga0334722, IMG submission 207210) | Sediment microbial communities from Yellowstone Lake, YNP, Wyoming, USA - C3_bottom | ecosystem: Environmental > Aquatic > Freshwater > Lake > Sediment | place: USA: Wyoming | collected... | reverse complement strand
AGAGCCATGTTTGACAACGGACTGATGAGCCGTTCACCTGAAGATCAGGTTAAGCTCACAGGTGAATTGCAGCGGCTTGGTATGGACTTTGGCCCATTCGTTCTCTATGCTGATTTTTCTGTTACCTCATTTGTGCTTAACAAGCCTGAAATACGCGAAATGCTTATCAGCAAAATGAAAGAAGGCGTTGAAGTGGCAAAGAGAACAGGAGCAAAACATGCACTTGTAGTTCCCGGAAGGTATGACGAAAGACTAAGTCATGGCTTTCAGACAGCCAATGTTATCGACAATTTAAGATATTGCTGCGATGTTGTTGAACCTGCAGGACTTACAATAGTTCTTGAACCCCTGAATACAATCAGGGACCATCCCGGACTTTTCCTTAACGGAATTCCGCAGGCATACGAAATATGCCGGGCTGTAAATCGTCCGTCATGTAAAATAAACGAGGATATCTACCATCAGCAGATAACCGAGGGAAATCTTATTCCAAACATGGATGCCGCATGGAGTGAGATTGCCGCTATTCATTGCGGAGATAATCCTGGGAGAATGGAACCTACAACCGGCGAGATAAATTACAAGAATGTGTTTCGCTTTATTTATAACAAAGGATACCAGGGAGTTATCTGCATGGAGCATGGGATGAAGAACAAGACCAAGGAGGGTGAAGCAAGAGTGATAGAAGCTTACAGGGAATGTGACAGTTTTGAAGTTTAGCAGAGATTTAATTTAAAATATTATAGAATGAAAAAAAACATTGGTTCAGCATTGGTTTTTATCTTGATGCTCTTATTATCCCTTTCTGTAAACGGACAGACTTCAAGACTATATGTCGGAAAATATACCGGTCAGAACGAGAAAGGACTGCATATAATAGATGTTGATCTTGCAAATGGAACCTTTAAACCTGTTTCGGAAGGAGATGCCGGGAATAATCCTTCATATTTATGTATTTCGAAAAAAAGAAGCCTGATATACGCAATAAATGAAGTAGGTCGGGTAAATGGAGTAAGAGGAGGAGGGCTGACCACCCTGAAGCTTGATGTAAAGACCGGAACCACAGAGAAAGTAAAAGAGCTCGCTGTCCCTAACGGAGGTCCCTGCTTTGTTTCATTATCCCCTGCCGAGAATTTTATTCTGATGGCCAACTATGGAGGAGGTTCTGTAGCAGTTGTCAGACTAGATGCAAACGGAATACCTGTTGAGGTAACCGATACAATTATGTTTAAAGGTGAGGAAGGTACCCGTTCACACCCTCACATGATTGCTCCCGGTCCGGGCGGGAAGAAAATCTATCTTACTGACCTTGGTTTCGACAGGATAGCAATATATGATCTTGACCAGAATACGGGAAAACTAATTAATACGGGTTACACAAAGCTGACAAAGGGTACGGGACCGCGTCATTTTGTCTTTAGTAAAGACGGATCAAAAATGTATGTGATCGGTGAACTTGGTTCAACAATTACAGTATTTAATGTTGAAAAGAATGGTGACCTGAAAGAGATTCAGACAATTACAACTTTACCGGAAGGTTACAGCGAAAAAAGTTTCTGTGCTGATATTCATCTCTCAAAGGATGGGAAATACATTTATGGTTCAAACAGGGGACATAATTCAATCGCAACATTTAAGGTTGGAGCTGATGGCAAACTTGCTCTTGCAGGAATTACAAAATGCGGAGGTGAATGGCCAAGGAATTTTGTACTCGATCCTTCAGGGAAATATCTTCTTGTAGGAAATCAGAATTCAGGAAATATATCTCTCTTCACGCTCGACAAAAAAACAGGCCTTCCTCTCCTTCCTTCAAAAGACTATCAGATTAAATCACCTTCCTGCCTGAAGTTTATTGAATAATTACAGTAACAGACCTTTCCGGGAACAATTTGCCGTCAGGGTCTATTTTATAAATATCAAACTATAGAACAATAGGTTCCTGGCTATTCAGCCGGGAACTTATTGTTATTTGCATTATTATTTTATACGATCTGATGATATGTTACACCATGTAATGTTTTTCAGGAAGTCATTGAGGATTTTTCTGATCCAGGCTCTTATTTTCATGAATGTTTCGGCAAATGCAATAGAAATAAAGCATAACCGGTCAGAAAAATCAGTAATCATGACGGATGGTACCGGGAACCTTCAGCTTGCATTGGATTACAACAATGGAGTCAGAATAAGACAGCTTACTGTAAAAGGCCGGAATACAATATCTTCCTCGGGTGTTTATACCTCGATAAAAACAGGAGAGGAGATTTTTACTTCTTCGGGGACAAATGTAAAACCAAAGATTTCAGTGGGAAGAAACAAGGTCACAGTAAGCAGTATAATATACGGAGATGACAAGATGCCTGTTTCAGAGAAATGGATGCTCACAGTTAACGATTCTGGTATCCTGTGGGAAATCAGGAGAGAATATAAGAACAGCGGGAAACTCGATAATATGTCAATACCGGTCTGGAACTTCTGCAGTATGGATACCTGGAAAGGAGGGATCCTTAATACCGGCGGCGTTGTTTGGTGCAAATATCTTGGAAAAGTGAACGACACATATGGAGTTCATACCAATGGCGCACTTTTCTGGCAACCAGCCTCAGGAGATGGTCTAATGATTGAAGCTAACTCCTCAGCTGGCAATGAGATGGCATGTTCATTCAGCCACAGTGAAAAAGGGGAGTTCAGTTTCACGCAGTACCTTACCCCTGAAGAGCTCGGACAAAGATATAATCTGAGCCGTTTCGTAAATGCAAAGCCTGATGTCTTTTCTCCATTCAACATATACTCAGGTATCGCTTCAGTTGTAATTGAAATTAAATATGTAGATTATAAAGAAAAATATGACAGGGGTAATCTTCCCGGGATTGATGCAGAAGCTGTGAGAGAGCTTCTCAATACAACAGGCAGATATGGAGTTCTTGACAGGAACATTATGGGCGCCAATGGGTGGGTAACCAACTGGAAAGTACTGGATGAACCATTCTTTGCACAAATGGGAATGGCTGTAGATGATGACAACTACATCAGAAATTTTGCATCTACTCTAAACAGGGAGAGAGATCTGGCAATTGAAAAGGATGGCAGAGTGCTTCACAGATGGCACGATGTTCCTGAGGTTGATAAAAGTAACTATGATTTTAAAACAGGATATTACGACTGTCCCTGGGGACCAACACTTGATGCCCAGCCAAGTCAGATTATAAATACAGTGGAACTTTTTCATCAGACAGGTGATCTTGAATGGCTTAAGTCTCATAAGATGAGCTGTGAGAAAGTCCTGAACTGGCTTATAAAGCGCGATTCTGATAACGATGGTCTGTTCGAGATGATGAATGACAACATTTCGGAAAAGAAATGCAGCGACTGGCTTGATGTAATATGGGCAAGCTATGAAAATGCATTCGTAAATGCACTCATGTTTGAGGCTTTGAATCTTTGGGCTGATTGTGAAAATATCCTCGGAGATGAGGGAAGATCAGAATATTATTCCCGTGTGGCTTCAAGACTAAAAGACGCCTTTAACAAACCGGTTCAGAACGGCGGATTCTGGTACCAGGAAAAGAAACAGTATATTCACTGGCGCGATAAAGACGGATCACTGCACGGTGACAATCTTGTTACTCCTGTCAATTTTGCTGCAATAGCATTTGGTATATGTGATGATCCCGAAAGAATAAGCCTGATACTTGATCAGATTGAGGAAAAAACCAGTAAGGAAAATCTTTTTCACTGGCCGCTCTGTTTTGAATCCTACCGGAAGGAAGAGGTATACGAACCGGTTAACTGGCCCTTCCCAAATTATGAAAATGGAGACATTTTCCCGACATGGGGGTATCTGGGCGTAAGATCTTATATCAAATATAAAAAGGAAATTGCACTGAAGTATATTCAAAAGATCCTGAACCAGTACAATATTGACGGCCTCTCTTCACAACGGTTCAGCCGGAGAGAACAGAAAGGTATTGGAACTGATATCCTTGCAGGCACAAGCACTACAATAACTGCATTGTACAGAGATATTTACGGGATAAGACCAAAATGGAACAGGTTCGGCCTTGAACCGAATATGATGAAAGAGCTGAATGGAACAGATTTTTACTATACACTGAGAGGCATTAGATATAATGTCAAGCTGAACGACGGTGATTATAAGCTGACCTGTAATGATTTTTCTGTTGAGGCCCTGCAGAGTTTTGGAGTCAGTATGAACGGAAACAGCATGGTTTATTATCCCGGGAACAAAAACAATCCTGAACTATTGTTGACAAGGAGCGACACCGCACAGGTTAAGTTGAAGATAATCACTTGGAACAGCGAAAAAAGGGAGTGGATTATATCCTCAACAGGGGATTATAGTTTTGTTGTATCAGGACTTAAACCTGGCAGTCAGTACAGGCTGAAAGCCGACAGTACCGAACAATCCCTTACTGCTACATCAGAAGGTGAATTAAACTTTGAATATGTTATCAGCAAAGTAATAAATCTGACTCTTATGGAGTAGATTTGCATGCCATTAAACTAATAAAAAATTTATGTCAGTAGATTTTAAATCCAGCTCTATTTCCGGTTACAGAAAAGTCGGGAAGAGATTCTTTATACCTTTAGTATTAATTGTTGTATTAGTTGCTGTAATTATTACAGGATTCAGCAGCGGCAGGCGCAAACCATTTCAGAATTATGTACTTCTTGTTTCTCTTGATGCCTTCAGGTGGGATTACCCTGCGATATACAAAACTCCAAATCTTGACAAGCTGGCAAAAGATGGTGTTAAGGCTGACAGGATGTTCTCTTCTTTCCCTACTAACACATTCCCAAATCATTATTCAATTGCAACCGGACTTTATCCAGATCATCACGGACTTATAAGCAACAGTTTTCCGGCGCCTGATCTTGGATTGTTCTATCGCATGGGCGACAGGGCAGCTGTTGAGAATCCTGCATTTTACGGAGGTGAGCCGATGTGGGTGACTGCTCAGAAGCAGGGGGTAAAAGCTGCTTCTTTTTTCTGGGTTGGTTCCGAAGCTGCGGTAGGAGGAATGCATCCGACATACTGGAAAAAGTATGATGAATCGACAGGATACTCAGAGAGGATAGATACAGTGGTAAAATGGTTAGGTTATCCACAGGATAAAAGACCTGAACTGGTAACGCTTTATTTTGATGAGCCGGATGCAACAAGTCACGATTTCGGGCCGGTTTCTCAGGAAACAGGCAAAGTTGTGGAGAGGCTTGACAGCCTGATAGGCGTTCTTAGAACTAAGCTTGCTGCTATTCCCTATGGTGACAGGATAAACATTATAGTGGTTTCTGATCATGGTATGGCTGAGGTCTCACCCGACAGGTATATAAATTTAAAATCATTTGTTCCCGACAGGATGATTGCCTCCATCTCAGGTGGTAATCCTGTTTACCTTATAAATCCTGCTGAAGGAAAAACAGACAGTATTCTGTTTTTAATTAATAATGTCAGGGGAGTAAAAGCATGGAGAAAATCAGAGCTTCCTGAAAAATGGCATTATGGAACACATCCAAGGATCCCTGAGATTGTAGTTGTGGCTGACAGCTCATGGAGTATTGGTACAAGGCCTGCTGCATCAAGGAACAAAGGTGCGCATGGATATGATAATTATAATCCTGATCTTTATTCCATATTCTATGCAGCAGGTCCGGCCTTCAAAAAGAATTTTAGTTTCAGGGAACTGAATAATATTGATATCTATAACCTGGTCTGCAGGATAATTGATGTCAAACCTGCACCGAACGATGGTAATCCGAAAAACATAAAGAAGCTTCTTAAATAAAGATTGTCCCGCAGAAAGAGTTTCTTAACCGCAGGACAAAGAGTATTCAAAAAGATCACAAAATCTTTATCCTGTCAATTGATCCTTTGTGTAATTGTTCGGAGTTCCCTTCAGCCTTTACTGCTTGCAGGTTTTAGACTTTTATACTTAATGTCATAATTACTCTCATTTTTTCTTTGTAATATTATTACTCTAAACCATTTGGAATCTTCATTGATGAATCGTACCGAATTGATCAATAATCTGAAACAAACCCAGAGAACAGTCAGGGATATGATTGTCATAGGTGGTGGCGCGACAGGCCTGGGTATTGCGCTTGATGCAGTTTCACGGGGATATAGTGTTCTTCTGCTTGAGCAGGCTGATTTTACCTCAGGAACATCATCGAAAAGTACAAAGCTTGTTCATGGTGGAGTTCGATACCTGGCAAAAGGAGACCTGTTTCTTGTGAAGGAGGCTCTTCATGAACGGGGACTGATACTTAAAAATGCTCCTCATCTTACCTCCGACCAGGAATTTATTATTCCGCTTTACAGATGGTTTGATGTTCTTCAATATTATATAGGACTAAAATTTTATGATCTGCTTTCGGGAAGGCTTAGTCTAGGGAAATCATATTTCATAAATCCTTCAGCGACAACAGAAAGACTTCCGAACCTGAAAAGCGAAGGTCTTAAAGGCGGAATTGTTTACCATGATGGACAGTTTGATGATTCCCGTATGGCGATTTCCATTGCGCATGAAGCTGTGAGAAAAGGAGCAACAATTCTCAATTATTTCAGGGTTGCCGGGCTGGTTAAAGATGAAAAGGGAAAGATAAGTGGTGTGAGGGCATCAGATGTGATCTCAGGCGAAGAATATACACTACTGGCTAAGGTGGTAATAAATGCAACAGGTGTCTTTGCCGATTCAGTTTCAAAAATGGACGATCCTGCACATGTGGCATCTATAAGACCCAGTCAGGGCATTCACCTGGTAATTGACAGGTCATTTTTAAATAGTGATTCTGCAATTATGATCCCTAAAACTGAAGATGGCAGGGTTCTCTTTGCAATTCCGTGGTATAATGAAGTTGTTGTAGGCACAACTGATACTCCTCTTAATGAGATTTCAATGGAACCGAAAGCTCTCGATCAGGAGATCGAATTTATTCTTCGCACAGCATCATTATATTTGCAAAAGCCACCTTCAAGAAGTGATGTGCTCAGTATTTTTGCCGGACTCCGTCCGCTGGCATCAAATCCATCTAATCCGGAAGCAACCAAGGAAGTATCACGAAGGCATAAAATAACACTGACAAAATCTGGTCTTCTTTCTGTTATTGGAGGAAAATGGACCACATACCGGAGGATGGCTGAGGAAACAATTGACAGGGCAATAAAAGAAGGGTATCTCGAAAAGAGAAAATGTGTCAGTTCCCATTTGAAACTGGCTGATTTTTCTTCAGTAAGCACTGCCGGAAGACTTAAAATATATGGTGACAGATATCCTGAAATAGAAAAATTAGTGTCAGAAGATCCTGCCTCAGGGAATCTGCTTCATAAGGACCTGCCATATACACGGGCAGAAATAACCTGGATCTGCAAAAATGAAATGGCTGTAAATATTGATGATGTTCTTGCCCGTCGTACAAGATCAATTTTACTTAATGCACGGGCAAGCGCTGAAATTGCACCTGTTGTTGCCCGTATCATGGCTGATAATTCAGGATTTGGAGGAGACTGGCAAAAATCGCAGGTTGAATCGTATAATGAATTGATAAACAAATACTTATAATTAACAGATAATCAATTAAATACATATACTGATGAAAGAATTCATATTGGCTCTCGATCAGGGGACAACAAGTTCAAGGGCAATTATTTTCGATAACAACGGCCGGCCTGTTGCAACTGCGCAGAAGGAATTCAAACAATACTTCCCCAAGCCAGGCTGGGTGGAGCATGACGCTGAAGAGATCTGGTCCAGCCAGTCGGGGGTTGCTCTGGAAGCTATAAAGAAGGCAAAACTGAAAAGTTCCAATATAAAGGCGATCGGGATCACCAACCAGCGCGAGACTACTGTGGTATGGAACCGTAAAACGGGCAAACCGGTTCATAAAGCCATAGTCTGGCAGGACAGGCGCACTTCAGATTTCTGTGATCTGCTCCGGAAAAACGGATCAGATAAAAAGATCCTGAAAAAGACAGGATTAATAGCCGATGCTTATTTCTCAGCCACAAAAGTCAAATGGATTCTTGATAATGTGAAAGGAGCAAGGAAACTTGCAGAAGCGGGACAACTTGCATTCGGGACTATTGATTCGTGGCTGGTATGGAAGCTGACAGGAGGGAAGCTTCATATAACGGATGTCTCAAACGCATCGCGAACTATGCTTTTTAACATCCATACACTCAAGTGGGACAATGAGTTGCTTAAAATATTCGATATCCCAGCATCAGTTCTTCCTGAAGTTAAATCATCGAGTGAAATTTATGGAAAAACCTCGGGCCTCTTTGAAACAGATATTCCGGTAGCAGGAATAGCAGGTGATCAGCAGGCTGCTCTTTTCGGACAGATGTGCATCGAACCCGGTATGGTAAAGAATACCTATGGAACTGGCTGTTTCATGATGATGAATATTGGTACAAAACCAATTGAATCGAAGAACAGATTGCTGACAACTATTGCATGGAAAACAGGGAATGAGACCTATTATGCTCTAGAAGGAAGTATATTCATTGCGGGAGCCGTTGTTCAATGGCTGAGGGATGGTCTTGGCATAATAAAGAAATCAGCTGATATTGAGAAACTGGCCTCGCAGGTCAGGGATAGCGGAGGAGTATATTTCGTTCCGGCATTCGCAGGACTGGGGGCGCCGTACTGGAACCAGCATGCCCGTGGAACGCTTGTAGGCATAACCCGTGGTACCACCTCTGCTCATATTGCACGGGCGGCTCTTGACAGTATTGCATACCAGACACTTGAGGTCCTCCTGGCGATGCAGAAAGATTCAGGACTTAAGATCCGTGAACTCCGGGTTGACGGAGGAGCAACCGTAAATGATAACCTGATGCAGTTCCAGTCAGATATTTTGCAGTCGAAAGTAGTCCGGCCTGAAATAACTGAAACCACAGCTTTGGGGGCAGCTTACCTGGCAGGCCTGGCAGTTAAATACTGGGGAAGCATAAGTGAAATCAGGAAACAGTGGCAGGTAGAAAGAGCGTTTTCTCCTAAGCTGAGAACCACGGGTACTAAATCACTGATTGAAGGTTGGCACCGCGCAGTAAAAGCTGCACAATCATGGGCTGAGTAGTAATATCTCAATTCTGATTTGCCAATTGAAGGTTAAATCAGGATCTTACAGAGAGATAGTTAACACATTATAAAAACATTACAACTCTATGAACGCATTTTTCGCAGAATTTTTCGGGACCGCAATGATTATCGTTTTCGGAAGCGGTGTTGTGTCCAATGTGCTTCTTACAGGAACAAAAGGTAACAACAGCGGATGGATTGTAATCACCTTCGGGTGGGCAGTAGGTGTGTTTACAGGGGTTCTCATTGCTGCACCTGTTAGCGGGGCCCATCTGAATCCTGCAGTAACACTGGCCCTGGTCCTTACAGGTAAGTTTAAGCTTTCTCTGCTACCTCTTTATGTCTGTGCCCAGATGCTGGGTGCAATGTTCGGGGCATTCCTTGCATGGGTGGCTTATAAAAAGCATTTCGATGCCACCAGCGATGCTGATCTGAAACTGGCGGTTTTCTGTACAGCGCCTAATATCAGGAGCATTGGATTTAATATTCTTACAGAGATAATAGGAACATATGTCCTGGCTCTTGCCGTATTGTACATGGCAGCTCCTGATGTAGGATTGGGATCACTGAACGCACTGCCTGTTGCAATAGTGGTCCTGGGAATCGGTCTTGCATTGGGGGGACCGACAGGTTATGCTATAAATCCAGCGCGGGACCTGGGTCCAAGGATCATGCATTTCCTCCTTCCGATACCGGGTAAGAGAGACAGCGACTGGGGTTACTCCTGGGTACCTGTTGTAGGTCCGCTTATCGGAGCGTCACTGGCTGCACTTATGTTTGATTTATTCGGGAAAGTCTGAGAGGCCAGCTTTCATTATACAAATAACTTAGGTATAAATTTCGGCACTGTTTTCTGATACTCAGCATATTCCGGATATTTGCTGCTGCTTATGTTCTCCGTCATTATTGAACTTCCAATAAAGAGGAGTACGAGCAGTATAGGTCCGGCTATTGTCCAGTTTAGCCATTCCCCTGAAGAAGAAACACTAAAAAGATAAAAGCTAATCCAGATACCCTGCTCCGATGCAAAGTTGGGATGCCTTGAATACCTCCAGATTCCTTCTGTCATAAATCCCTTCTTCAGAGAGTTGCTATATAAACCATCTTTAAACCCACGTTTTTTAAGTGAATGAAACCTGAAGAGCTGATTGTCGGCTATTGTTTCAACAGTCAGAAAAAAGAGCATCAAAATTGCAGCTGTAACATCCAGCACATTCAATTCATTGTGCCTGTATTGAGCAGCCATAAGAAGGGGTGAT
>Ga0334722_10007750_pt1 | contig 10360 bp, 6 predicted proteins | sample C3_bottom_MG_FD_207210 | JGI IMG/M metagenome (GOLD analysis project Ga0334722, IMG submission 207210) | Sediment microbial communities from Yellowstone Lake, YNP, Wyoming, USA - C3_bottom | ecosystem: Environmental > Aquatic > Freshwater > Lake > Sediment | place: USA: Wyoming | collected... | reverse complement strand
GTGAACAACGGAGAAGCAAGAGGCAGCAGGCATACGAGAAGAAAGCCCGATCCGGGGCATCCGGATATCCATTAACTCAGACGGCTGCATAGTCCATTTCCGACTGAGGCAAAACACATCCGTACTCGCCAAATGATTTTCAATACCATCTGTTACCGTAACCGAGACATTACCCAAAGTCGCGCCCGTGAAGTTGTTTCTTACGGTGCCGGTCAAAGCAGCGGGCGGCAGAAGAGTCAACTGAGCATCGATGCGCTGTTTCTGTCCGTAAATAACGGATCCGCTGGATGTCTCTGTGAGTCGTCCGGCTTTCTCGAAGGTAATGGTGTAGTTCCCCTCGAAGAGGGATGGGAGCGAATATGCGCCGTTCGCGTCTGTTTCGGTCGTAAAGGTGCGATTGAAGCTGAGTCTGAACTGGTCTGTCACAAGGTTGTTGGACCACACGGAATGACTCCCGACCTTGACAGTGACCCAGCCGTTCTGGTCGTAATATTGTTCCAATCCAGCACTCACGGTCGCCTCTCCGGTGAGGTCGTCACCATTAAAATTATCATACCCATCGCTGTCGGGAAGGGCTATGTTAAATGCGAGATAGGGAGCCGCGGACACCGACGCATCGTCGCCGCCATACATGTAGGTTGAAGCGGTTGAGGGCGCCGCAACGATATCCTGCAGACCGTCAACATATGTTCGGAAGGCCAGAGAGCCGGCTGCCTGAAGCCAGAGCCCGCCGTCTCTACTGTACCCTCTGCCGATGGTGTATGCATCTGAGTTGCTCCAATTAAGTTTGTACAAGTAGCCGCCATTACCGATCCACTCGAAGAAGGTACCGTTAATTTCAAGGTAATATTCCTGTCCCGACACGACCGCGGGCGGATCCAGGAAATCAAAATCTATCCAGGACGGCGCCCCGGTCCCCACTGCGGCAACTGACCTGTAATTACTCATTGCCAAATAGGTGCCGCGATCCCCGCCCAATTTGGATTTAAGCAGGACATGCACGGTACCTTTCACATATTGACTGAGTACACCGGGGAGATAGAGGCTGACCCTGGTCAATCGTCCGTTTTGGGTCGGTTTGAATTCCTGGGCGAGATATTCGGTGTCATACAAGGCGCCGATTCCGTTCCAGCGAAAGGTGAAGGGATCGACCCCGTAAGGATTGCGCGCCTTGATCTGCATCGTTGGATTAGTGTAATCCGAGCCCGTATAGAATCGAGGGCAACTGAACTTGTTGCCGTCATTTTCAGCGATGGCACTGTAGTCCGCGGCCGTCAGGGGGTTGCCGTTGCAGGTGTATATGATCTCCGCCGGGTCTTTGCTGATAATGCCCGAAAGGGCCACGGACACTTTCACTCCCGAAAGAGGAACTCCTGTGGTCTGGTCTGTGACCGTACCGCTGATCGCGGCGTAATTCACCGCAAGCTGCACGTCGAGATTGTTTAATTGTGCCTGATAGATTGCACCGTTGACGGTCTGAGTCACATAATCCGTCCTGGAGAATTCAGCGGTAAAGCCGCCGGGGGTGACTCCCAGAATGGTATATTGCCCGCTGCTGTCAGTGGTTGCCGCAAACGTGTTCATCGCGGAGTCTGTCAGCTGAACAGTGATATTATTTAATGGTCGCCCTGTCGAAACATCCGTCACTGCTCCGGTTAAGGCAAGTTGAGCCGTACCTTGCAAACTGATATATTTGCTCGGATTATCAGCATCATCCGAATCTATTTCAATAGCATCGACAAATTTGCCGTCGTTTGAGGGCGCGAAGGAGACCGTAATATTACACGAAGCATTCGGGGCCAGTGTTTGGCCCGGACAGTCGTTCGAGACAATAAGGAAGGGCTGAGAAGGCGGGCTCACGTTGGCTATGCTGAGAGGCGAAGTGCCTGTATTGGTGACCGTGACGGTTTGGGCCGAATTTTTTGTGACGATGACAGTCCCATAATCAAGTGTTTGCGGCGCCACCGAAATCTGCCTGGAATCAGCTTCCCTGGTAAGATTGATTTCGGAAATACTGAATCCATTGAGGGCGTAAAAGGGGGAAATCCTGAATTTGACAACGCCGAATCCATCCATGCGGTGCATAATCGGCGTGAGGTCGACCACATTCCATCCGATCCACGCCCTCCCCGCCAGCCCGGAGTCAGGCGTAGTATTCAGATCGCTATAATAGGGCATGATATAGGCATATGTATTCACGGGATTCCCGGTAATCGCGTTTATGTAAAAACGCATTGTCAATTTGTATAGATTTCTTGCATCCTCATTAAGCTGGACACTCACCACGTTATTATCTGCTGCCGAGAGGTCAACCCCTTGAGTCAGGAGGCCGTCCGTCATGAGGCTCGTCACATCCTGCATATTCCTGTCGGCAGCAGTGATAGATCTCAGTCTCGTCATGTAGACGGCCTTACTGAGGTTGCTGCTGTCGGAAACTGAGATGAAGTCGTTATAGGCGGCCGAACTGGCGCCGCCGGCCGAGTCCGTCACCGTCAGATTCACGGAATATTTCCCCGGCTTGATATAGGTAAAAGATGGGCTTTCCTGCGTTGAGTCGACTATCCCGTCACCGTCGAAATCCCATGAGCGTGCGACTATTGTCGTGCCGTTCCCGGGCCTCGATATGTCGGTGAAATGGACGGTAAGAGGCGCTGCGCCGCCGGTCTTATCAACGGAGAAGCAGGCTGACGTCGGAAGATCATAGCGAAAGTAGTAATAGGTATTGCCTGATGCCGGATTCCATGAGCGTGTGCCTACGTCGATTGTCCCGGTTTTTTCATTGTTGTAAAAACTCCAGCGGACCGTGACCGAGTCGTAAACGATGCCGCTCTGGGATGAGGAAAGCTGAAAAGGATTTTCCAACCCTTTCTGCAACCAGAGCCGGCCATTCTGAACAAAGGCTTTGTACAGCGTATTGCTATCATCGACAAGAAGGATGCCGGGCGAGTCGGCGGCGCCTGATCCGGTGAAACTCCATCCGGTACTCCATGCCTGGAAGGAATCGTGGCTGTAATATCCATAATTCCCGTTCTGGGATGCAGCAACAGCGATGGCGCCGCTGGGATACATGGCGATGGAGTATGCTCCGGTTAATGCGGCTGTATCGAATGCTGAGGGATTGTTTGCATTCCCTCTCAGAATTTTGGTTCCGGTCAGAATATACGGGACATTGTCAGGACCTACAGCTATTTCCAATGATCCCGAAAAATTTTTCCTGCTTTCCTTCGGCCACACGGCAATGTTGTGCCAGGTTCCGCCGACTTTGTTGGCGTAGTGGACTGTTGAGTATGTCTTACCTTTGTAGGTTTCGAGCGCCGAATATACGAGGTGAGGGACTCCGTTGGCGTCGATGGCTATTGCGCATTTGCCGTTCCCTGAAGCTGCGGCGTTGACCGAATCTAGCACCTCCGGTCCTTCCCAGGAATTGTCTCCTTTCAGACTGTCCGCAGTATTTAGTCTCTGGTAGTACGGATGCTGGTTCCAGTCGAAGGTAACCACATGAACGACATTGCCGGCGTCGATCGCGGCCCCTATGGCGGAAGAGGCATACCACTGATCGGTGTAGGCTGCCCTGCTCCAGCTCGCCCCGTCAACCGAAGATTGTGCCTCCACCCACCCATCCCAGGCTGCCGTGTGGCCGGCATTGCCATTGAAGTAGTAGAGGCGTCCGGTTGACGTCCGAACGAGCTGTCTGCTGTTTGCGAAGCCCGTGTTCGAGCCTCCCGCCGTGACTACGACGCCATCGGTTTCACCCTGCGCTATTACCGGAGTAAAGACAAGGCAATAGATTCCGATGATGAACCAGAGAAAAGTTTGCAACCGCTTGCTGTTCATGTTTCGCTCCTTTGGCCGGCTCCAGCAGTGCGAAGCCATAATCGTTGCGACAGTTGGGAGCATGCGCATAGTGGTAAGCGAACGAATAGTCACTTTTTATCCTCCTCGATAAATAAACGAAGCGTGTGCCTACTTGTATCAGAAACAGCCAAGCGTTGTAACGCCTTGGGCGTGGTATTCGTAAAATGCAATACCATAACGAAAACCGGGACACTTTGTCAACGTGAAATTCTAATTTTAATTGATCTGAAACCGTAGGATATGTTTAGAGAGGAAGAATAGATATTTTTGAAATCAAATGCAATCTATGGCACTAATTAGCATTAAAATGGGGGGCAGTGTGAGCCTATCAGGAGGGTGAAGAAGTACCAATTTCAGACAGTAGGAGGGGAAGGATGGTAAGAGTGAATTGCTCTTTTTCTTAACCTCTTACGCTCCTTCCTTCACAGCCTCATGTTTCACCGCGTGAATAAGAAATTCGACATTACCGTCCTGACCGGTGATGGGGGAAGGGATGATGCTCTTCACGTCAAGGCCGATGCTTCGGATGAAGTTTTCGATTCTTTTGACTGCCGTGCTACGTGCAGCCTCGTCACGCACGATCCCGCCTTTGCCGACATGCTCTCGTCCCACCTCGAACTGCGGCTTGATAAGGGCAATGAGTTCTGAATCGGGCTTGAGGAATTTCAGGAGACCGGGTATGACCTTTTCGAGAGAAATGAACGAAACATCTATGACCGCGATATCGATGGGCTCCGGGAGGAGGGACGGGTCAATATCACGGATATTCACGCGCTCAATGGTGATGACTCTGGGGTCCTGCCGGAGTTTCCAGGCCAATTGGCCGTACCCCACATCAACGGCATATACTTTCCGAACTCCATGCTGTAGCAGGCAGTCAGTGAAACCGCCCGTGGACGCGCCGACATCGAGGGCGATGCTGTCCTTCACGGATATATTGAATTCCTGCAGGGCCTTTTCAAGCTTTATGCCGCCACGCCCCACGTAACGCTGCTGTTCCCCCAGGATGCGAATTTCCGCGTCCCCCGGTACGAGCGTTCCGACCTTGTCCAGCTTCTGGCCGTTGACCAGCACATTGCCCGCATAGATGGTCGCCTGCGCACGCGTACGGCTGTCCGCCAGACCGCGCTGAACGAGAAGAACATCGAGACGAAGCTTCGTCGGAGTAGTATCGGATTGCTTTTTCATCATTGATTCTAATCTAATGGGTGGAATATTTTACCACAAAGACACCAAGACACGAAGAAGGTCTTTAAAATACTCAAGTTAGTCAAACCCCAAAAGCATTCATCCTGAAAAAGGCAGTTGGCCTCATAAGGCACAAAATTCACATAAGAAAAACAACTTCTTAACATCAAAAAGATAATCACCTGCCTGGTGAATCGCTTTAAAAAAAGAACTGCTTGATCTTTTTTGTGTTTTATGTGCTTTTTGTGGCTGAACTGCTCTTTTTAGGTTCATGCATTACTTCGTGCCTTAGTGACTTCGTGGTGGATTTTGTTCCAGATTGTCCGGGTTAGAAGAAATGGAGCAGAATGATGGAGAACCGGGGAAAAGGATCGTTTGAGTCCATTGTCCTCAACCTTCGCATTTCATTTCCCCCTTTCCCCTTATAGAAGGGTGTTTACGCATCCTTCGAGCGAAGCGCCGCAACGGAAGACACCGCTTTCAGGCGGGACTTCTCAATGAACTCCTTGACCGAAGCATGGATGCCGTCCGCATCCAGCCCGTACTTCCGGCGAAGGACCTGCTGAGCGCCGTGCTCGATGTAGGCGTCCGGAAGTCCGATACGATGTGTTTTGATGCCCGTAATGCCTTTTGAATCCAGGCATTCCAGCACCGCGCTCCCGAAACCTCCCTGAAGCGCGTGCTCCTCCACGGTCACGAGCCTTCCGGTCTTCCTTGCGTACGCCGTAATCATCTCTTCATCAAGCGGTTTCACATACCGCGCGTTCACCACGGCCACGGATATCCCCTCGTCCGCGAGCCGCTTCGCGGCTTCGATCGACGGGCAGACCATGTTGCCGATGGCGATGATCGCTGCCTCGTTCCCGTCCTTCACCAGCTCCGCCTTGCCGATGGGAAGGGCCTTCAGTTCCTGGTCCATGGGAACACCACAGCCGGTGCCGCGCGGATAGCGCACCGCCGTCGGTCCGGGATGCTCGATCGCGGTTTTGATCATATGCTGAAACTCGTTCTCGTCTTTCGGCGCCATCACCACGATGTTCGGGATATGGCGCAGGTATGCCATGTCGAACACGCCGTGGTGTGTGGGCCCGTCCTCGCCCACGAGTCCGGCCCGGTCGAGCGCCAGAGTCACGGGAAGGTTCTGAAGACAGAGGTCATGCACCACCTGGTCATAGGCGCGCTGGGTGAACGTAGAATATATCGCCGCGACAGGATGCAGCCCCTCCGCCGCGAGCCCGCAGGCGAAGGTAATGCCATGTGACTCGGCAATGCCCACGTCGAAGAACCGGTTGGGATACAGCTCGGCGTACTTGTCGAGGCCCGTGCCCTCGGACATGGCCGCCGATATGGCGACGATCTTTTCATTATCAGCGGCCAGCTTGATCATGGTTTGACCAAACACCTCGGTATAGCTCAACACAGATGTTTTCTTTCCCACCTTGCCCGTTTTTGGATCGAAAGGCGGCGTGCCGTGGTACTGGGACGGGTTGCTTTCGGCGAATTCGCAGCCTTTCCCCTTTTTCGTGATCACATGCACAAGCACCGGCCACGTGTAATCCTTGATATTATGGAAAGTCTCGAGCAAGTGCTCGATATTATGGCCGTCGATCGGCCCTATGTACTGAAAACCCAGGTCCTCGAACAGCATGCCGGGGGCCACAAGGCCTTTGATGGAATCCTCCGCTTTTTTGGCCAGATGAAACATGGATTCTCCGACCTTGGGAATCCCCTGGAGAAAATGCTTGGTCTCCTGGCGCAGTTTTGTATAAAAATTTCCGGTCATGAGCCTGCTGAGATATGAGGAGAGCGCCCCCACATTCGGCGATATCGACATCTCGTTGTCGTTCAGAATGACCACGAGATTTTTTTTCAAATGACCCGCCTGGTTCATCCCCTCGAAGGCAAGCCCCGCGGAGATGGACCCGTCTCCGATCACCGCGATCACATGGTAAGCCCCGCCCTTGATGTCGCGCGCCGCGATCATGCCGAGGGCCGCGGAAATGGACGTGCTCGCGTGGCCGACATCGAAATGGTCGCACGGGCTTTCCTCGCGCTTGGGGAACCCGCTGAGGCCGCCATGCTGACGAAGCGTCGGGAACCGCCCGCGCCTGCCCGTGAGCATCTTATGCGCGTAAGCCTGGTGCCCCACATCCCAGACAATGCGGTCCTCGGGTGTGTTGAACGCGTAATGGAGCGCTATGGTCAAATCAACGACGCCGAGGCTTGAAGCCAGGTGGCCTCCGGTTTTTGACACCACGGTGATGATCTCCTCCCGGAGTTCCCCGGCGAGTGCCGGCAATTCTTCCGGAGTAAGCCTCCGCAGATCCTCGGTATTATTTATCTGGTCGAGTATCATGATTACCTCAAGAAATGACGTATCACTGCAGCATCAATGAACACGGTTAACAATATATTTCGCCAGCTCCCTGAGGGGCCCGGCCTTCCGGTCGAAATCCTTCAGGGACTCTATCGCCTTGTCCGCCACTTCCGACGCTCTCCGGCGCGACTCCTCAAGACCATAAAAACTCGGGAAGGTCTTTTTCCCCTTCTTCAGGTCGCTGCCCACGTCTTTGCCCAGCTCTTCCTGTTTGCCTGTTATGTCCAGAATATCGTCGGCAATCTGGAAGGCAAGGCCCACTAATTCGCCGTAATGCGTCAAAGCCGTAAACTGACGTTTTCCCGCCCTGGAATAAAGCGCTCCGACCCGCACCGCCGCCCGGATAAGAGCGCCGGTCTTGCGCGTATGAATATATTCGAGCGTGGGGATATCAATTTCCCTTCCCTCGGATTCCATATCAACCACCTGGCCGCCGACCATCCCGAAAGCGCCGGAGGCCATGGATATCTCCCTGATGATTGCAAGTCTTCTATCCGCGGAGAGGCCCTCTTGCCGCCCGGGAGCGGAAAGCACCTCGAAAGCCATGTTCAGAAGCCCGTCGCCGGCGAGGATCGCAATGGCCTCACCGTACTTCCTGTGACACGTGGGCCTTCCCCGTCGAAAATCATCATCGTCCATGGCGGGGAGATCGTCGTGAATCAGGGAGTAGGTATGGATAAGTTCCAGTGAGCCCGCTATGGGAAGGATGCCAGCTGTGTTCGCGCCGAGCGCTTCCGCGGCGGCGATGGCCAGAATGGGCCGCACCCGTTTGCCGCCCGCGAAAAGGCTGTAACGCATCGCCTCATGGACCGAGGCAGGGAAGGTCTTCGCAGGCGGCACAAGCTTATCGAGCGCCTTGTCGACGATATCTTTTTTCCGGGACAGGTATGTTTTGATGTCCATGGTTCGAAGTATTATTCCTCATCCTGCTCTATGAAAGGCTGCGCGGACAGGCTGCCGGACTTGTCCTTTAAGAGTATCTCGACCTTGCGCTCGGCTTCATCCAGCCGCTTGTTGCAGATGCGGGAGAGCTTTATACCCTCCTCGAACCGCTTCAGGGACTGTTCGAGCGACAGGTCTCCCTTTTCAAGTTCCTGCACGATTTCCTCAAGCCGCGCAAGCGCGGCCTCGAACTTTTTCTCCGCCATAGAAAGCCTGCTCCAACCCGCCGACGGGTCTGTTAAATTTCATTATAAACGGAAACTTGAAATAAAATCAAGGCAAAACAAAATAAAGCAGATTGTAGCATCTTTAATAACCACAAAATATCCATTGACCTGCCCCTATAATACGTGATACCATTTGTTACTTTCAAAAGACTCAGGAGGCGTCAATGGAGCATAAGAAAAGTGATTTTTCAAACCGCCCGTCCGAAGATATTTCGCGCGTACTCCTCGATTCCCGGAAGACCGCGAATATTTTTTTCATCAACCGCATGAGGGACGGCCTGCAGCTGTATCGCACATCCAGACATGCCAGGGCTGCCCGATTGCCATCGATCTTCTCCCCGGTCGTCTTCGACCGTCCTTACCGGCACGATAAGCGCGAAGAGGAATAATCATTACCCCGACTCATCTTCGATACTCTCTACTCTTGACACGAGCTCTCCCTGAAATAATTTTGTGCTGATCCTGTCCCCGGGTCCGGCCTCAATGGCATTTTTCAGGATCGTCCCTCCAGGAAGTTTTTTCGTGATGCTGTACCCGCGCGAGAGAATGCTGAGCGGGTTCAGATGGCCAAGGCCCGCGCTCAGCGATGCAAGATGCGCGCGGTCCCTGCGTAGATGGTGCCCGAATCCCGTTCCGAGCCGCCGATAAAGCTCATCAACCCTTTGCGAGTACTGCTCCATCCTCCGCCTCGGGTCGCCCAGCAGACGAAGGTTCTCCCTGAGCGACGCCCGGGCAACGACAAGAGCCTGCTCGACGCGCCCGACAAGCCTCGACTCGAGGCCATGGATGGTTTCCCGGAAACGCTCTTCAGTCTGCACTACTATTTCCGCGGCCACGGAAGGCGTCGGCGCCCGCAGATCAGCGGCAAAGTCGGAAATCGTATAGTCCGTCTCATGCCCGACCGCCGAAATGATCGGAATACGCGATGCGAAGATCGCCCTGGCCAGGTCCTCCTCATTAAAAGCCCAGAGGTCTTCAAGCGCCCCGCCGCCCCGTCCCATGATGATTACATCAACGTTTTCTTCCCTGTTGAAATACCGCACCGCTTCAATGATCCCCGGCGCGGCCTCGGGCCCCTGTACGGGTACGGGATAGAGGAGAATATGCATCCGGGGATGGCGCCGTCTGATCACACGAAGCATATCGCGGATGGCCGAGCCCGTGGGCGAGGTAATAAGGCCGATGCGCCGGGGAAGCAGCGGAAGCGGTTTTTTGCGAGCAAGGTCGAACAAGCCTTCTTTCTCGAGCCTGGCCTTGAGCTGCTCGAAAGCCAGTTGGAGCGCGCCGACACCCTTGGGTTCTATATATTCAAGGATAAGCTGATAATCACCGCGCGGTCCGTAAACGCTGATCCTGCCGCGGCAGATCACCTGCATGCCGTGCTGAAGCGTGAATTTGAGAAACCGCTGAGAAGACCGGAAGATGACCGCTCTGACCTGACTCTGGGCGTCCTTTAAGGTGAAATAGGCGTGCCCCGACTGGGGAATGTTCAGGTTGGATATCTCCCCTTCCACCCAAACATCAGGGAAGGTCCCTTCGAGCAGGTTCTTAATCTGCCCGGTAAGCTGTGTAATGGTGAGAATATGGGTCTTCATGGGATAAGCGCCAATTTACCAATATACACCAATAACCAAATAACAAGCACCAAAGAGTCAATACCTTTTTTAGTTGAAATTCAGGAGCGGCCCCTTGATGGATGCTTCAGGCAACCGCAGCCTCCTTTCTGTCCTGTCCCGATGCCCGCTGAACCTCGCGTTGCAATGCAGCTCTA
>Ga0334722_10007749_pt1 | contig 10362 bp, 7 predicted proteins | sample C3_bottom_MG_FD_207210 | JGI IMG/M metagenome (GOLD analysis project Ga0334722, IMG submission 207210) | Sediment microbial communities from Yellowstone Lake, YNP, Wyoming, USA - C3_bottom | ecosystem: Environmental > Aquatic > Freshwater > Lake > Sediment | place: USA: Wyoming | collected... | reverse complement strand
GATTCGTCACTCATCCTCCCCGGCAACCGGCCGGCGGCTTGGTCCGGAGTCCTCTTCAAGAGCATAGACTAGCACACTTGACTACAAATGTCAAGAGGACATTTTGGCGCGGAAGGGGGCGCGGTAACGGCGCTCCCCCCTATCCGTTTTCACGGCGGCCAGCTTCGCGAGAATGACGACGTGGGAGGCGGGAATGACAATGAGGGCACCAGCCGGCGTTGGGTGAATGAATTACCGTCGCCTACGCCGGGGCATCAGCGGGCGGGCCACCCCCGAGGATCGTCGCACGGGGGGCATGTTCAAGTGAACGTCCAGTACGGAAGTACTGGTACGTCGGTTACCTTGTCGCGCTGGCGCCATTCCCCGATACTCACCATCACGCGAAAGCCTTCCCGCCGCTCAGGGGAAGGGCGCTGGGAGCCGCGAGGGGGGAATGGGACCTTAATGGACCTTCCCACCGGGCACGATCTGCGACTCCAGGCCCGGTCTGTGGCGCGGGGTGGCTGGTTCAGTTGTGCCGGTCACGTTGTGGGGAGCGGGGGGAGTACGGGGATGCTCCCTCACCAGCCATCCTCGCCGCCCGCTCCCGCTATTTCGGCCTTGCCCTGTTCGCCGCTGCAAGATTCTCGATCCCACTTGCAGGAGCAGGAGAATCGAGCTAAGCTCAGAATCGCGAAGCAGCGGTCTGAAGAAAATGGTGTCAACATGATCTATCCCCGTGCAGGCATCCGGATCCCAGTGGAACTCCCGGTGGAAATCCGCTGGAAGAGCCGTGTGGGACGGCCGCGACAGGTGAAAGGGAAGACGGCATCCATCAGCGGCAACGGCATGATGATGTCGGTGCCCAAACGGCTGCGCGATCAAACTCCCATCACCATTACGGTCAGGCTGCCGATAGAATTCACGAAGGTCCCGCTGGAGTTGCTCTGCCACGGGCGGGTGGTTGCCAAACCCGCGCAATTTGGCGGGTTCGGCGCGATCATTGATGATTATCAGTTACGGCCGGCGCGTCGTCCGGCCTGAGACTTCGCTCGAGTTATTGGGTGACCATTTCCCCCGACAGGAAAGTGTTCCTCGCGCCGCGACCCGGGCGGCGAGGAAGAGACAGGGCTTTTGCCTTGACCGGCGGGCCGCTCTCTTGACCGCGCGGCCCTCGCGGGGGAGCTTCAGGACCGGCGGGCAAGTCCGGGTTTGACTGGGCACGATGCGAGCGGCAAAAAAATCCCAAAGAAAGATTCGCATTCTGGTCGCCGACGAGGGGGGAGTCTTCCGCCTGGGCTTGAAGCGGCTCTTCGGCGTCGAGGATGATTTGCGGGTGGTTGCGGAAGCTGACCAGGCCAAGCAGGTGGCCGAGTTGGCGAAGAAGTTCAAGCCCGACTTGCTTTTCCTCCAGGCCGAGATGCTGGGCGCGGACGCGTCAGATTTCCTCAAGCAACTGCACCACGCTTGGGGGCGCGGCCGGGCCGTGGTCATGACTTCCGGGCCGGGCGGGGATGACTCGGAACGCCACATTCAAGCAGGCGCGTGGGGCGTCATCACCAAATCGGTGGACCCCGAATTGTTCGTCAAATGCGTCCACAAAGTGATCAACAACGAGCGATGGATGCCCCGTCACGACTCCGCTCCATCCGCCGACCCCCTCGCCGTTCCCTCAGAGCCGCACCGCCGGCCCGCCGACACCCTGACCCGGCGCGAGAAGTCGGTCATCAGTTGCCTGGTGCAGGGCTGGCACAACCGCGAAATCGCTTCGCACCTCAAAATTACCGAGCAGACCGTAAAGAACCATCTCCGCACGATCTATGACAAAGTCGGCGTCTCGGACCGGCTGGAATTAGCTCTCTACGCCATCCACAAGCGGTTGGAGTTGCCGCCCGTATCCCCTGAAACGGCTGAGACAGCCGCCTAGAGTTTTCCTACCCTCGATTTTCCCTATTGTGGCTTGGAATTATCCGCAGGCTGGAACAGGCCGATCTGGGCAGAGGCTTCTGAGGGAAGCAAGCTGGCGGCGCCGGAGCGCCGGCTGACTCGACGGATGGTCCCGTTGGCGATGACCCCCAGCACTTCGACGTTCGCCAGCGCGCTCCTGGGGACAAAGACGCGGAGGTTGTTGGAATACAAATCGGCGGGAGTAATCATGAAGCCCGGCGGCTCGAACTCCAGGAGGTTGTTGGCAAGGAGCCCTTCCAGCACCTCACGGTCGGTGAAGGTCATGCGAACCCAGAGGCCGTCCAGTCTGGGGCGATTGCGAGTGAGCCGCCGCGGGGGTTTGTCTAATTCGCCGTCGAAGTCGCGCACAAAGTACACGCCCTTGATGGCGGCCAGAGGAATGTGGGTGAGGCGGCCTTCGCGGTCCAGAAGCTCAACGCCTTCCGGGCCGAGGAAGCTGGCGGAGTCCACATAGCCCTTGACGACGCCGGCGTCCAGCTTGCGCAGGACCACTTTCTTGCGGGTCGAGGAGGGTATGCTGTTGTTCGCCACAGGGATACCAACTCTGACGCCAGGAATTCAACAAAATGAACCTTGGCCGCAGAAGCCAGCTTGTGTTAGTATAGGCCGGCATTCGGGCCTGTCAAGTACGTCGGCGAGAACGCCGGAGCCTCATTCTTGAGAAAAGCTCCTAATGTAATGAAAATTAAAGGGTTGATGGGACGCCGAAGGGTGAATGCTGCCCCAGGAGTGGGTGACTGCCTCCGACCCCGCCGAAGGCATCCCGGCATCGGATTTGGCCTGAGTCTGGGTAATTCACGGTTACGCAATGCCTGATCGTGCCCATCCCGCGCGCCCCGATTCCAAAGTGGAGGCGAAGGCTAGCCCCCTCGCCGAAGATGGCAGCCAGAGGGAGCAAGCTCCGGGCCGACAACCTAGCCTCCGGGAGCGCCCTCATCGGCCGGCGGAGTTTGAAGCTTTCCTGGATTACCTTCGCGTGGAAAAAGGACTGGCGAGCAACAGCATTGAATGCTACCAGCGGGATCTCACCGATTTCGCCCGGCACCTGAAGCGCCAGGGAAAAGACTTGCCGCGAGTGGACCGGGAAGACATCCGCAACTTCCTCATGACACTCTACCAACGCGGACTCAGCGCGCGTTCCGTGGCCCGGCATCTGGTCACGCTGCGGAACCTGTTCCGATTCCTGGCCCGCGAGGGGGAATTCCGGAACGATCCCACGGCCGAGATTGACGCACCCAAAATCGGCCAAAGCCTCCCAAAGTATCTGACCGCCGGGGAAGTGGAGACGCTGCTCCAGCAGCCAGACCTCTCCACGCCCATGGGATTGCGCGACAAGGCGATGCTGGAGACTCTCTATGCGACGGGGATGCGGGTGTCCGAGCTGATCGGGCTGCGATGGGAAGACTTTGAGATCAACCTGGGAGTTGTCCGCTGCCGGGGAAAGGGAAACAAGGAGCGGCTCATTCCCGTGGGCAAGTCTGCTTTACGCGCGGTGGAGGCTTACGTCCAGCGCGGGCGGGCCGCGCTCCTGAAGAACCGCAGCTCGGCGTTTTTGTTCTTGAACCGGCGCGGAGGGCGTCTGTCACGGGTGGGTTTCTGGAAGATTCTGGCCGGCTACGGCCGCGCGGCGGGGATTGCCAGCCCCCTCACGCCGCACGTCGTGCGCCATTCCTTTGCCACCCACCTGCTGGAACGCGGGGCGGACCTCCGCTCGATCCAGCTCATGCTGGGCCACAGCGACATTTCCACCATCCAGATCTACACGCACGTTCTGAAGGAGCGGCTGAAGCAGGTCTATCACCAGCACCATCCCCGAGCCTAATCATGAGCGACTACAACTTCTTGATGGAAAGCCGGCTGTCTCCCGAACAATTCCAGGTTCTGACTTATCTCAGTCGCATCGCCCACGCGCAGGGGATGAACCTCTACCTGGTCGGGGGAGCGGTCCGTGATCTGACTTACGGGCAGCAGGTGGTGCGGGATCTGGATTTCAGCGTCGAAGGCAACCCGCAGAAAATCCTCCGGCAACTATCCGCCAAGCGGCCGGCCGGCAATGGACTGCCCCCCGCCAGCCTCGACTCCCAGCGCACGGACCCGCGCCTGAACTCGACGGAAATCGTTTTTTCGAACGGGGTGCGGGCGGAAATCTCGATGAGCCGCGAGGAGATTTACGCGCGGCCCGGGCGGCGCCCGGAAATCGCTCCCGCCGGAATCTTCGAGGACCTGCGTCGCCGGGATTTTTCCGTCAACGCCATGGCCGTCTCACTGCACCCCAATTCCCGCGGGCTTCTGCTCGATCCGACCAACGGCGCTGCGGACATCGAAAAACGGGAGCTCCGGGTCCTCCACAGCCGGAGTTTTTCGGATGACCCGTCGCGCCTTTATCGCTTGATCCGTCTGGGATTGCGTTTGGATTTCAAGACGGAAGAGCGCACCAAAATCTGGCAGGAATCGGCGCAAGAAAACCGCGTGTGGGAGCGCCTGGATCCCGAGCAACAGGGAAGGGAGTTGCGCGCCATCCTGCAGGAGGACAATCCCGGACGGGTGCTCAAGGCGCTGGGTGAACGCGGCTACCTGGCCGGACTCGACCGCAAGCTCGCTTCCGCGCGGCTTCCCTATGATCAGTTCGCCAAAATCCGCAACGTGGCGCGCACGGTTCCGGGCGCTGATGCCTTCCTGGTGAATTTCCACGCCCTGGTGGCGAAACTGGGATCGGGTCAGAAAGACCGCCTGGCTCGAAAGATCCTGGGCGACCGCAAGCTCATTCAAACTGCGCTGGGGATGGAAGGCGCCGCCAAGAAACTGGCCAAGGCCCTGGCAGGGTCGAAGGCCGCACAGCCCAGCCAGGTTTACACCTTGCTTTCGGGCCAGCCCACTCCGCTCCTGCTCTATCTGCTCGTCAACTACCCCCAGGCCAAGGTTCAGAACCGCGTCAAGAATTTCCTCTTCAAGTTTCCCACGGTCCGGGCCAAGTTGCCGCGGGCTGAGCTTCTGACGATGGGTCTGGAAGCGGGTCCCAAGTTCGAAAAAATCCTCCACCGCCTCTTCCTCGACCAGTTGGACGGCAAGCTCAAAACGCACCAGCAGCTCGTTAAGGAATTCCGCGCCCTGGCGGGCCTCAAGGAGCCGGTTGCCAAAGCGCTCAAGCCTCCTGCGCCGCCTGCCAAGAAAAAGAAGAAGTAGCCCGTCCTGCCGCGCGACGCCACAGGAAGTGCTTTTCTGCTAGAATGCTTCGGGATGCAATCCAGTAAATTCGTACACCTGCATTTACACACCGACTACAGCCTGCTGGACGGGGCTTGTGAAATTTCGAAGCTGATGGACCGCGCGGCGGAGCTGAAGATGCCCGCCGTCGCCATTACGGACCACGGGAATTTGTTCGCGGCCGTCAAGTTCTACAATGCCGCGCTGAAGCGGGGGGTCAGGCCCATCATCGGCTGCGAAGTTTACGTGGCGGCGACCAACCGCTTCGACCGTTCGCCCGACTCCGACCGGCCGAACCACTTGGTGTTGCTCTGCGAGAACGAGCGCGGCTACCGCAACCTGGTCAAGCTGGCCTCGGCGGCGTACACCGAGGGCTACTACTACAAGCCGCGGATTGACAAGGACCTGCTGGCCCGTCATTCCGACGGCCTGATCGGCCTTTCCGCCTGCCTGCGCGGCGAGATCGCCATGGCGCTCATGGCTGACCGCTACGAGGCGGCGCGCGAATCCGCCTATAACCTCCGCGACATTTTCGGCAAGGGAAATTTCTTCCTCGAGGTGCAGGACCAGGGTATTACGGAAGAGCACAAGATCAATCCCCAGCTCGCCAAGCTGTCGCGCGATACGGGCATTCCCCTCGTCGTCACCAACGATACGCACTACCTGACGCAGGCCGACGCCCGCGCCCAGGAAGTCCTGGTCTGCATTCAGACCGGGAAGACGATGAGTGACCCCAACCGCATGAAGTTTCCCACCGACCAGTTCTACTTCAAGTCGGACGCGGAGATGCTGAAGGTCTTCGGCGAGATTCCCGAGGCCCTCGAGCGCACGCTGGAAATCGCCGAGCGCTGCAACCTGCACCTGGAAAAAAAGGAACACGTTTTCCCTCACTTCGAGGTTCCGGGAGGGGAGACGCTGGACAGCTTCTTCGAGAAGGTGACGCGCCAGGGCTTTGCGGAACGGCGGGCGCGTCTGGAGCGGCTGGCGGCCGAAAAACGGCTGCGTCACGACCTGAAAGAGTACGACGAGCGCCTGGAGCGCGAGATCGAGTTGATCAAGCAGATGCGCTTCGCGGGATATTTCCTGATCGTCTGGGATTTCATCCGCTTCGCCCGCGACAAGTGCATTCCTGTCGGACCGGGGCGCGGCTCGGCGGCCGGCAGCCTGGTTTCCTATTCGCTGCACATCACGGACATTGATCCTTTGCAGAATGACTTGCTCTTCGAGCGCTTCCTCAACCCGGAGCGCATCAGCTTCCCCGATATCGACATTGACTTCTGCATGCGGCGGCGGGGGGAAGTGATCAACTACGTCACGGAAAAATACGGACGGGACAACGTCAGCCAGATCATCACTTTCGGCACGATGGGGGCCAAGGCGGTCATCCGCGACGCCGGGCGCGCGCTGGATTTGCCTTTTGCCGAAGTTGACCGCATCGCCAAGCTGGTTCCCAACGTCCTGAACATTACGTTGGCCGACGCGCTGGCCACCGCCCCGGAACTTCGCCAGGCCAAAGAGCGCGACCCGCGCGTGGCGGAGCTGCTGACCATCGCCGAGCGCCTGGAGGGCCTGGCGCGCCACGCCTCGACGCACGCCGCCGGCGTGGTCATCTCTCCCCAGCCGCTGCAGGAGATCGTGCCGCTCTACAAGAGCAACAAGGATGAAATCACCACCCAGTACGCGATGGACGACCTGGAGAAAATCGGCCTGCTCAAGATGGATTTCCTGGGGCTGACCACGCTGACGGTGCTGGACGACTGCCAGCGGTTGATCGAGGGCACCCGCGGGGAGACACTTGACTTGGATAACCTGCCGCTGGATGACGCGGAAACTTACGCCCTGCTCGGGAAAGGCCTTACGGCGGGCATCTTCCAGTTTGAAAGCCGGGGCATGACCGACATCCTGCGGCGCGTCAAGCCCAACCGCCTGGCTGACCTCACGGCCTTGAACGCGCTCTATCGCCCCGGACCGATTCAGGGCGGCATGATCGACGATTATATTGCACGGAAGACGGGCCGCAAGCGGGTGACGTACGACCTCCCGCAGTTGAAGGACATTCTGGAAGAAACCTACGGCGTGATCGTTTACCAGGAACAGGTGATGCAGATTGCCGCCAGCGTCGCCGGCTTCACGCTGGGTGAGGCCGACGTCCTCCGCCGCGCCATGGGCAAGAAGAAGCACGAAGAGATGGTGGCCATGAAGGAGAAGTTCCTGGCCGGCGCGCGCAAGAACGGCGTCCCTCCCCAGAAGGCCGAAAAACTCTTCGATCTGGTCGAGCAATTCGCCGGCTACGGCTTCAACAAGTCACACTCGGCCGCTTACGCGCTCATTGCCTTCCAGACCGCATATCTGAAGGCCCACTATCCCGTGGAGTTCGTCTGTGCGCTGCTGACTTCGGAAATCGGCAATCAGGACAAGCTGACCCAGTACCTGAACGAATGCCGCGACATGGGGATTCCCATTCTCCCGCCCGACGTGAACTCCAGCGAATTGGCCTTCACGCCGGCCGGGAAGAGCATCCGCTTCGGGTTGACGGCCATTAAGAACGTGGGTGAGGCGGCGATCGATTCGGTCCTGGCGGCGCGCTGGAAGCTGGGACGCTTTGATAGTCTCCACCAATTCTGCGAGAATGTGGATCTGCGGCTGCTGAACAAGCGCGTGATCGAAAGCCTGATCAAGGCGGGAGCAATGGACTCGCTGGGCGGCCGGCGCTCCCAGATGATGGCGGTGCTCGATCATGCCATGGAACTGGGCGCGCGCCGCCAGCGTGAGGCCGCCAGCGGCCAACACGGTCTGTTTGCGGGCGGGAACGAACCCCAGGCGCCTCCCCCCATGCCGATGCCGGACGTCCCGGAATGGCCGGAGGCCGAACGCCTGGCCGGAGAGAAGGAGGTTCTGGGTTTCTACGTCACCGGCCACCCGCTGGAGAAATACTCGGCGCGGCTGGCCAGCTTGACGCGAAACGACAGCTCGTCACTCGAATCACTGGAACACGAGTCGCCTGTAACCCTGGCGGGGATTCTGACCAACTTACGGGTGCGGCCCAGCAAGAAAGGCGACCTCTGGGCGAGTGGGAACCTGGAGGATATGCGCGGCTCGGTGGATTTGCTGGTCTTCCCCCAGGCCTTGCAGCAACTCCAGAGCGTGCTGAAGCCCGACACGGCGCTGCTCATCAAGGGGCGGGTGCGGCACGAGGAGAACGCCCGGCCGAAGGTTGTGGTGAGCGAGGCGAAGCCTCTCGACGCCGCAACCAATGGTTCCAATCCCGAACTGCTTATTCGCGTCGACCTGACGAGCACCGGGGAAGGCGTCGTCGAGGAAGTCGAGAAGCTGCTGGCGGCGTTTCCGGGCGAGAATCCTGTGTTGTTTGAGCTGACCCGGCAGGGAGATTTTCAAGCTCGCCTTCGTCCGCGAAGACCTCGCGCCGTGAAGGCGGAAGGTGAGCTGCTCACGCGCCTGCGCGAGGTCTGCGGAGGCGATGCAGTGCTGGTTGAAAAGGACGGGGGCCCGAAGCAGGAGGTTGTGAGAAAGGACAGCATCCGGACGTTCGAGCGGTAACCGGCTGCCGGATTCTATGCCAGATACACGTGGACAAACCGCCGTGGTGCATGACCTCGAGCGCCAGATCGCTGAGTTGGAGACGACCTCCGACTCCGAAGCCGCGCAGGAGGAAGTCGGACGCCTGCGCCAGCAGCTCGAGGCCCTGCGCAGCGGCCCCTCCGGCGAACACAAAGATGCCTGGGCGCGAGTCCTGCTGGCACGCCACCCCCAGCGCCCCTACACCCTCGATTACATTCAATGCCTTTTCACAGACTTTGTGGAATTGCACGGCGACCGCCGCTTTGCCGATGACCCGGCGATGGTGTGCGGATTCGCTTCCTTTGAGGGACAGGCGGTGATGGTGGTGGGGCACCAGAAAGGCCGCGATACCAAGCAAAAACTGCTGCGCAACTTCGGCATGACCAAGCCCGAGGGCTATCGCAAAGCGTTGCGCCTGATGCAGCTCGCCGCGAAATTCGGGGTTCCCATCATTACCATGGTGGATACGCCGGGCGCCTACCCTGGCATCGGCGCCGAGGAGCGCGGGCAGGCGGAAGCGATCGCCTATAACCTGAAAGAAATTCCCAAGCTGCGGGTGCCGATCATCGTGGTCATTCATGGAGAAGGGGGCAGCGGCGGCGCGCTCGCCATTGCCGTGGGCGATAAAGTGTTGATGCACGAAAACGCGGTTTACTCGGTGATCTCACCCGAAAGCTGTTCCTCCATCCTCTGGCGTGATTGGGACCACAAGGAGGAAGCGGCACACCTGTTGAAACTGACTGCGGAAGACCTGCGGAGTTTCGGCATCGTGGACCAGATCGTGCCCGAACCGCCGGAGGGCGCCCACAGCGATCACGCCCAGGCCGCCGCCCTGTTGCGCCCTCTCCTGGCCGAGAACCTGCGGGAACTGAATGCGCTCTCGCCCGATGAGCTCCTGCGGCGGCGCCACGAGAACCTCCGCAAACTCGCCACCTTTGTCGACGAAAGCTAAGCCCAGACCTGAGCACCCGTGGTGCATGAAGACCGCGGCCGGAACTGCAGCGGAGGGACGCCGTGCTGCCTGACCAAGCCATTCAGTGCGTCCGCCTCCACCGAATCCAGTTATACGTCGAGGGCAAGGCAGCAGACACCGTGCGGGATTGGGTCACGAGATTGATAGCGCTTTTATAGAGTTGCCGCAGCGGCGCAGATCTCTCCTCCAAAAAGAAATCACTTGACATGAATTTGTATTCATGGTAAAGAGGATGCGACTCGGAAAGGGCGAGTCGTTTTTTCAACAATAGAATGTAAGCGCTTCCAACTAATATGCACCTCTTTGATCCTGCGGTCCGGGCGCCCCTTGCGGGTTGCCCCATTTCCGCTACGACCGTTGGGCTGCTTTGCTCTTTGGCGTCGTGCGTCAGGTCCATTCTCATCCATCGCGCAAGGAGGTTAGTTATGAAGAAGGATGTGATCTTTCTGAGCGTGTTTACCCTGCTTTTGGGGTGCTCACTCACCTGGGCGCAATTCACTGCCGGGACCATTCTGGGGACGGTCGCTGATCCCAGTGGCGCCGCCGTCCCAGGGGCCAAAGTTATCGCCACGAATCTTGACACCGGTGTGGCACGCGGCGTGGAGACCAATCAGGCCGGCGACTACCTGATGTCCAACATGCCGTTGGGCAGATACCAG
>Ga0334722_10007748_pt1 | contig 10362 bp, 5 predicted proteins | sample C3_bottom_MG_FD_207210 | JGI IMG/M metagenome (GOLD analysis project Ga0334722, IMG submission 207210) | Sediment microbial communities from Yellowstone Lake, YNP, Wyoming, USA - C3_bottom | ecosystem: Environmental > Aquatic > Freshwater > Lake > Sediment | place: USA: Wyoming | collected... | reverse complement strand
GCTAGAGAACATAACCTGAAAAACATCGATTTGGAGCTTCCACGTGACAAATTCATTGTTTTCACCGGAATTTCCGGGTCGGGCAAATCGACCTTGGCTTTTGATACGATTTTTGCTGAAGGACAGCGTAGATATTTGGAAAGTTTGTCGTCCTATGCCAGGCAATTTTTGGGTCAGATGGACAAGCCGGACGTGGACTATATTGAAGGCTTGTCGCCGGCCATTTCAATTTCCCAAAAAGCCTCTTCACAAAATCCACGTTCAACGGTGGGCACGGTGACGGAAATCCACGACTATTTGCGTTTACTGTTCGCCAAGATTGGCATCCCGCATTGTCCGATTTGCGGACGGGAAATCACCAAACTTTCCACGGATGAGATTGTGGATCGGGTTTTGGAGCTGGGGGGACCTCACCCCAACCCTCTCCTTGAAAAGGAGAGGGAGGATAAGGACGGACTTTTGATTGAAATTTTGGCACCGATCGTGCGCCAGCGAAAAGGCGAATATTCTTCGATGTTGGAAGAAATGTGGAAGCGTGGATTTTCCAGTGCTTATGTGAATGGTGAAAAAATCGAGTTGTCGGCCAAAGTAGGCGAGTCGGTGAAATTGGAAAGATATAAAAAACATAATATTGATATTGTTGTTGATACGGTTAAAATTCAGGATGAAAATTTGAGTCGGATTTTTGAAGATGTTGAGAAAGCGTTGAAGTTGGCAGAAGGACTGGTGAAAGTTAAATTTCAATCCGCCAGCCGGCGGACCAAAGATCAAAGATCAAATTTAAAAAAGAATTTTCAAGAAGTTGTCTATAATCAAAAACTTTCTTGTTCGGTGCATGAGGTTGAGTTTCCGACATTGGAACCGAGATTGTTTTCGTTCAATTCGCCCTATGGTGCTTGTCCAGCCTGTGAGGGATTGGGAACGAAAAAAGAAATTGATGCGGATTTGGTCATTCCGGACAAGACCAAAACGATTGCGGAGGGTGGAATTTTCCCGTGGAATTTCAAGAAGAATAATTATTATGGCGGGGTGCTATTGTCAGTTTGCAAACATTTCCATATTTCCGATAATGTGCGCCTCAAAGATTTGCCGGAGCGTCAGTTGAATATTTTGTTATTCGGTGATGCGGATGCGACGGATATGATTTCTGCGGAAGAAGCGGAGGACGTGCCAATCAAAGTGCGGGCTAAAACTGGGACTAGTTGGAGTTTTTCTATGAGTTGGCGCGGGGTGACCGGTTTTTTGCAGGATCGCTATTTCAAAACAGACTCGGATGCGGTGCGAGAAGGCATTGAAAAATATATGTCTCAAAATCCTTGCTCCACTTGCAAAGGTAAACGATACAATCCGGAAGCATTGTTGGTGACAGTTGGCCAGAAAAACATCGCCGGCGTTTCAGATGTGAATGTGGCAGATACATTGGAATTTTTCAAACAATTGAAAATTAACAAGACTGAAGAATTGATTGCGGGCCGGATTTTGAAAGAAATCCAGGCGCGTTTGGGTTTTTTGGAAAATGTCGGCTTAGGCTATTTGACCTTGTCCCGCTCGGCTGCCACTTTGGCCGGTGGGGAAGCGCAGCGGATTCGTTTGGCGTCCCAAATCGGCTCGCAATTGGTTGGCGTTTTATATATTTTAGACGAACCATCTATCGGCTTGCATGCCCGGGACAATACCAAGCTTTTACAGACGCTTTTGCAGTTGCGCGATATTGGTAACACCTTGATTGTGATTGAGCATGATGAAGAAACTATGCGTGAAGCGGACTATTTGGTGGACATCGGACCAGGTGCCGGGCGCTTGGGCGGGGAAATCGTGGCCCAAGGTACACCGGCGGAAGTGATGCAAAATCCAAAATCTTTGACAGCTAAGTATTTAAATGGTGAATTGAAAATCGAAGTGCCACTGGGTAGGCGGAGCGTGAAAAACAAGAAATGGTTAGTGGTGCGCGGAGCACGGGAAAATAATTTGAAAAATGTGACAGTGGAATTTCCCTTGAAAGTTTTGACGGTTGTGACTGGTGTGTCTGGTTCTGGCAAATCGACTTTGGTGGAGGATATTCTATATAAAACTTTATCGAGCAAATTGATGCGTTCTTTGGAACGTCCAGGCAAACATTCGGAAATTGTCGGACTGCAACATGTCAACAAAGTCATTATGATCGACCAGTCACCGATTGGTCGGACTCCAAGATCAAACCCAGCCACTTATACGGGGCTTTTCACGCCGATTCGCGAGTTGTTCGCTTCCACTAAAAGCGCCAAGGGCAAAGGCTATGGTCCAGGTAGATTTTCTTTCAATGTGAAAGGCGGACGGTGTGACAATTGTCAGGGTGAGGGTTACATCAAGATTGAAATGCAATTTATGCCGGATGTCTATTTGCCGTGTGATGTGTGTAAAAGCAAGAGATATAACCGGGAAACTTTGGAAGTGAAATATAAAGAAAAAAACATTGCCGAAGTTTTGGAAATGACGGTTTCAGAAGGCAAAGAATTTTTTGCAAGTTTTCATGATATTTATGATAAGCTGGCGGTTCTAGAAGATGTCGGATTAGGCTACATTCACCTAGGTCAGTCAGCTACTACGCTATCCGGTGGCGAAGCTCAACGAATCAAATTAGCCACGGAACTTTCTCGACGAGCGACTGGTGACACAATGTATATTCTGGATGAGCCGACGACTGGTTTGCATTTCGATGATATTAAAAAATTGCTAGTAGTTTTGAATCGCCTGGTGGACGCCGGCAATACCGTCATTGTCATTGAGCATAATATGGATGTTATCAAGACCGCGGATTGGATAATCGACCTAGGTCCGGAAGGTGGCGACCAAGGCGGGCGTGTCATTGTGACTGGTCCGCCAGAGGAAGTCGTGACTTATTGTGAGGAAAGTCATACGGCTAAATATTTGCGGGATTTTTTAAGGAAAAAATAAAAGCATATATTTAAGATTTGTCATTCCGGTCCGCCAGCTGGCGGACCGGAATCTGATGAGGTCTGATTTAGATCCTGAATCCCTCCGGAGGCGGGCACGGCAAGTTCAGGATGACAATTGATTGATTTTTGAAAATAAAAAATCAGCAGACACTTCGGCGGAAGCGGCTGCTGATTGGGTCGACGGGAGGGAAGGGGTTAGATGATTGGATCAATCCACACTCGGAATTTATTGACGCAATCCCGGATGTTTTCAGGGGGGTGGTGCTTCAATAATTTTTCTAGCTCACCCTTGATTTCTTCCATAGCAGATACTTGTGGAAAGGTTAACATGGGCATGATAGCTAGCCATTGGTGGTTAATAACTTGTTTGTGCTTAGGCTTGGTAACACTGTCTTTGAAGCCCTTGATTAGAGTTTTTAATAACTCAATGCCTATTTTGATCCTACTTTTATTTGTATCATCCAAGATGTTATCATGGATTTGGATCATGGTTAGGGCATGTGAACATTTGAGCAGAGCTAATTTGATTTCGGCGAGTATTTCTTCAGACATGGGAGCCCCCTTTGGGTTGAATGGATGTAGTTTATTTGGTTGGTAAAGATAATCCGTGTATTATTGCTTAAAAATATGAAATCGTCAAGTCTAAAAAATCAAATAGCGCGATTGTCCCAATCTCCAGGAGTGTATATTTTTCGGGATGAAAAAAAGAAAATCATTTATGTCGGCAAAGCGACTGATCTGAAAAGTCGGGTTGGTTCGTATTTCGCTTCACTCTCATCCGCCCTTCGGGCACCTTCTCCCAAAGGGAGAAGAGAAAAGGAAGGAATTTATTTGAGGCCGATTGAAATGATGATTCATCAGGTTGTAGATATTGAAACTCAAGAAACAGATAGTGTTTTGGAGGCTTTGATTTTGGAAAGCAATCTGATTAAAAAGTATCAACCGAAATATAATGTGAAGGAGAAAGATGATAAGAGCTTTTCATATTTTGTGATAACTAAGGAAGAGTTTCCGAGAGTGTTAATATTGCGGGAGACAGAACTGGAAAAAAATGGGGCGAAGTCGAGGACCGTCCTCGGGCGGAGTAAAAGAGTGTCAGAGGACGGTCCTCTGAAGGGTGCTAAAATTTTTGGACCATATACAAGTAAAAAACAAATGGAAATCGCGCTGAAGATTATGCGCAAGATTTTTCCGTTTCATTCGCATAAAAATAAAACGGAGAGAGGTTGTTTGGATTTTCAGTTGGGGCGTTGCCCGGGGCCGTATGCCGGCGCTATTTCCAAAGCGGATTATGCTAAAAACATCCGAGGAATCCAGATGATTTTGGAAGGCAAAAAGAAGGGATTGGTAGGTAGAATGGAAAGAGATATGCAAATCTTGGCTAAGAAAAATGAATTTGAAAAAGCCGCAGAAATGCGGAATAAAATCTTTGCCTTAAGTCATGTGCAGGATGTGGCGTTGATAACACAGGAATTTCGTGGCCCTCATCCGTCCGCTGCGGCGGACACCTTCTCCCAAAGGGAGAAGGGCAGTATGGAAGAAATCTTTAGGGTGGAAGCGTATGATATTTCCAATATTTCTGGAGAGCATGCCGTTGGTTCGATGGTGGTTTTTGATCAGGGAGAGCCGAACAAAAAAGAATATCGGAAATTTAAGATAAAAACTGTGGAAGGATCAAATGATGTGGCGATGATGCGAGAGGTTTTGTCGCGACGCTTCAATAATGACTGGATGCAACCCGACTTGATTTTGTTGGATGGCGGGCAGGGCCATTTGAATATGGCGGAAAAGCTTTTACATGATTTTGGTTTTGTAATTCCTTTGATAGCCGTGGCGAAAGGTCCTAGTCGTAAAAATCTCAAAATCCAAATTTCAAATTTCAAAACAGATCCAAACGCTAAAATCCAAAATGAAATTAATAAAATTATTGTTGATAAAAATCTGGTGAAATATATCATGGACGAGGCGCATCGTTTTGCGATTGGTTATCATCGCAAGTTGAGGAAGCGGGAATTCATCTGATTTTTTAGATATCATTCAGCTCTTTCCAGTAATTGTAGGAGCTGTGCTTTTTACCCAGGTTCAAATGCGTAAGTCATAGGTTGATTTAAATCGGCTTTTGCGTTTCATCCAAGTCCTTTACAAAGCCTCGAAAATGCCCTAAAATACTTACTTAGAAACTCCTTCCCCCCTTACTTTTTAACAACTATTTACAAATATGGCAAAAATCACATCAAAAGTTCGAGATAGAATCATTATTCGTGGCGCACGAGTCAATAACTTGAAAAACGTGGATATCGATGTGCCACGTGACCAGCTGGTGGTGGTGACAGGATTATCTGGATCAGGCAAGTCATCTCTAGCTTTTGATGTAATTTATGCGGAAGGCAATCGTCGATATTTGGAAGGCATGTCTTCTTATGCGCGACAATTTTTGGATGTCGGGGCGAAACCTGATGTGGACAAGATAGAAAATTTGAGCCCGACCATTTCCATTGATCAAAAAAGCTTGAGTCGCAGTCCGCGCTCAACGGTGGGAACTTTGACAGAAATCTATGATTATTTGCGGGTTTTGTTTGCCAAAATCGGTGCGCCGCATTGCCCAAAATGTGGCATTGTGATGACACGCAAAAGCAACCAAGAAATGCTAGATGAGCTTCTGGGCTTGCCGGATCAGACACAAGTCGCAATTCTGGCGAAACTAAAGGAGGCTGGCAAGGGTGCTAAGGAAATTTTGCGCAATATCAGCCAAATCGGTTATGCGCGAGCACGTTTTAATGGCAAGATGATGCTGGTCAGTGATGCGCTGATGATCGCAAGCGATCAAGTTGATTGTGTGATTGAAGTTGTGGTGGATCGGGTGACTATAAAGCATAAGAATCCTGACTCAGAAAGGATTTTGGATTCAATTGAAACCGCGCTGAAAGTTGGAAATGGCTCTATAATCGTTTCAATAAATAATGATGAAGACCGGTTCTATAATAAGGATTTTGTTTGTCATGAATGTCATACTCGGATTTCAGAGATAACCCCGCGCCATTTCTCATTCAATAGTCCGGAAGGGGCTTGCGCTCATTGTTCTGGATTAGGCATCACCAAGGAGGTGGATGTTGATTTGGTAATGCCGAATAAAAATCTCACTCTAGTAGAGGGTGCGATCTTGCCATGGAGCAAGTCAAACGGTCGCGGAAACGGGCAGAACGGCTATTTGCATATCTTGGAAGTGTTAGGTAAGGAATATGGTTTTTCGGTCGCAGTGCCAGTGAAGAAGCTTTCGGCAGAAGCGTTGGAAATTATTTTTTATGGTCCGGAGAAAAAAGAGCTGCTGATCGAGCAGCGGAATGATATGGGCGGAGTGAAAGAAGTTCGGGTGATATTTGATGGGGTGATTCCGATTTTGAAAAGGAAATATCAGGAAGCGAGTTCGGATTATGTGAGAAGTGATTTGGAAAAATATATGCTGGAAAAAATTTGTCCGGCTTGCGAAGGTCAACGATTGAAGGATGAATTTTTGGCAGTGATGGTAGATGAGAAATCGATTGATGATGTCGTGCGAATGGATTTGGGAAAATTCGTGGCATTTTTGAATAGCATCAATGTCAATTTGAAATTGGATAAATCAAGAAGGGAGATCGCCGTGCCGCTAGTGAAAGAAATGAAAATCAAGGCAGAAGCACTCATCAATGTCGGTCTGGAATATCTTTCCATTTCCCGTGGGGCTAATTCGATTTCTGGCGGCGAGGCGCAACGAATTCGATTAGCGACGCAAATTGGATCAGAATTGATGGGCATTACATATGTATTGGATGAGCCGTCCATCGGCTTGCATAATCGGGACACAGAAAAATTGATCAACACTATGCAGCTTTTGAAAGAAGCGGGCAATTCTTTGATTGTGGTAGAACATGATGAAGACATCATCCGTAAGGCTGATTGGATAATTGACATGGGGCCAGGTGCTGGCGAGGAAGGTGGGCAAGTCATCTTCCAGGGTGATTTTAAAAAATTGTTGAATTCAAAAACTTCCACAGCCCAATATCTGACTGGTAAGAAAAAAGTCGCAGAAAAAAAATCTTTCCGGAAGGGCAACAAGAAATCAATTGAAATCATCGGAGCCACGGAACATAATTTGAAAAAAATTGATGTAGAGATTCCTCTAGGAAAATTCGTGTCCATTACAGGTGTTTCCGGCTCCGGTAAATCAACCTTGATTTCAGATATCTTGGCCAAGGCATTAGCGAAGCATTTCTTTAATGCTAAGGATATGCCAGGGGCACATAAGAAAATCACCGGCTTGAATAATGTGGACAAAGTTATCAGCATCAATCAGGCGCCTATTGGTCGGACTCCACGTTCCAACGCGGCAACATATACCGGTGTCTTTTCTTTGATTCGTGAACTGTTTGCTTCTGCGGAAGAAGCCAAGAGTCGCGCCTACACCCCTAGTCGGTTCAGTTTCAATATGAAAGGTGGGCGTTGTGAGGTTTGTCAGGGAGATGGCACAAAAAAAATCGAGATGCATCTGTTGCCGGATATGTATGTTAAATGTGAATCTTGCAATGGTACTCGATATAATCCCAAAACACTGGATATTGAATATCAAGGAGTGAATATAGCCGAAGTACTGGATATGAGTGTTTCGTATGCCCTATGCTTTTTTAGAAAATCTCCATTGATTGTGGATAAATTGCGTACCCTGGAACAAGTGGGTCTGGGTTATTTGAAATTGGGCCAAAGTGCCACCAATCTTTCCGGTGGTGAGGCGCAGAGAATCAAGTTGGCTACTGAGCTTTCCCGCAAATCAACTGGCAAGACGTTATATATTTTAGATGAGCCGACCATCGGTTTGCATTTTGATGATGTAAAAAGACTTCTGGGCGTTTTGGACGCCTTGGTGGATAAGGGCAATTCCGTTTTAGTGGTGGAACATAACATCGATGTGATTCGTAATTCTGATTGGGTGATTGATTTGGGGCCGGATGGGGGAGATAAGGGCGGGGAAGTTGTGTATGCTGGCACGCCGGATAGGCTGAAAAAAGTTAAGCGGAGTTGGACAGCTAAATATCTATAAAAGCTCAAATGACAAAAACAAAATTTCAAATCAACCTAAAAACCCAAAATCAAAAATTTTGTCATTTGCAATAATTTGGATTTGATTTGCAATTTGAGCTTTGAAATTTGAAATTAGTCGTAGATTTTCATGCAAAACAATCTTTCTAAATACATCCTCACAACCCTAGCTTACTATGATGTCATGGATTATCCGATGACGGCTTTTGAGATTTGGAAATATTTGACGAGGACTTCAAGTGATAATTCAGATGAACAAAACGAGCGACATTCTTTGTTGGAAGTTTTAAGGGAACTGGAAACTGACAAATTGGAGAAGGATATTGAAGAGTGTAATGGATATTATTTTTTAAAAGGCAGGAATGAATTGGTAGTTCAGCGGATTGAGAGAAATAAGATAGCCGAGCAGAAATTCAGGATCGTACGCGGAGTCGTGTGGTGGTTGCGGTTTGTGCCATTCGTACGCGGTGTGGCAGTGACTGGTCGCTTGGCAATGAAGAATACGGAATCTAAAAGTGATCTGGATCTCCTGGTAGTTTTGAAGAAGGGCAAGATTTTTACTGGTCGCACGCTGGTGACACTGCTAGTTCATATTTCAGGAAAGAGGAGATATGGCAATAAAGTCACTAATCGAATCTGTCTTAATTATTTTATAACCGATAAGTCTTTGGAAATTAACTTGAAGGATATTTTTTCGGCTTCGGAATATTTCTTTATGATTCCAGTTTTCGGACGTAAAACTTTCCATAAATTTCAAATAAGGAATAGCTGGTTGGCAAGATATAAAATCAATTACCAGCTGGATGAAGTGAATAATTTGAAACTTATGCATGACAGCAAGATTGCAAAGCTGATAAGAAAAATTGGTGAAAGAACGTTCAAAGCAAGCTTTATTGAGCAGAACTTGCGTAGCTGGCAATTGCACAGAATTTCCAATGACCCACGCACCCATAAGCCAGGCAGCATGATCATTGCCACTGACGATTCCCTGGTTTTCTTGCCGGACCCGCAGAGCCCGAAAGTTTTTGAAAAATTTCAGGAAAGACTAGGTAATTTAAAGCACTAAATTCCAATCCATAGATTTGAAACAAGTGATAAAATGTAAGCCACTAGAAAAGTGCTGATTATAAAAAATCAGCACTTTTTATGTAATTGTTAAAATATTAATATGTTTATGTGGTATAATAAAACCAACCTAAACAATTAAACTAAAACCAAATGCAAAAACTTAAACTAATTTCAATACTCGCCCTATCTCTGTTCACAATAGCTTTCTCTAATCTCGCCCAAGCAGCTGAAGATGTTCCACTACCAAACACCCCACCTGAATTCAAGGGTCCTTCCATCACGGAGCCCACTCAAATCGCCAATACCGTCAACTGTTTTGACTACTACCACTTCGGAAGCGTCCAAGTAGACGTAGAATCCGACATCAACTCCACTGTCACTGGCATCCCCATAAACTTCAAAGCAACTATCAAAAACGCCAACAGCTATCCAATTGTCGCAGGCTCAGTCTATGCCAAGATCTTCAAGAAACAAACCAACCAAGAAGATAACACCCATGCCAATGGCCACAACCTAGTGGATCAATTCTTTGTCCAAGATAACATCTCCCTCAATGCCAACGAAAACAAGGAAATGACTTTCCAATGGAACATCCCCAGCTACGCCACCACCGGGGACTATCAAATAGCTATGTTTTTCACCTCTGCCAAGAAGTTCAATCTGCTGGGCCTCTCCTTCACGGATGACGTCGTGGGCAACACCATGGACTTCCAAATCAACGGAGAACTCAAAGAAAACGTCCAATTCAACAAGAACACCGTCACTATCAACAACAATAGCTATCACTTCGCCGCTTTCCCGCCTAGATTTAAAGACGAGGACATAATCATCAAAACTAACATCGTCAATTCCACAGAAGAAGCTCAGACTATCCCAATTGCCTGGAAACTCTATTCTTGGGATGGCCAAACCGAAGACAATCTCATTAGTACTAAAGAAGAAACTATCCAACTTAACCCCAACGAAACCAAGGAGCTCCAATTCACTATCCAAGACAAAAACTCCCCGGTCTACTATCTAGTCGCCGAAGCTAAATTCCAAGATGCCAAATCCATCCTCGACATCCGCGCTGTCCGAGAAAACAACAATAAAGTCCGCATCAACTTCCCATCTATCACAAACTATCCCATCAAACAAAACGAACCCAATACGCTTTTTGTTTGTACTCACAACTCCGGAACGAAAGACATAGTCGACAACAATAAACTCGTTTTGACTATCCTGGATGAGAACAACAATGAAATCTACAAATATAACTATGAAGGTCAAATCTCCGGAGCTATGATGG
>Ga0334722_10007746_pt1 | contig 10362 bp, 18 predicted proteins | sample C3_bottom_MG_FD_207210 | JGI IMG/M metagenome (GOLD analysis project Ga0334722, IMG submission 207210) | Sediment microbial communities from Yellowstone Lake, YNP, Wyoming, USA - C3_bottom | ecosystem: Environmental > Aquatic > Freshwater > Lake > Sediment | place: USA: Wyoming | collected... | reverse complement strand
TAATAATACTAATAATATAATACTATGAGGCCTCAGAGGTAATGAAAAAAACTAAATGATAAAAATAAAATCGAAATAATTAAGAAAAGAGCTAAAAGAAGTAGAGAAAAGACACTTGACGAATGTCATCTTTTCTATACCTTTTTGGTCAAAAAGTTTAAATACTTGTTTGACACAATAAAGAATTGTCAAAAAAACAAAAAAAGAGGGAAAATAGAAATGAGTCAAATTGTAGAAAAAGAAGAAAAAGAAAAGGTAGAAAAGGTAATGAAAGAATTGAGAAAACTGCAAAGTTTTCTTGCTGACATGCTGGTTGATTCGAGGCTTGTTGAAGTTGAAGTTGAAAAGGCTAAAAATTCTATAAATGCGTGGTATCATCAAACTGAATATGGTAAACTTGAAGAGGTGGACATGAGTCTGAAAATGAAAATTAAGGAGCTTGAAGATTATAAAGAATTAGTAGATAAAATGCTACAAAAAGCTGATTTAAAAGAGCTAAAGGCGTTGATAGTAAATTCGTTTTTTGAGCTTAAACTGAAAAATAGAGAAGATGATATTACTGATTATTTTTTAGATTATCTTAAAAGCATATCTCATATTCTATATGAGAGAGGTGAATGAGATATGAAATTATACAATATAGAACCAATAGAAAAGGAATTTCCTTGGGGTAAAATGAAAATTGTATTTATAGGGGAAAAGGGAAGGGGAAGGATCTATGCTCTTATCCCCTTCCATGCGGAGTATGATCCAGGAGCTCAAGATTATGAAATAGCACAGACAAGAAGCGGTAAACCAAAAATTGTCAGGACAGGGAAACCAAGTGAGGGGTATATAGCAAGGATATCAACTTATGGGGACTACTTAAGGAATGATCATGGTGAGCTGAGAATGTTAAAGGCAAATGTTCCTAATGTGAGAATTATCGCTACAGGCCTTGGGGCCTTCGGAGAAGCAGGGAGGTTAGGTTTCTGGCCTGACTATCTATTGACAATAAAACCACCATATCCTGTAATATTCCATGTATTGCCTACAAGACTCAAGGACTATTGGCTTGTATTCCTAGAGAAGGCTGTATACAAGCTATACAAGGAAGAGTTTGCTAGCTTCGAAGAGACCATGGGAATTGTGATTCCCATGGGAGACGATTATGATGACATTGACAAGCTCCTTCCAAAACAGTAAAAACGCTAAGGTTCTTTAACCCAAAACTTTTTTACATTCCTTTTTTGCCTTCTTCATTTTCGTTTAACTTTTTTTTATTAAACTTTCTTATTCGTGAATGGATAGAAATGTATTATACCAATAACTTTTTTTCATATACATATACATGTATATGTATTTCACATTAGTTATTCCGTTAAGTTTATAAATAAGTTAAGTTATATATTGTTTGGGGTGGAAAACATGGAAAAAGTGAAAAAACAAGAAGGTAATGGGGGGGAAGAATTTGTATTTTTTAATACAAGGATTCCCCTGTCTCTGGTAAAAGAAGTAAAGCTATATCTAGCTTCATACTTCAGTAAAACAGGTAAAAAAATGACAATAAGTGAGCTTGTGGTAAACGCGATTTCAGAGTATATAAGGAATCATCCGATTGAGGTGAAAGGAAATGAGCAGTAAGAAAAGGGTTGAAGAAGACTATGAGCTGAAATCCTTTAGCGATCTCAAAAGCGAATTGAAAAAAGAGGCCTTGAAGGATAAATTAAAATTCGATATGTTCGTTGATGAGGTTGTCGATCAAAAGTTAATTCTCTCTAATGTTGATATGCTTGATGAAGGTGTAGTATTATACTGCAGAAGGATTCCTGATGACGGAAAACTTTTGAAAGTGTTCAGTAATTCGAAAGTAATTAAAAAGCAAATACCAATGATTGAGAAGGCCTTAGAGAAATACAAGGAGATAATCATTACTATAAAAAAGATTCAATCAAAAAGTGGTAGAGAATACTACCAGATATTTTAATGGTGATCGCTATGATGCTTAAGATAAAGAGAGGGCCAGACTACTTATTAATGCAGATATTTACCCCATATGGTGTAGTAGAAGATAGCTTTGACACGGTATACACTGTTTTCTATGACAGTAAAGATAAGGCTGAAAAGGTAATGAAATATGATCCTGATAGTAAGGAAATAAGAGAAGCGTTTTTTGAGGCATCCGCGGTATTCGTTCGCAATAATACTGCGTTGGTGTATTTAACACATCCGCTTCAGCTTGGTGTTCGCTATCAACCTTCAGGAGAAACATAACTTTTTTTCTATACACTTTTTATGGGTGATATTAATGGTGAGAAAAAGAAATGTAGATAAGAGTAAATTACCAGAGGCCGTTAGGAAGGCCTTGGAAGAAGAGCCTGATGATAATCTTGATGTAGTAAACATTAAAGGCATAGAGGTTAAAGTCGGTAATTGCTATAAACTGCTGATCGGTAGGATGGTGTTCTACGTTAAAGTGTTGAATTTCACCGAAAATCCTTTCGTTATGGTGTGTCAGGATTATTATTCAAAAAAGATTTCGTTGGATTTTCGAAAAGTGTCGTTGATAGCGGAGTATGATTGCGGAGAATTCGAAAGGAGGCGGAAAAACAAATGATTGTTATAGACGAATACTCTCAAAATGAGATCATTTCTTTTTGGAGAGGAAAACATTTATATTTTTATTTGAGAGATCCTAAACGGAAAACGTTCATAAAGAGACTGAATAAGCTGTATATTTGTTTTATTGCGGTATTTGAGCGTTGTTATAGCGGTAGAAATAGGCCTAAAAAAGGATATACTTCTGCGAATGACATTCACGTTGAATTTCTGCGGTGTGAAGAAGTAGACGTTTTTGACAATCCTAGAGCTGAAGAAGATATAGAAGACATAAAAGCTTCACTAGAGACTGAGGCCGATTTCTGTGCTATGGAATACAATGATTTCGGAGGCCACGGATGGGACAAGACTCAATTTGTGTTTGCTACAAAACAGATATACGAAGAAGTTCCCTGTTTAAATGATAGGTGTAAAGGTGATCTACCCAATGTCAAGGCCGATTGATCTACTTTTAATCGATATCGATGTTCCCTATCCATTTTGGGAAAAACATCTTAAAGATATTTTTGAGCAAAAAATAAGGTTATGCTCATCCTATTTGGATAATGGGGTTGATCACTACATTGTTAAAGAGAGTAAAAATGGGAATGTTCACGCTTATATCTACTTGAAGAGGCCTATTACTTCTTTCGGTGAATATGCTCGCTTTAAATATTGCCTTGGTGAAGATCATAAAAGGTTAAGTTTGGATTTAAGGCGTTATAAGGTGTGGGGTAAAATTGTTCAGTTCTTTTGGACTAAATAAGTTATCATTGTAAAGCTGATTGCTTGACCCCATGCGAAATAAAAGATGTCTGTAAAAGCGTTATCGGATATATGCCAATCTTCATCAAGCTCATATATGACGAATAAGGCATTAAACATTATGTAGCTTGTTATAGCGAATAATGAGTAATGTAAATTTAATATAAACGAAAGTAATGTTAAAAAGAATCCCATAAAAAAGTGGTATATGTTATCCTTTATCGTTCTCACTTTTACCGCCTAGGTGGTTTACTAAATAGCCTATAGCTCCCCCTATCACGCCTGCAGTTGCAGTTAATACTGTTCCATCTTGTTTTATAATTAACCAATAGCTTATTGCTAATACTGTTAGCAATACCATTCCCAGCATTATTATTATGCCTCTCTCGTCAATCAATGAAAATCACCCGCAATTAACGTTTATTACCGAACCTGCATCTGTTTCAGAACATTTTACTGTATCTGGAGCTACATATATTTGAACTAGCAGATTGAACTTTCCTGCTCTGGATTGGATTACTAGAGAAGAGGTATCGTAAAATGCTACATAATTTCCGTTATTTATCTGTTTTCCATCCATAAACGTCTGGAACATTGATGGGAATTCTACAATATGACCGTTTATAAACAATGTTGGAATACTGTAGTTTGCTACTGTAGTAGCTTTAGGTGTGATTACTACTTTCACTACTCTGGGGGCATTTATTATTAATGTCTTTCCTTCGCCTTCATTTAACCAGAACCCTGTATCAAATTCACTAGCATGGATATATTGTCCAGAGCTGTCTCTTATCAGACTTGTTATTTTCATGCCTGCCGATTGATATATTTCTGAGACATTAACAGGTTTTTGAACTGTAAAATATTGCTGTAAGCTTGGAGGAACAGATGGCTGTGGAGCTGGAGGCTGTGGAGTTATTGGAAGCTGGGGAGGAGGTGGAGGAGGCTGTGAAACTGTTGGCTGTGAAATTGTTACTGTTGGCTTTTTCTTAGATAAAACTAGTAGAGCTAAACCTCCCATAACAATAGCATCTTCATCTTTCATATTACCACCTCACACAGGTAATTTATACGGCATAGGCAACGGTAAACCGCTTGCTGTCCTAGGTTGTAAAGCAATTAACTGCTGTTGCAGTTGCTGTGTATAAGTGTTAAGATATTGCTGTTGCCAAGATTGTAGATAAGGCGAAATCTGGGGTTTAAGCTGTTGCTGTTCTTGTATTTGCTCCGTCAAATTCATCTGTTTTTGAATTTGCTGTTGTATTTGTTGCTGTGTTCCGAAAATCTGTGAATATGTTTTAGTTGTATATTGAGTAGTAGGCTGTGTTACTGTAGGCTGTTGTACGGTTGTCTTTTTCATTCCCCAAAGAGCTATTAATCCGATTGCTCCTATTACTAATATGTCTCCTTTTTCCATTTACACCACCTTCATTATTATATGTTTATTACAAGTATAAAAATTATTCATAATTTTACACCTCTGCATACCAATTCAATATAACGTTGTTCGTTCCTGACGGCGGTGCTGTTGTGTAGTTTACATAAATATATGTTGCATCTGCAGTAACATAGAAGCTTCCTGTAGCATTGGAAGATGCTGGTGTTACTAATACTTTTGAAGGTGTAGAAGTTAAACCATGGGCGATCTTAAACTGTGTTGTTGTCCCATCTCCATTGAATGTCGCTGTTCCGCTGTTTTTGTTTATGTAACTAACTACTACACTTGGTGACATACCTGATATTTGCATATCTCTGTAAACGAATTCTGCTGTTGGTGTTAGACCTAAGTCCGTATATAGATAGAAACCTGTTATACTACCTTCTAATACATTACCAAACACATTGATTTTTACAGTATTATTATTCCTAAGACCGAAGGACAGAACTGATGATGAACCCGAATAAAATCTGTTGTTTACTACTTCTAATAGTGGTGGTATTGTATAAGTCCCCCAAAAATGTACAGACAACAGATTTTGAGAATTAAGACTGATATAGTTATCTTTTATAATAGCAAAAGCAAAAGATCTGCTTGGTTGATCTTCTATGTCAATACCATATAAAGATAAATATCCTGATGGGTATGAAACTTCTATATCATTGTCTATAATATAAACGCTTGACGCTGAAAGGCTAAGCATGAAATACGGTTGATTATATGTTGCATTAGGATAGCTAAATATTATCTTGTTATGTGCAATGGTATAGTTTGTAACAGTAAAGCTAAAAGCTTTATTTATACTGCTTATATCAGAGCCTGTTGCAGTAACAGTAACATTGATATAGTTTCTTTCAATTGTAGAATTGACAGCGTACATATTTATAGGAATGGTATTTGCTGTCAGTGTAGCAATAATATAGTTATTGCGTATAGAGACATAGCTTGGAGTAGTGTTTTTCATAACTACTAGAATCAATATACTGTTGATTGTTGAATTAACTGTATTATTTTCTGCAAAACATTTGTCTACATTGACAAAAGTAAAGGCATTATGCGTGCTGTAGTTTTGTGTAATAAGCATATTATTTCTGATGATCCCTGTTCCGTATGTGTTTGGATTATTGCTTTCGTTGTCAACCGAAAATGCTTCATCTGTCCTTCCGCAATCAATACAAACATTATCTTCTATAATAACAAGACCGTCTAATGGATAGCCGGGGGGTTGTTGATAACCAAGTGAAGAAGGTAGAAGACCGCCTCCTGCGAACCCGATTAGAGCCGTATTTGTTGCATAGTTGCTATATATGTGAACAAAGAGGCTGTGGAAATACACAGGAGCAGATTTATTGAATATCCTGCAGTTGTGAACAATAGACATAATGCTATTTCTTCCGTAAAGACCCACATCTTCTACTGAATCTCTATAATCATCAATTATCGTTATACCGTCGTATTCGTCGTATAGCGCATAGTAAACGTGTATAATATTTGCTATATTAGAACCGCTTCCGCTTCTATCGACTTTAAAATTCTTGAATACTAAAACTGAAGACCATGTTGGATTGGAAGGTTGATGAAGAAATAGAGTAAAGCTATTAGTATATTTGAAAACAGTAGCGTCACCTTCACCTTCTATAATTAATTTTATGCCGTCTGGAATATTAACCGTTTTCGTTGGGTAATATGTCCCGCGTTTAATGAAAATTTTTCCGCCATTATAATTGCTGTATAAAGTGTTTATTACATTCTGCAGTAGATTAGAGATATCTGTATCAATATACTCTATATTTCCTGTGTCTCCATTTTTCGCATAAATTTTATTCCCATCTGTAGATATTATATAAGATGCTGAAACTTTTGCAAAGTCTGAAAAAACTATTGAAGGATCCCTTATAGTCTGCAGAGACATTTGCTATCACCATGGAACTATTAATATGTAATTTGGATCTGTTTTATAGTTATGAACATTAGTATCCCACATAGCAAAACTATAAGTAATATATTGGTAATCTGTTGCAGTCCTTATTACTTCTACTAAAACAGCTCCTATTGTAGGAGTAGCTGTATTTTGCAAAGATGCAGTCAAATATGGCATCCATCCACTAGTATCTGGAGTTAATGTTTTTGCTACAGTCTGTTTAGAATTAACAATAAATGCAGAACCTATATTTACACTATAAGTGCATACACTATCTATACATCCGATTAACTGAACATTAACAGGCTGATCTTGACCGTTGTAAACTACTACGGTTACTGCATTTTTTCTGATGTGAGAATATATAGTATTAAGCAAAGACATTAATGCTCTGTATCCGAAATACATACTTTCTTTTCCCAATACCAATGTTACTTGTTTACCCGTCTCGCTTGGATCCCACGTGATAGACAAAAATTGACCATCAGCAATATATGATCCCGCTATATCTAATAATCTTGAAGGCATACCTTCTCCGTTTACTCTTATATAAACTTTAGTTATATCTGCAGTAGTATTAAGCATATCTACGTCTATAAAGTTAAATTCTTCGAATACTCTCTGCTCTGAACCTGTTAATGGAACAGGTATTTTCACATTACTTTGAACAGCTAAACGTTTTGACATCATTACTTCCACCTCCACACCAATAATAATATTATTAAGAGAACTAATATACCTCCTCCCGCTTCTAATACATTTGTCAAATTGGTATTTCCGCCTCCGAATAACATTTGAACGAATCCTGTTGCACTTTTAATCGTGAAGTATAGAGCAGTTAAAACTCCGATAATTGCTATTGAAACCACTACTAAACCAACCAGAAAGCCAACGTCCCCTTGAACAGTATAATCTACACCAATAACATAATGATGGTAAAATGAATCGTCATATTCCTTCAGAACTTTATAACTTTTAGACACTATAAGCAGTCCGTGATCGGTTAAAGCTTTGTCAATATCCAGCGTAGTCTGTAGCTTGGTAATTATATCTGAAGCATTTACCCAGAACAGAAATGTAGAACGTTGAACATCAACTTCTAAATGAAAGATAGCTCTCTCTCCTTTTCCTAACTGAATGTCCTTTACCTTTTGCTGTAAATCATTTATATCGGTAAATGTAATGGTTTGAGTCATAAAGCTCACCAGATTCAAAAAAATTATGTGTATTATTTAGACGGAAAAATTTTAGTCAGGACTGTAGATATCAACGTCTGCTTGGACGGTTACCGTAGTTGCAGATGATCCACCTGCTGATAGGTTAATAGCTTCAACAGATATCCTTGAATTTGGCTCATACAACAGAGCTGGAAGCTTTGGTCTTGACGGATTGCTGACAAGCAATGAAGACACAGGCGGAGTCTCAAGCATATACTTCCTGTTTTTCTTTATCTTTAGCTGAACATCAATGCTCGGAGAAGATGTTACATATATGTCTTTTATTACCCAAGTCTCAGTCGATGGTATTGTGAATTCGTTTACTGCACCAGACAACGGATTTTCGATTACCTGAGCATTGGCTCCAACCAACAGTGAGTTAGCAGGCTGTGAAGCTGGTATTGTTATCTGGAATTTTATTGATTTAGTATACATTCCCATCTTTTTCTCACCTCACGCAATCAGATTTTGATATGGAAGCTTTGGAGCACTTGAAGACGCTTGAGCTTTACCCATTCCCGCAAACAAATTGAGATTGACAAGATCTCTACCTAATGAAGCCACCGCACCGTATAGCAATCCCGATCCCCACCAAGTATCCTTCTTCCAGTAACCTATTGCCAAAAGAATAAGGTCTGTAGTGTCAGCTCCCGCCAACGCAAGCCCCGAACTGCCAACGAAACTATCAACGGTCTGCCTTATAGTGTTATAAAACAATGTTATAGCTAAACTTTTAATGTCCATAGCTCAATCACCTTAATGCGGAGCTCTTTTCTGTATTTCTTGCATTATGTAGTTTTTAACACAATTCTGATATTCGCTGGCTGGCCTGCTTATTACATTTCTCTTCCTATTCCTTCCTATCGAATGATAGCTCATCTTTACATTAGCTTTGCAGTATGCATGCGCCTGCTTCAACAGATTTGCTATTTCCTCCCTATTAAATAGCTTTTGAACTTCTCTCGTATATGTTTTAGTTATAGGCAATTCATATTTCACCCATAGTTTTTTTACCCTATTATAATGTCAAATGTAGAATATATATATAACGTTTTGGTTATACGACATATGTATAACTATCTTATCATTATACGGTCGTTATGAAAAGTTTATAAGTCAGTTATACAGATTATATCAATCAAATAGTGGTATAAGGGTGACATAAAATATTCTTCCATATACCCGTGAAGAAAACTAGATTTGTCTTAAAAGCTCGAAAAGACGGAACATGGGAAGATATAGAAGAATACGACGAAAAGAAATCGCTTGCTGACATTTCTGACGAAGTAGACGATCTGAAGGATGAAGGATACGATTATGTGAGGTTTGAAGAGGTAGACCAGTTTGGTAGAAAAGTAAAGCTACATTGGGCAAAGAAACTAAAGCCTCCGCAAAAAGTGATAAACAAGACATTAGAAGAAATGAAACAATACACCGAAACGCTAAAAGCAATGAAAGAAGCTCTAGGGATTAAAGAACAGGATCCGATTGAAAGCGTAGCTGGAATTGTAAGCTTGATGGAAACTTTCAGAAAAGTCTGTGACGCTTATCCTCAACTCTGTGGGAAGGAAGTAGGAACAGGAGACAAGTTTCTTGATAGACTGCTTCAAGCTATATTAGAGAGCAGGCTAAAGGTAAATATTCCTCCGCCTCAACCTCAACCTTCGCTACCTCAAGCTCAATCAACGCCTCAACTACCTCCGCCTTCCCCTGAAGTGATTCAGAAGATTAATAATATAGTGAAAGAGAGTGTAGACAAAGCAACAAGCTTAGTGACTACAGAATGTCAAGCTTTGGGAACGTGTCTTGAAAACGAAGAACCGAAAGAAGTAGAAAGCGAAGTAGAAGGTGAAGAACTTGCAGGATCAGATTAAAGCCCTAATCTTCTCTGAAATAATTAAAAGTTTACAGAACCTTAACAAGAATGACATTGAAAAATTGACAAAACAAGTGTTAGAGTTTTGCCAAATGTATCCGCAATATGGTGAAAAGGTCTACTACATTATAAAAGTGTTAGACGTTGCTCTTACAAAATACTACGCCTCTTCCACCAAATAGTATCCTTTTTTTACTATTCTCTCTTTTAACACTTCTTTTCATAATTTCGCTAATACCTCTAATTCTTAATAAATTATTTCTGATTTCTCTACTTCTTTTAGCTCTTTTCTTAATTATTTCGATTTTATTTTTATCATTTAGTTTTTTTCATTACCTCTGAGGCCTCATAGTATTATATTATTAGTATTATTATATTATTCTTCTTCTTCTTCTTCTCTATTATCACTTTTATCTCTTTTAGCTTTGATTTCTCTTTTTATTTTAATTTTATCTTACCTATTTACTCTTTATCTAACTATTTAATTTATTTCATATTCTATTTTAATTTTTATTTTATCATGACTTTTTTTAATGTATCTTTTTCCTAGGCCTTTTTCATCGTTCCC